>OJLW01000363.1_pt1 | contig 24094 bp, 20 predicted proteins | sample 1597021 | NCBI WGS metagenome assembly OJLW01 (sample SAMEA3904676, study PRJEB24821) | metagenome | biome: Builtin; feature: hospital; material: surface | place: USA | collected 2013-06-03
ATAGCGCGCATAGCGTTTTCGTCGAGCAGCCCAGTGCAGTGGCCATCGGCATCGCGAACAAACTCACCGCCTTCCACCTCCGGCGGGTTGGCGGGATCGACGCCCGCCGCGCGCAGGGCCGCGGTGTTGACCGTATAGGCGTGACCCGAGTTGTGTTTGATGAGCAGCGGAGCTCCGCCGGTGGCATGGTCGAGCTGCTCTATCTCCACCGACGCATCCAGCCCGGAGGGACGAAACCCTGCGGCCACTACCCAACCGTCGGGGTTGGGCTCGGCCTCGTGCAATGCAGAGTAGACATCCTCTGGCGTTGTGGCCCGGGAGAGGTCGACTTCCAGCAGCGTTTGGCCGAACCACACGGTGTGGGAATGCACGTCATTAAAACCAGGGCTCAGCGTGCGCCCGCCGGCATCGCACACCTGGTCAGCGGGCAGGTCGCGGGCGGCCTGCCCCACTGCCAGGATGCGCCCGTTGGCAAAGGCCACCGCATCCGTGACTGGCCGCGCAGGGTCTTGGGTCAGGATGTGGGCGTTGTCGATGCGCGTGATCATGCGTCCTCCTGTGTTCTCCTGTTTCTCCAACGAACTGCACGCGGTACGTGCTGTGTCTGCCCCCACAGGTTAAACGTAGAAGTGATACACCTCCCCGCAGTGAGGGCAATTCACCAGTGACCACCGTGTAGCGTTGTGCACATGCACGAACAACGCTGGCACGATATCGTTGCGGAGGTCCAGGGCACCATCCCCCGGCTGGTGGAGGATTTCCTCACCGCCTTTAGCCGCTCAGGGCGCTATGGCGACTCACTAGTGAGCGAGGACGAGCTACGCCTTACAGCCTTTGAGGTCCTCGCTCGCATCTCCGATGTGCTGGTCGGCGCGATGGATGAGGAGGAGCTGCGCGCCCACGCGCAGAGCCTGGGTCGGCGGCGCGCACACCAGGGCGTGGAATTAGCAACGCTGATCGACGCCATCCAGCTCGACTTCACGGTCCTCTGGGAGCATTTACGCCGGGCCGCCGGCGCGGACCAGGAAGTGCTCATCGACCACGTGACCCAGCTGCATTCCGTTGTGACGATGTACAACCTGGTGGTGCGTGATGCCTATCGCCTAGAAGAGGCGCGCGGGCAGCACGACGTGCACCGCGCCCACGCCCGACATTTGGAACGGCTCTTTGCTGCCGAATCACTGGGCACGCTCGGCATTGCGGAAATCACCCGCGCGCTCAACGTGGACAAGGACTGCCGCTTCGACGTTGTGGTGGCCCACCCCACCGCGGCGGTGGAGTTGCGCGCGCTTCTCGACGACCCCATCTCCTCCGGCGAGGCCTTCGGCCACGGTGTGCGCGGGATGTTTGTGGCCTTCTGGCCCAAGGAGCAATGCTCCAGCGAGCATTCCGCCGGACTCCCAACCACAGAACTAACAGAGATCCCCGGAGTCCTCTTCCAGGACGTCATCGGCCTAGCCGGAGTTCGCGCGTCGGCGCAGCAAGCGCCGCGCATCTTTGACGCCACCGGCCCGCTGGACCACTTAACCGAAGCACCCGACGCACTCTGGGCCGTCGCCGGGGATGCTATCGCTGACTTCAGCGCCAGCGGCATTACGGAGCTCACGCAAACAATCACCGAGCTACGTCTTAATAACGCGCCGCTCTACCGAACCATCACCACCTACCTGGATTGTGGGTCCATCAAGGACTCCGCCGAAGCGCTGCACTGCCACCGCAATACGGTGCTCAACCGCCTTCGACAAGTCACGGAGCTCACCGGCCTTGATATCACTCGCCCAAAGGACGCCGCGCGAGTATTGCTGGCGCTACACCGCACAAACCGATAGCACTTGTGCACAGACACAACCGTTGCCGTTGCGTCGTGGGTCGATGCATAGAAATACCTCCAGATCATTTACTCGCGGGTGATGTGCGCCTAATGTCCCATAAAAAGGTAATGCACTTCACATAAGGAGTACCTCGATATGACTACCCATGCACCGCCGGCCTCTTCGGCCGAATCCGGCGCCGAGGAAATCAAGGTCGAGTCAAAGGACGTCTTCCGCATCGCCAGTTCCGCATTCGTCGGCACTGCCCTTGAATGGTATGACTTCTTCCTCTTCGGCACCGCCGCCGCGCTCGTCTTCAACGATCTCTTCTTCTCGGGAATGTCAGGCACCGGCGCCACCCTGGCCTCCTTCGCCACCTTCGGCGTGGGCTTCCTTGCCCGCCCGCTCGGCGCGGTCATTTTCGGCCAAATCGGCGATAAGATGGGCCGCCGACCAGCCCTCATCATCTCCATCGTTGTCATCGGTGTGGCCACCGGAATCATCGGCCTTCTGCCCACCTTTAACAGCATTGGCATTTGGGCGCCCATCGCTCTCGTCATCCTGCGCCTGCTTCAAGGAGTCGCCGTTGGCGGCGAATGGGGCGGTGCAACGACCATGGCCATTGAACACGCACCGGCTGAAAAGCGCGGCCGCTACGCGGCCTTCGTGCAGATCGGCTCCCCCGCCGGCACACTGCTCTCCTCCGGCGCCTTCGCGCTTGTGCTCATGCTTGATGATGACGCGGTGAACTCCTGGGGCTGGCGTGTTCCCTTCCTCATCGCTTTCCCCTTCCTTGGAGTAGCACTGTGGATTCGCACAAAGGCTGAAGAATCTCCTGTCTACAAAGCCCTCGAAGAGGAAGCAGAAGCCGACGAGGCTGCGCACCAAGGATCACTGAAGGAACTTTTCACGCAGCACTTCCCACAACTGTGCCTTGCTTCCGCAGCGGCCTTCCTCGGCATTGGTGGCTTCTTCGTCATGAGCACCTATGTCCTCTCCTACGCCACAACCACGCTGGACTTCGACCGCCAGACCGTCGTGAACGCCACCCTCCTCGGCGCTGTGTGCCAGATCTTCATCAACATCATCTTCGGCCGCATCGGCGAAAAGATCGGCCCCGGTCGCGTTATCGGATACGGCGCGCTGGCCACCGCCATCATGGCGTGGCCGCTGTGGACGATGATCGATACCGGCAATGCCGTACTCCTCACGCTTGCCGTCTGCATCGGCCTGTCCCTGGTCACCATCACCTACTCCGTCTCGGGCGTCCTGCTCTCAGAGGTCTTCCCCGCCAACGTCCGCTATTCCGGGGTGGCCATCTCCGCCAATATCGCCTCGGCAGTATCGGGACTGCTGCCTTTCCTCGCTACCGCATTGAACGCCTCCAACGACACACCTAGCTCTACGCCGGGCATCATCATTTTGGCCACTACCGCGCTCATCACGGCTTTCGGTGGCTTCGCTGGCGAGAAGCACCGCCGCGAGGACGACGTCACCATCGTCGACTAATGCACCACCGCTCAGAAGAAAAATAAGTTGGGACACGGCACCCAAGCCCACTAGGCTCAGGTGCCGTGTCGCATGATCTCTCCGCCTCCACACTGAACGCTCACGCCCGGCGCATTGTCGCCTGGGTAGCCGCGCTGAACCTCCTCGGATTCTTCGCCGAGTTCATCATCGCCTGCATCATTGGCTCGGCCTCACTCTTCGCTGATGCCGCCGACTTCCTCGAGGACTTCCTAATCAATGCGCTCGTGTTGTTAGCGCTGCGTTGGTCGGTGGAGGGGCGTCGCAAAGCAAGCTATGGCCTGGCCGGGCTCATCCTGATTCCGGCGGTGGCGTCCTATGGCATGGCGATTTGGAAGATCATCAACGGCGCTGTCCCTGAACCACTCACGCTATCGGGTACGGCCGTGGCCGCCATGCTCATCAATCTGCTCTGCGCAGTGCTGTTGCTGCAGCTGCGCCACGGCAGCGCACTCACGCGCGGGGCATGGTTGGCTGCACGCAACGATGTCGCCGCCAATATCCTCATCCTTGGCGCTGGCCTGCTCATGCTGGCATGGGCAAGTCCATGGCCGGATATCGTCGTCGGCCTCATCATCGGCACCATCAACTTGCGCGCAGCGGCGGAGGTCTTCGAACAGGCACGTTCAGAGGACCCAGAGATCGAAGAAGACTAACCCGGCCTTTATAAGAAACCTTTAAGCCTGCGTCGCGTCGCCGCGCGCCCATTCCCCCGCCCCCTGGTGGCCAGAATTACCCACTGACACCCCACCCAACACCCCCTATACGCCCCTATATGGGGTCATTCTTTAGTTTGTGAACGAACGGTCAAAGAGACGTTTTCGCAGAATACGGTCTAATCGAACAAAACCAAGGTCTTCGCAAATTTCTTAGCAAAACGTTCACCCTAGGGTCACCCAATCAACACTTACTTCAATGGGCAAAAATATAAACAATTCTAAGGGTGCGTGATCCTGAAAAGCGTCTTATCGTTGCAACACGTCACGCACTGGGCACTACAGCTCACACACAGCGCCACCACGGTGCGTCACCACATTGCCCCATAATTTTTCATCCAGGAGAACATCCATGACCAAGCGTCGTCGTACCGCTGGCCTCATCGCCGGCCTCGCGATTGCAGGCACCGCCCTCATCGCACCGGCTGCATCCGCAGCAACCCACACCGAGTCCTACCCGGAGACCCCGGCCATCAACGCCAAGCTCCCCATCGTCCACACCAGCCACGGCTCCGACCACATGAAGGCCAACGTGCTCAACCCGCGCCCGGTGTGCAACCCGTGGGAGGACCACCGCACCGTGGTCTACAAGGTGACCGATAACTTCATGCCGGCAGGCACCATCTCCACCACCAACCAGACCAAGAAGGACATCCCGCTGCAGCAGGACCTGTCCAAGTCCCAGTCCATCACCCTGTCCGTCAACGGTGACCGCACCGAGACCACCTCCATGAACGCGGGCGGCAAGGGCTCCGGCAAGAACTCCGAGGGCTCCTTCGGCATCTCCCACGAGATCGCCACCAAGCTCGGCGCTTCTGCGTCCTACTCCCTGTCCTGGGAGGCTGGCCAGTCCATCGGCCCATACGATGTTCCGCCGAACCACACCGGTGAGGCCACCTACGGCTTCCGCGTTCTGAACATGACCGGCACCCAGCAGTACTGCAAGCCGAACGGCACCTGGTCCACCCCGACCTTCTGGTCCGCAATGCAGCCGATGAAGAACGAGGTTCGCGTCAAGCTCTACGACGACATCGCTGATTCCTACGCTCCGAACAAGGACGCTCAGAACACCACCGACGTCAACGACCCGAAGGTTGTTGAGGAGGAGAAGTCCCCGGAGGCTGACGCTGAGGTCATCAAGGACAACGAGGTCGCTCCGGAGGAGAAGGCCGTGTCCGAGGCTGAGGGCAAGAAGGAAGAGGAAGCCGACAAGAAGGTCCAGGAGGACGTCGAGAACGGCAAGACCGATGAGGCTAAGCAGAAGCTGGACCTGAAGCCCGTTCTGACCACCTCCGGCGCTAAGCACGCAGGTTTCGCTGGCACCGTTGCTCTCCGCCTGGAGAACGTCGGCACCGAGCGCTACTACGGCGACTTCCCGGCTGTTCAGTACCGCGTTGACGTCAAGACCGCCGAGGGCCCGAAGGGCGTTGACCGCCTCATCACCCCGCGTTCCTCCAACGGCGCGCACATCCGCGACCTGGGCTTCGACGAGAAGACCTCCACCCGCTCCTTCGAGGTCACCCTGGCCAACCCGATTAACGCTGGCGAGTCCGCTCGCGTTGCCAACCTGGACTTCGGCGACGGCAACACCAAGGAAGGCCGCCTGAAGAACTACATCGAGGTCACCCAGATTTCCCGCCTCGACGGTGACAAGTCCACCGACAACGACCAGAACGTTGACTCCCGCGAGATCACCGTGAAGGACACCGGCAAGAAGGCTGAGGGCCTGTTCTAAGCAACACCCCTCGCCCACTGCAGAGAGTGCACAGCCCGCCGGTGCTTCATCCGGCAATGAGAGAGTGAGAGGACCCCGACCGCCACGCGCGGTCGGGGTTTCTTTATGCCCAGAGACTCTTTCACGAGGCTCTCATAACGCAGACGGCATTTCGCGGTACACAATTAGTTGGCTATTGTGAACAAATGCATTTCTCTCGCACCGCACTCGCGGTCCTTCTTTCTGTGGGGCTGGTCCTTTCCCCCACTCACACGCAGCCGGCACACGCACAAACACCGGATACGATGAGCAGCGATATCGCCAACATCGATCAACACTCCAGTGCCCTCGATCCCATAGCACTGGGCCCACTAGCCCCAGTACTCTTTGCCGACAATATCTTCGCTGCCTGGGGGCAGTTGCTTCAGCAATTGAGAATCCCGACGGTAGCACCGGACGCTACGCGCCCACCGGCGACCACCGCACCGGCACAACTGCGCGAGCTGCGACATATCCAAGACAACGTGTGGGAACTTAAGGCCTATTCACCGGCCATGGACCGCGTCATCACCAACGACATCATTCTTCCTCCGGGAGGATTAGACAATACTCAGCCTCGCCCGACCTATTACCTCCTGGGCGGCGCTGGTGGAGGCGAGGACGCACTGTGGTGGGACGGTGGAGGAGCTTCCGAGTTCTTCCGCGACAAGCACGTGAATGTCGTATCACCCCGCGGTGCTTATGGCTCGATGATGTCCGACTGGTCGCAGCCCCATGACACCCACGGAAAATACAAGTGGGCTACCTACCTGACCAAGGAGCTCCCGCAGCTTATCGACGCCGAGTTTCACGGCAACGGCCGCGACGGCATCGCGGGCGTGAGCAACTCGGGTGGCCCAGCCCTGGAGCTCGCCACATATGATCCGCGCTTTAAGGTGGCTGGTTCCTTCTCCGGCTGCCCTGCGACCACAGGTATCCTTGCGCAGTCTTTCGCATGGGTAAGCGCGGCTTTCTACGGTACGGACCCAGCGCGTTCTTTCGGCGCACCATGGGATCCGGCATGGGCACAGCATTCGCCGGTTCTCAATCTCGAACAACAAAAGGGGCGGAAGACCTTTGTCATCGTCTCCCGCGGCGGCCCGGCAGACTTTGATGTCGATATTGAGGACTCACCGCTCCCAGCCTTGGGACTCAACGAACGCTTGGATTACTGGTGCAGTTCCTTTTACGCCAAGCGTGCCACCGCCGCTGGCGTTGATCTTGACTACTACGAGCTTCCGGCCGGGCGCCACACGTGGGGGCTGTTCCGCCGGGAGCTAGCCATCAGTTGGGCCACGGTGGGCCCGGCACTCGGAGTGAGCTAGCACCGGCGATCCCGCACACAACTGAAGCGTGTGAGCTCTAGATCACCACGCAGCGCACACGTAAAATCAGCATTCATGAATGTCATGGATACTTGGGAGCCCACGCTGGGCACCGGACCTCTACTTGGAATTGCGGTGGCGGCCATTGCCGTCATCCTCATCCTCGTCATCCACTTCAAGGTGCACGCCTTCGTCACCCTTGTCACGGTCTCCGCGCTCACCGCTTTGGCAGCGGGAATCCCGCTGGATGGCGTGGTTCCCACCATGACGAGCGGCTTCGGTTCGACCCTCGGTTCCGTGGCCTTGTTGGTGGGCCTGGGCGCCATGATCGGGCGCTTGGCAGAGACCTCCGGTGGCGCCAAAACGCTTGCCGACGCCCTCGTGAAACTCTTCGGCGAAAACAAAGCGCCCCTGGCGTTGGGCGTGGCTTCCCTCATTATGGGCTTCCCAATCTTCTTCGACGCAGGCCTCATGGTGATGCTGCCGGTCATCTTTGCCGTTGCCAGGCGCTTGGGTGGCCCAGTCCTGGCCTATGGCATTCCCGCGGCCGGTGCTTTCTCCGTCATGCACGTCTTCGTGCCACCTCACCCAGGCCCCGTCGCAGCAGGTGAGTTCTTCAGCGCGAACATCGGCCTGATCCTTATCTTCGGTCTCCTCGTGGCTTTGCCCACGTGGTATCTCTCCGGCTACCGCTTCGGGCTCCACCTGGGCAAGAAGTACCCCTACCGTCTTGAGGAGGCCATAACCGGCGCGCTGGTCAGCGATGCCGAATTGCCGGATCGCCCCGCCTCCCCGGCTTCAGTAATCAGTATCCTACTCATCCCTATGGTCCTCATCTTCGGCAATACCGGGTTGAGCACGCTGGGAACGGCTGGCGTTGTCGATCCTTCTGCTACATGGGTGCGCTTCCTCATCTTCCTGGGGCAAACGCCGATCGCGCTCATCATCACCGCGCTTGCAGCGATGGCCGTGCTGGGGTTGCGCCGCGGGGAAGACAAGAGCGTCATTGAGAAAACCATGGAGTCCTCGCTCGGACCGATTTGTTCCGTCATCCTCATCACCGGTGCCGGCGGCATGTTCGGCGGGGTGCTGCGTACCAGCGGCATTGGTGATGCGCTCGCGGATTCTATGTCCAACCTCGGTGTCCCCGTTATCTTGGCCTGCTACCTCATCGCGGTAGCCCTGCGCCTGGCACAAGGCTCAGCCACCGTTGCGCTCACCACTGCCGCCGCGCTCATGGCACCCGCCGTCGAAGCTGGTGGCTTCAGCGAAATCCAGCTGGTCCTCATCACACTGGCCACCGCGGCTGGCTCCGTCTTTGGTAGCCACGTCAATGACTCGGGCTTCTGGCTCGTCGGCCGGCTCATGGGCATGGATGTGTCGACCACGCTGCGAACGTGGACTGTAAACCAGGCGCTCATTTCCTCTATTGGCTTCGGCATTGTCCTTATCTTCTACGGTGCCGCCGCGCTGCTTTAGCTAGCTCTGAAGGTACTTTGCCGCCGCGGCGGCCAGCTCCTCCGGCCTAGCGCTGACATCGAGCACTACTCCTGCTTCCTCTGGGCGCAGTTCCTCCAGCGTTTCGAACTGCGAATCAAGCAGGGATACAGGCATAAAGTGCCCAGAACGCTTACTCATGCGTTCTTTGAGCAGATCATAAGAGCCGTGCAGGTGCACGAAAACCGTATCTGGCGCTGCGGCCCGAATGAGTTCACGGTAGGAATGCTTGAGCGCGGAGCAGCCGACGATGGCTCCATCTTCTTGGTCCGCGAGGAAGCGCCCGATGGATTCGAGCCAGGGTTTCCGGTCATCGTCGTCAAGCGCCTGCCCCGAGGCCATCTTCTCGATGTTCGCCGCCGGGTGCATGTCATCCCCGTCCTGAAAGGGGAGGCCGGTGTGCTGCGCCAGCAACTCCCCGACCGTAGACTTGCCGCAGCTTGAGACTCCCATGATCACGACATGTTTGCGCATCATTCCTCCTTCACACGCCACCAGATTTTAGGCGCTATGCACTACGTGACAGAGCACGGCTGAACACAGTTCGGCTTAGCCCAGTGGCCCGTAGCCAAAGTCGCCACGCTGGACCTCACCGCGGGATTGTGGGTCGAAGGTCGCACACAGGGCAGCCGCGACGTAGCGCACGCCGCCCGCCGGCGAGGAGGAGCCGACGCGCTCGGCGCAGTTCTGGAGTGTCGGCATGCCGATGCTCTGCCCCGGCTGCGTCATGGAGAAGAAGGAGGCGGCCATCATGGTGTTGCCGTCGGCACGCACATACTCCGAGGAGCCCTTGATGGCTTGCCAGGCAACTGCCCCGACGGGATCGGTGCGGAATTGATCCCGCTCGGTCTGGGTCAGCTCGGCGTTGGCGGCGGGTACGGTCAGTGTGGTGATGAACAGCGCTGCGGTTGCAGCGAGGAGTGGAAACTTTTTCATAGGAACACTCTATCCCCATACCACAGGATTGTCTCGGCATTAACCAGACGGCTTAGCTGATGGCCTTGCGCAACTGCCGAATCTCCGCAGGGCCAACGCGGCAACAGCCGCCCAGCACGTTGACTCCTGCGGCGCGAAGTTTCAACGCCGCTTCGGGCAAGCTCATTTCGCTAGCCGGAGCAGGCTGCCAGTCGTGGGCACTAAAATCCCAGACCTCACCACTGTTGGGGCAGGCCAGAAGCGGCTTATCGATAGCACCGCGCACGTGCGCCACCACCCCGCATGCCTGCGATGGGTTGACGCAATTTACGCCCAAGGCTCCCAGACGGGGTGACTGGTTGGCCAGCTCAATAACCTGCGAGAGCTTCGCCAGGCCCGCCGCGATGGCGCCGGTAATGCTTAGTGCAAAAGGCTTAGGCTGTGCTTCAAGGAGTTCGAGCAGTGCTGCGGCCTCCTCGACGTTGGGAATGGTTTCCGCAAGAAGGAAGTCGGCATCAGTATCCGCGAGTACCGCTACCCTGCGGGCATGCCAGCGCTGCAGCTCATCACGGCGCAGATCATAAGCGCCGTCATAGTCCGTCCCCTTCCCCGGACCGGCACCATAAGGACCGATGGATGCGGCGACAAGCAGTTCACCGTGGGCAGCGCGCTTGTCGACGGCCACTTGCGCCGCCCCACGAGCCACTCCGACGCTGCGACGCAGAAGCTTCTCCGCTTCTTCACCAAGCACATCAAAGGTGACTTGGTAGGAGGCCGTGGTGGCCACCTGAGCGCCGGCGGCGAAGAAGTCCACGTGCGCAGACTCAATGAGCGCGGGGTTCTCCCGCAACACCCGCGCCGACCACAGCGGGCCTGCGATGTCATGCCCCTGGGCTGCAAGGTGGGTTCCGAGGCCACCATCTAAGAGCAGCGGCCCATCAAAGAGTGCCATGGCGCATCAGCCTAGCAACGATTCAGCAACCACCAGGCACCGTCAGGATAGCCCGCCTTAATGGTTCGATTGAATTTCTTAATCCTCAATCTCCACTACAAAGCACACACAGCCCTTCTGCCTGCTCTTCGCCGCGCTTGCCGACGCCTCCTCCGCCAACACCTCCCCACAGATGGATAAATGCAAACTATATTTTGCGCGAAGCAATATAAACGCACAGACAAAGCTTAAAACCACTGGTCAAACGGATTTTGCACCCGATTAGGAGCTTTAATTTTAGGTGAAAGTACCGCTCGGTACGCGGCCACAATGCCGCCACTTAGCCCCTGAAGTAGAAAGAGGTGCCCAGCCATGTTCCGCCTTTCATTCGGACATAAAGCCACAAAGATCGTCACCCCGATTGCTGCCGCCGCAGCACTCTTCGCCGGCTCCCTCAACGTTCCTGCTCAGGCCGTAAGTTCCTTCGGCTCTTCCACGCCAGCCGCGTTCATCAACGCCATGCCCTCTGCTGCCGGCCCGGCGGCTCCAGCTCCCCGCGCATCCGCCTGCGTTCAAGGCATCATTAAGCAAACCAATGCCCAACGCGTGGCCAATGGCCTCGCACCGCTGCGTGTTGACCCGAATCTGACCAACTTGGCACAAGATTGGGCCAACACCTTGAGCCGCGATGGCAAGACCCGTCACCGTCCGAACTACTGGACCCACTACCCCGCCGGCCTGCCAGCCGGTGGTGAGAATGTTCTCCAGGCATGGATCGACTACTCCGACGCCCGCGTTGTTCAGCTGTGGATGGACTCCCCTGGCCACCGCACGAACCTGCTCGATCCCCGCGCCAAGTCCGTGAGCATCGGCATGGCCGTCGGTGCTGATGGCAGGCTGTATGCTGTGCAGAATTTTGGGCGGTAGGATTCGTACAGCCCGCGGCTAAGGCGCCCCATAGAGAGATGGTTTTCTCTTTACGGGGCGCCATTTTGAGAGTTTTTGGATAGGCAGCCCCAGTTCGCGCCCACGATTCCAGTGTTCGTGAGCATCACTCACAGAGGGATTCGGTTAGTTTTCTGCTGGACCACGACTCAACGCGGTCATTTTTCATTCCGCTGAAAGCGGTCTTAACCACGGCATCTAATTGCTCTTCAACCTCTCGCCACGGTGCATCAAGGTCCAAAGCCTTCGCATAGATACGGTGACCAGTAATCGAAGCAGAAAAATTGGGGGCAATATCCTCATTAGTTTTTGCGTAAAGCAACAGGCCCGAAACCGCCATGTCACTTTTGTGGGCAAGGTTAGTCACATAACTCAATAGCTGGTAGAGATGCTCAGACCGAAGCGTTACTTTACCGAATCGGGACCGCTGAAAGGATGACCCATAGTACTTCGCATCAATAACGAGAGCGCAAGAACCATTTGTCAGCACCACGTCGGAGCGCATAACAGGCAGTTGTTCTTCTCCCTGCACGTCCCCGCCCAAATCCCAAGATATGTGAGGAGCGGATGGTTTTAGTTCCGGGTTATGCCGCTGGTAGTAGCGGAGTAGAAATCGCTCATACAACCTACTTTCTGCTTCTTCCCCCAACCACGAGGCTAATTGGATTCCGTCTTTTGATTCACGTTGCAAAAGTCCTTCAAGAACCATCCAACAAATTCCGTGCATTAGCTTGTATTCAGTAGTCAAACGTGTGTAGTGCACATCGCGCCAACGGATAGAACGCGGTGAAATTGAACGAACTTCGTCAAATACGTGTAAAGCATCCTCGAGCCTGCGCCGACGATACTGGTCCAACTTCCCCTCCGCGAGAAGCAGTTCCATTACCGACTTGAGAATCCTATTGTGCTGGGTATCAAGCAAATACTCATCAAACTCGCACACAATCGCACCACGACTACGAGCGGCGGTTGTAGTCGTGCTTGCAAAATCTATTCGGCCCCGCACGGTCCTCAGTTCATCCCGTATACGCAGATAGTCGCGGTGCAAGCCTCGCATAGTCTGCGCTTCAACGCCTTGGATGAGGATCTCTGCGCACAGCTCATGGAGATTCTCAAACTCTTCGCCAGAAAATGAAGAAGTTTCTATGCGGCTAATAGAGTCAAAGGCATAGGCCAACATGACATAAATATTCCGAAGAACGCGTGAGCTCTTCGCCTTTGATGAGTCGGCTGGCACTATTCCACCGCCGCTCGCAGACGACTCGACCACGAATCTACAAGCTCAGGTTCATCAAACCAGTATTCTTCCAACAGCGGAACAAGGTCATCCTCGACGACTGAGTAAAGCCAATCGTCTTCGGTCTCATCCCCACTCGAGCCTTGCACGATGTAACTGTGGCCAATCGCAAATCCGCGCCCCAACCTGGGATCATCTGCGATTACGCCGTTTAGATCGGTGATTACCCGCACCAACGCGTCAAGTGAATCGCTTTCCTGTGCTGCCTTCCAAGACTGAAAGCCGGCAGATTCAAAGGCTGGCGGCATGTTGAAAAATCCAAAACGCCGACGCAAAGCATGATCCATTACCGCGAGACTTCGGTCTGCGGTATTCATAGTTCCGATGAGATACACATTCTCGGGAACGCTAAAGATCTCGTCGTTGTAGATAAGCCGTAGCCCTTGGCCACGTTTGTCAGATTCGATGAGCATCAGTAGCTCTCCAAAAATCTTCGATACATTGCCGCGGTTAATCTCATCAATAATGAAGAAGAAATGACGGTCGGGTTCCTCTCGGGCCTTCTCGCAGAAGGCGTAGAAAGGCCCATTCACTAAATCAAAGCCACCATCTTTATTGGGCCTGAAACCCATCATAAAGTCCTCATAGGAATAGCTTTGGTGGAACTGAATCTGCTCAATTCGCGAAGAGTCCTTTTCCCCCATATCTGCAAAAGCGATTCGGCGCGCGACATATGTCTTGCCAACGCCAGGCGGACCGGTCAAGATGACATTCTTCTTGCGACCAATCAATGACAGCAAACGATCAAACTGGTGTCTGTTGAAGAAAACTTCATTTAAGAATTCTTTATCAGTGTATGCCTTAACTGAGGAAACGGGACTTAGCTCGTCTTCTCGCTCTACAGCGAACAGAGCATCGAGCTGATCGATCAGGCCACGCTTATCGGTGATCCGTGTCAGTGATTTTTGGATAGCGTTCAAGGGGTATTCCCATTCTCCAGTGAACTCCCATTCCACATCACGCACATTCTTAAACTCGCTGCGGTTCTTTTCGTAGCGCGGGGCAGAGTCAACAACCCCTCGTCCAAGAACTTTGTTCTTGCCACGGCGAGCAAAAACAATGTCTCCAACTTGGATCTCTCGTTGAAACTCCCAAACGGCCAATGGCTGATTGCGAGAGATTTTTACAGAATCATCCTTCTGCATCTCAGCTTCAATAGCTGCACGATCTGGATATACACCAAAATCCCCTAAACTATCCCAGCCGAGCCCGATGAGCCCCTCACTCATAAACTCGTCCCACCGTTGCTGGCTGTCACCGGGATCGTAGAGCCAATAGTTCCGGCGTTGAGGTTCTTCTGATTCCTCCTCGTTCCACAGAGAAAAGACAGCCGGGGTCCAAAACCCAAACTCGCCCTCGACTTCCTCTGTTATAGCCGCTCGAATGGAATACAAGTCACGGTCGATGGCCTGCGGCGTTTCTCCCGATTTACCGTCGATCATCGAGCAGAGCTCACCGACTATCCTTTCCTTCAATCCTTGCGCCGAAATTGCTTCAAAAGCTTCTGGGAACAGCAGAAACTGCAAAATGTTCCTGATGTCTGGTCGGTCATCAACAGCCAGGTTAAGCATAAAGTCCTGCAGCTTAGCTGGATCGCGCAAGATAGCTCTTCGTTCGGATTCAGACTGCTGACGGAATTCTTCTACAAAGCCAGCCATCCATGAAACGTGTCGCCACATGTCTCCGTTGAAAGCTCGGCCTGCCTTAAGGCCAGCAACACCGGACTTCCGATTCATCCACTCAAGCATGCTGTCTGGGATCTCAACTTCCCCTCCAAGACGCTCAAGCACAAGGTTGACATGCTTAATTCGAGTCGACGGGCGAGCATTAATGAGGGCATGCTCACGAAGAAAGACAAGCTCAGCTGCTAGAAGTGTTACTTCTTTCGAAGCACCTTTTAGCTGTACGTCGAGCTTTTCCCATTGGGTCATGCTGGTTCCAACTATCGGGTCCTTGACTAGCCTCTCGCGGACTTCAACAGCTGCTTCAGGCGTCCAGATAATTGCCGAAGGGTCGATGATAGATCGCCCTTCGCCCAAGAGATTCTCCACGATCGGTTGGATTTCATGAGCAATCCTCAAATCATCAGACAAGCGCGAACGCGTAACCCGGGGCTCTAACTCAAACTCACCTAGATTCTCCATACGTCAATTATCCAGTAAACAGTTCTGGTTTCTAGATATCGCGCTACAAATCAGCATTAACGCTAGCTGTTAGATCTCTCTGCAGTTCTGCAGAATTCGATCGCAACTCCAGCCCCCTTCAATACAGGAATGTATACTCCCGGTTTTCTTGTTACTCTTTTTCTCTCGTGAGGTTCCTGATATGGGATTTTTCAAGGTTGTCGCTGGGCTCTTAGCTGCCGGCGGAGTGGGCTACGGTGCCTATTCCGTGCTAGGGCCAGATTCCTCCAATGACGTCATCACGGTCCAAAACGTCATCGATGGCGACACCATCGACGTAGCGCAGGACGGTGAGACCACGCGTATTCGACTGCTCAACATCGATACCCCGGAAATGGGCAAAGAGTGCTTGGCTAAGGAAGCAAAGCAGTACATGGCTGGCCTTCTGCCAGTGGGCACGGTGGTGACGTTGGAGTACGACGATGAGCGCGAAGACAACTATGGCCGCACGCTGGCCGGAGTGTTCAAGGAAGGCTCGCTGGTCAACGCTTCCATAGCAGAGGAGGGTTTAGCCATTCCAATGAAAGTGGGCGGCAACACCCGCTTTTTCTCGGAGGTCTCCGCCGCCGCGGACAGGGCACGTGCTGAAGGCAAAGGCATCAACTCAGCCGGTCCGGAATGCGTTTTTGGCAACGACATCACCTACCGTTCCTACCAGGACGCGCGCTCCACCGTTGATGAGGCGCAAAAGTTTCAGTTTGATGACATGTGGAATGACGAGCAATTCAACGGCGCTCACGTTCACGTTTCCCGCGTAGCCGATACAAAGAAGTCTATTTCCGCGCTGGAAAAAGCGGTCGCGGAACAATCTGATTTCCAGAAAGAAGCATTCGGGCCTAAGCAAACCGAACTGCTAGAAAAGCTCGATAGCGACGCCACTGAGATCGAAACGCTCTTGAACCGCAAGATCACGTACGCCTCAGACGCACGGGGTAAGAAGCAATCCGAAGAAGAAGCAGCGCGCAAAGCTGCCGAGGCCGCACAGCGCGAAGCAGAAGAAGCTACTCGCCGTGAAGAGTTGGAGGCGGCTGAAGCTGCCCGTCGCGCGGAGCAGGAAGCACAACAAACTGCACCCGATTATCAAGCGCCGGCTGCGCCGGCGCCGAGCAATCCTGTAGACAACTACACAGGTTGCCGTGCCTACAACGGAAATTACGCAATGACCAGTATCGACAAAGAGGGACGACCATACGCCAAGATTGACTGCACCACGCGCGTACAGATTGGGTAGCCTGGCCAAAGGTCACTCTTAGCGTTAGGACACACAATGAATGACACTTATACGCTCGTCACTCCCCGGCTCAATTTGTCGGTACCAACGGACGCCGATATTGACTCCGTCTTTGCCATCCACTCGGACGCTCGCACCTACGAGCACCGCCCTGAACTAGCCATGAAGACCAGGGAGGAAGCCGTGGAGCTAGCACGCTCGTGGCAACAGAATTGGAGTGAAAAGCAACTGGGATACTACGTGGTGTCCACACTCGATGGCACAACCATAGGCTTTACCGGTGTGCGCCATAGCGAAGAAGCCGGTGAAGAAGTGCTCAACCTCTACTACCGCTTCGCACCCGAATCGCAAGGCCAGGGCTATGCCAAGGAGGCCGCAGCCGCTGCGATTGCCAGTGCGCGCAAGAGATTCCCGCAGCTACCTGTCGTCGCCATTATCGACCCCACGAACGAGGCGTCGATTGCTCTAGCCCTAAAGCTTGGACTTCAGCACGTCCCCGGTGCGGGCGTGCCGGATGACTACGAGGTGTACCGACTCTCCTAGGTTTCGGCGTGCCACGGCACCAAACCCCTAGTCGGGTACCGCGAGTCGATGGTGAAACGCTGACACACCACCTGGGTGTCATCGTTGATATCTAGCTCCCCGATATATTCAACGAACTCGGGTGAACGCCAGAACTGCTCATGCCCGGCGCGCCATTCACTGGCATCGGCGTATCCCTCGCCCTCGGCGATGGCGTGCTCGTCGCTGACGTCCGCAAGCCGGCACACGTAGACCTCGGTGGTGCGGATGACGCACACCACGTTGTCGTGTGAATCGAGGACGGCCTCAAAGGTGCCCACATCCTCACGCGGGTCATGGTCGCGCGGGTACTCAGCCAGCAAGGACGTCGTGGTGGTCTTGGTGCCGTCCAGGATGGCGGTGACGAGGGCATCGCGAAGCGGGCCGGGGAAGGCGAACTCGCCGCGGGGCAGTTGCGATATAGGTTCCAAAGCGTCCTGAGCCATACGTTTACAGTACGTTGCTCATTAATGCTGTTGACCGTGCACGTGCTAGTTTGCCGTTTCGTCCAACTGGACGTTCGACCCGCGCGTTCGAATCATGCGCAGCCATGTCCAGCTCCACTCCTAATGTCAAAGATTCCCCTACATGGAAGACGGAATCCGCCCTTCTTCCCTATCACTCCGGGGCCGCGCTGCCACTTCCCATTGCCTAGCGGCGCGGCCCCTCTTTCAAACTTCACAGCTCTTCATAAACTTCAAAGAATTCACAAAATTCATAAACTTCACAAGACTTCAAAAGCTCTTTGGGTTGGATTCATGCAACGGGTCGTGGGAGAGCATGAGAAAATCTCCCCTTTCTACTATTCGCGCAGAGTTTTCATTCCCTCCGCATTTATACATCCGTTCACTAGCTGGGGCTCGATGGCCTTCGGTGTCGGTGTTGCCGCAGTGGTGGAGGGGTGGACGTCGGCAAGCGCTGCATGGAACCGCACCACGTGCGCGCCAGGACCGTGTGAATAAACGCAGATAATAGTATGCACACAGCCGCAAAAACTGCATCTACGTGGACTTTCCTCACCCTCGGAAGCTTGAAAAAGTTCAAACTCATCTTAGAATTGTCATCTAGTTCACAATCAGCTCTTGCGGTGCTGCCACTCACTACACACGTGGCTAACACGGTGCACCGCACGCAAAGAAAGGTTCACGCAGATGACAACTCCCCCGCTGGGCGTGTGGTCCGAGGTTGGCAAGCTCCGCCAGGTCATGGTGTGTGCGCCGGGACTCGCGCATGAACGGCTGACCCCCAACAACTGTGGGGAGCTGCTTTTCGACGACGTCCTCTGGGTCGACGAAGCCAAGAAGCATCACGCGGAGTTCGTCGCCAAGCTGCGCAGCTACGGCGTCGAGGTGCTGGAGATGCACACCCTCCTGGAGGAAACGCTAGCCACCCCGGGCGGGCGTGACTTCATCTTGGATTTCAAGCTGTTGGATAGGAACGTTGGCGTGGGCATCGGCGGCGAGCTGCGCCACTGGTTCAACGAGATGTCCAACGCGCGCCTGGCGGAGCTCCTCATCGGCGGGCTGCCTTTCGCTGAGATTCCGAAAGGTCTCGGCCACGGCACCATCGACGCCATGCGCGAGGTCTACGGGCCTTCCGCTTTTGCGCTGCGCCCGCTGCCCAATACGCAGTACGCGCGCGATAACTCGGCCTGGATTTATGGCGGGGTTTCGCTCAACCCAATGCGCATGCCGGCGCGCCACCAGGAAACACTCCTAACACGGGCTATCTACAACTATCACCCGCGGTTTGCGCAGGCAGATTTTCAGTTCTGGTACGGAAATAACGATGAGGAGCCGGGGCTGGCAGCGCTGGAGGGCGGCGACATCATGCCGATTGGCAAGGGCATCGTCCTCGTCGGCATGGGTGAGCGCACCACGTGGCAAGGTGTGAGCCAGCTGGCCATGCGGCTCTTCGAGGAAGGCGCGGTGGAGAAGATCATCATCGCGGCGATGGCTGCCGACCGCGCCTCGATGCACCTGGATACCGTCCTGACCTTCCTGGATGCGGATAAGGTCACCGCCTACCCCAAGGTTGTGGACACCATCCGGCCCATCGTTCTGCATCCCTCGACGAGCACGGCGCCTTTCGACGTCGAACTACCCACCGACTCCTTCCTTGAAGTCGTCGCACAGGCACTCGGCATTGGAAGCTTCGAGGTCATCGAAACCGGCGGAGATGTTTATACCGCCGCCCGTGAACAGTGGGATGATGCCAACAATGTCGTGGCCATTGAGCCCGGCGTGGTGGTGGCCTATGACCGCAACAAGCACACCAATAAGAAGTTGCGGGCTGCCGGCATTGAGGTCGTCGAAATCGGCTCCGCGGAACTAGGCCGCGGGCGCGGTGGCGGGCACTGCATGACCTGTCCGATTGTTCGCGATGCGGTGGATTATTAACAGCCCTATGGGAATATACTTTCGCATCACCCAGCACACACCCTGCCCTACATAAGAGAGGACCGCGAGGGAGACGAGGGGGACGTCGCCAAGCGCAGCGCCATTTGCACCATAGTGCCTTCCGCGCGTTTCTCACCCCGGGGTGAGAAATGCGGACATGGCAATACCCTTCATCCCCCTCAATCTCACGGTGGAAGATACACAGAGTGAAGCCCACTGCCAGCAGGTTTGACAGAAAACTGTAGGTTTTCAACTCCCCCACATAGGGTCGACCAAATTATGGTGCACGAAAGGTCAAAACACTGGCAGTCATCATATTGGCATCGCTAACCTCCCCACCGGCCTAAGAAAAGTCATTCCTCCTTTTCCTAGGAGTGCGCTTCTGACGCCTAGGATTGTTTCAGGCTTAAATTAGTTCCACATCATTCTTTGAGATTCTTTAAGGACGGTATCCAGGTGCACATCAAGGGATTGCGTGCGCTCGCGCCGCTGACAGCTACTGCCGCGATGGCAACCGCGGCCTTCATCGCGCCCGCAGCACAGGCGGCCAGCATTCCGCCCATGCCGCAGGCCTACCCCATCACCAACCTCTACAAGAGCTGCAGCGCAGCAGGTGAAGACAACGCCACTCCCGAGTGGCACTTCGCAGAAACCGGACGCCGTTATTTGAGCGACGGCACCCTGCAGTTCAAGAACACCACTGACCAAGAGGTGCCCTACACCGCCTCGGTGGAAACCGGCACCAACCACAAGATTGAGGCCAACTCCAAGGCCGCGATGCCCTCCGGGTGGGACACCACCGCCAAGTCCGATATCGGCCTGAAGTTGAGCAACGGTTGGCAGGAGAAGGAAACCTTCGGCCCCATCACGCTCAAGCCGGGCGAATCCTTCCGCGTGGAATATGGCGTGGTGGAAAAAGACTTCATCTCGATGTTCGTCGGTTGCAATGACGACCGTCTGGAGAACCTCCCCGGCGCCAACGTCATCCGCGGCAAAGGCCCGGCCGAGCGTTATGCCTTTGCCTACATCATCAAGGCCGATGGCTCCATTTCGGACCTGGCCATGGAGATTCCTTCCCGCTCCCCGGGCGCGAACTCAAAGCCCATCGAAGGCAACTACACCTCCGTATCCGGCCCCAGCCTGGAGAAGATCGCGGACCCGAAGAAGGATGAAATCATGCAGCCTTCCGAGGACCTGCAGCGCGATCCCTCCTGGCCCAAGGAGGGCGAGACCTGCGAGGGTCGCGATAGCTCCTGGTACCCGCTGGATATCACTGCCGTGACGCCGAGCTTCCGCAAGCCGGGCTACTCCACGGACTTCCTCAACTGGTCCAAGGGTGACTACGAGTATGCGCCGGTCACTGACTTCGTCGTCGGTGCGGAGCACTCGCCCTACACCAACTGGCAGGGCAACCGCGGGGATATCCCGAAGGGCTGGCTGGAATCCGTCGGCGCGGTCAAGCGTGCCTACATGCCGGTGGGAACCGAGCTCGAGCACGTCGACCTCGCTCCCGGCGAGCGCGTTCGCGTGGAGTACGGCACCACCATGACCCGCATCAACTACCGCGAAATCCACTGCGGCAAGGACGGAAAGTACAGCCTGACCTCCAACTACAAGCAGACCACCGCTCCCAGCGGTTTCTGGGCGGAGGCCACCATCACGGGCAAGGACGGTTCCACCCGCACCGAAGACGTCACTCCGGAGGAGTACCGCGACCTCCCGGTCCCGACCCAGACCATCTACTAATCCACCTTTAATCCCAAGGAGAAATCACCATGTTCAAGACCAAGATTGCTTCCACCACCGCCGCCGTGGCCATCGCCTGCGGCCTGATCGCTACCCCGGCCGCTAACGCCCTCCCGGCACGTGACCTGGGCCCGGCCAACCCGACCACCATCGGTGAGCACTGCACCAACCCGGGTGACACCGGCCAGACCGTTAAGATCAAGCGCACCTACTTCGACGGCTCCGCCGGCTCCTGGACCGTGTCCAACTACAACGACGAGCCGCTGCCGGTCACCCGCTCCATCAAGGAAACCAAGACCAAGACCTGGAACGTTTCCGCCGGCGTTGACTTCAAGCTGCTGGATCTGATCAACTTCACCTTCTCCTCCAGCTACACCGATTCCCAGTCCTATGAGGTCGGCGAGCAGGTCGGTCCGTACAACATCGCCCCGGGCAAGACCGCCGTCATGCGCGCCGGCTGGGTTGTCTCCGACTTCGAAGGCCAGAAGACCATCTGCGGTTCCGATAACACCTGGCAGGCCAACGGCGAGACCTTCACCGCTACCCTGCCGAAGGAGCGCCACGTGGAGGTCTCCACCCGCGACAACAACGATTGGGGCTAAGACGTGCTGAAGAAGTCCATCGCGAGCACCTTCGCTAGCGCCTGTGCCGCGCTGAGCCTGCTGGCGGCCGCTCCCGTTGCCCACGCCGCGGACTTCGGCGGGGACTTCGAGCTGCCGCAGCGTTGGAATGATGATTTCAAGCCGGGCACGCACTGCGCAACACCCGGTGAGAACGGCACCTATGTCACCGCCACACGCCGCTGGTTCAAGCAGACCGATGCCACCAGCGTGGCCAACCGCAATGATGAGCCCGTGCCGGTCAGCCACACCGTGACCCAGGCCCGCACGCAGACCATCGAGGTCTCCGGCTCCATCAAGGGCGAGGGCGAACTGGCCAAGGTGCTGACCCAGACCTACGGTTTCAACTACGTGCACGAGCAGCACTGGAAGCTGAATCAGGAGGTTGGCCCGTACACGCTGCCGGCGAACTCCCAGGGCAAGCTGGTGTGGGGCTTTACCATGCTCGATACCGACGGTCAGGACGTGCGTTGTAATACCGACCAGGAATGGGAGGCTGTGGGCAAGCCCTACTCCGCCACCGTTCCGGAGGCGCGCTACTCCGAGCTGCAGCTTGGTAGCGCCCCCGTCTGGAACTAGCTCACCTCCCCAGGCCTCAGAGAAGAGGGCACCCAAACCGTTTCGAGATGGCTGCGGGTGCCCTCTTTTTGGCGTTTCACAGCGTGATCAAACGGCAGCGGGAACATTACAGAACGGCAATGAACGGCCTCCCCGGACCATGAGGCCCACCGATATACTGCACCCATGTCTCACCGCATCTTTTCCGTGCCCTTCGCCGATATCTATCCGCACTACATTAAGAAGGTAGAGCGCAAAGGCAGGACTGTCAGCGAGCTCCACGAAGTCATCACTTGACTTACCGGATACTCAGTTGAGGGGCTGGAGCGGGTCCGCGAAGAGAAGGTCACCCTCGAGGAATTCTTCGAGCAGGCCCCGCATCTGAACCCATCCCGCTGCCTCATCACCGGCAGCATCTGCGGGCACCGTGTCCAGGACATCGAGGACCCACTGATGCAAAACATTCGGTACATGGACAAGCTCGTTGATGAGCTAGCCAAAGGAAAGACCATGGAGAAAATCCTTCGCAGCTAGCTTTCACCAACTGCGCTTTTAATGCTTCTAGCTTTAAGCCACGGAGGGGTACGGCGGTGCGGTCCTCTCGCGGAAGAAGTAGCGCGCGTGCGTGTGCCGGACGGACTCTAGGCTCTCAGCGCCAATGGCAACGAGTTCAACGTTTGGTTGTCGTTGATTTGATCGAGGTCGTGACGGGCAAGAGTTACCGCAGTGAGGGATTCAAACTCGGTGACGTTCAGTGCACCCGTTGGACGGTGATATTTGATGAGAAAAGCCGGCATACTATTTACCCCCCTCCGACTCATTGTCTGCCCGTCTCCTGTCGAGCTCACTAATGAGCCTATACAACATCGTAAAAGTCCTTTTCCGCAATAACCGGGCTTCACGCAGCTCCACCGTTTCCACGAGGTTCTCGGCAAACGGAGAAGAGAGCACATCGAAGTCCATTCGCGCTCCTAAAAATCTTGGATGCTCTCCAGCGGAATACTCGCCATTCTCCGCAGTTTCTCTACGAGTACCGGCCGAGTCTTGACCCTCGAACCTATGAAAATCTATTCTCGTCCGGTTCCACAACGGAATCTGCCGAGCGCTGCAGCGGTACTCTCAGCTTTGCCATACTTGATGCATGACCACGCTAGAAACTTGTGCCAGCGCCTGGGCGGAAGCAATTGTGGTCGCACTCGAGCGCGAATTTCCCGCCGCGATGCACCACACGAGCACCAATGCGGATGAATGCACCGTGCGCCCACGCGAGCTACACCCCAGTTTCTACGGCTGCTTCGACTGGCACTCCAGCGTCCACATGCAGTACTCAGGCGCGCTACTAAACAAGGTTCTCGGACCGGAATCCCCCACCAGTCTTGCCGCGCTCCTCGACGATCGCCTCAGCCCCCAAACCCTCACCATCGAATACAACTACCTCCTTGAGCACCCCGGGTATGAGATGCCCTATGGACGCGCCTGGCTGTTGCAGCTCGCCTCGGTTCGCCCCACTGAAGCGATGGACAAACTCGTTGAACTAACCGCACAGCACTGCCATGGCTGGCTGGGGTCGCTCAACCAACCAGTGCGCCACGGCATGCATTCCAATACAGCCTTCAACCTTTTCCTCATCCTCGAGGCCGCGGAGAAGATCGGGCTAGATTCACTGGCAAGCTCGGTGCGCGAGGCTGCCGTCCGCCTTTTCGGCAATGACCGCGACTACCCACTGGACTGGGAGCTTTCCGGGCACGATTTCCTCTCCAACGGACTATCGGAAGCACTACTCATGTCCCGCGTGCTGCCGGATTTCCCGCGTTGGTTTGATGCCTTTCTCCCCCGTCGTTCCGAAGCGCTGGACTTCTTGACCACAATCCCAGAGGTGCTTGATCCAACCGATGGCCTCCTCGCCCACCGCTACGGACTGGCACTGACCAGGGCATGGATGCTCGTTGAGCTCGCCGAGCATTTCGACGCCTCCGTCCTGCCGCGCGCCCAAGCGCTGGCGGCCAGTGCGCAACCACAGCTTATCGACGGCCACTTCATGTCCACCCACTGGCTCATCACCTACGCACTACGCTTTCA
>OJLW01000372.1_pt1 | contig 23704 bp, 18 predicted proteins | sample 1597021 | NCBI WGS metagenome assembly OJLW01 (sample SAMEA3904676, study PRJEB24821) | metagenome | biome: Builtin; feature: hospital; material: surface | place: USA | collected 2013-06-03
GCGTCGTGCTGCTGCCGAGCGGCGGCGGCGAGCTCGCGCTGCTGCGCGGCGGCGACGCGCGCCTCGCGACGTGCCTCGCGCTCGCGCATCGCGTCGTCAATGTCGCGGCCCTCCTCGAGCGCTGCGACGAGCGCCTTCTCGTCAGCGTCCTGCTCGAGCTGCTCGCGCTCCTGCTCCTCGCGCACCTGCTGCGCGCGGCGCATGCGCTCATGCCGGGCGACGGCATCGGCCTCGTCCTGCTGCGCGGACTCCTGCTCGCGCTGCTGCTGGTGCTGCGCAATGTGCGCCTTGTTCAGCGCCTCGTAGTGCGCGAGCCGCGCCAGGGTATGCTCGACATCGATCTTGTGCACGAGATGGAAGGCTGCGTCAGTCGCGCACACGTACTAATGTCCTCAAACTCCTCGAGATAGTCGTTGTAGGCGCGCAGCGTAGGAAAGTCCTCGGGCTGGCGGTGAAAGAGCCGCGCGACACGCTGCCGGATATGCACCTCCTCCTCGACTTGCAGGTCCTCAAAGATCTGCGCACTGAACTGCTGCTTGCGCACGATCTGGCCACACACCGGGCACGCCGCAGGCCCCAGCGAAAAGAGGCGGTCGATGCACGACTCACACATCTTGTGGTAGCACGGACTCACGAGCAGACGCAGACGCGGCGAGAGGTACCTATCCGTCTTGCAGATCGGGCACTGGTCGTCCGAGGACTGCGTTAGTCTCACACACGTACAGCATACTCGGTGATCCGCCCACTCCGATCGCGCACCTGCGCCTGGCCGACGCGGCCCAGCGACGTCGTCGGCACCTGCGCCCGGGGCTTGGCCACCATGGGAAAAAAAAAGCCAGGTTGCCCTTCCACCACGCATGGGACTCGAGTCGCTGACCGAATCCGCCCAGCCACGCGCCACGCGACCGGCCAAGAAGCGCGCGGCCCCCACGTACACGCGGCCCAGCCGCCAGAAGCAGACGGTCGTGTTCGACGAGGACGCGCGCCGCGAGTACCTCACAGGCTTCAGCAAGCGCAAAACGCAGCGCCGACAGGCTGCGCATGCACACGTCCAGCACCTCATCCGCGACGAAATTCGGCAGGCGCGACTCGCCGCCGCGGACGCACGCAAGCGGCAGGCGGCCGAGAATGTGCGCGCGGAACAGCTCGCGTATGGCGCGGCGGACGATCGTGCGCCGCAGGACGACGACGACAACGACCAGGAGGAGATGGAGCGCGACTTTGAGTCAGACGAGCACCGCGCGCACGTCACCGTGCAGACGCTCGAGCTCGACGAGGACGCGCCGCGCCCAGCGCCTCGCGCCGCTGCCCCAACGCCGCCGCCGCCGCGCAAAACGACGGCGCCCCCGACCGTCGCGGCGCCCTCCGGCTCCCTCACGGGCATTCTCGAGCCGGACGTCGCGCACGCAGCCATGTCCGATCACGTCTTTCCTACAGTCGCCGCCCGCACAGAGCGCGAGCGGCCCACTACATACACGTCCAAGGCCGAGCGCATGCAGGAGCGGCAGCGGCAGCGCGCCCGGCACCATGCTCAGGCCGAGAAGCGCCGCGCGCAACAACGCGCTCAGCACACTTCGAAAAAGACCAAAACGACCAAGCCCAGGCGGTCATAGCTGCGTCGCCATGCGTGCAGAGATGGTATCATAGCGCCACGAACACTGACGTGCTAGCCCATGGCAAATGCTTGCGTGATCAATTTTTTTTGCCACCTCCGCATGCATTTTTTTTTTTTTTTACGCGCACCTGGCTTTTCTCCTACATCACCATCATGGTCACAGACACGACGCTCTCCTACCTCTCCAACGCGCTCGGCAGCAGCGCCTTGGTCCTGATCATTGCCTATCATGTACGTATGCCGCCCCTCACACCTAGATTCTCGCCGTCTCGACGAAGCGCCAAGTCGACTCGCTCTCGGATGCAAGCGTGCAGGCCCAAAAGAGCCCGGCCACCGCGCACTAAGCCCCTGTATCATACGCCCGTGCTCAACTCACAGGCTCCCTCCCTGCTTCGCTCACGACCCCCTGCCCCCCGACTACTGTAGATGCATCGTATATATTCAACTAGATCGGTGATCCCCAGGCTGAGTAAAGATGGGAAAGGGGATTTATGCCCTTGTGGGGACAGCGGCCGTGCGGCGGCGGCGGCGGAGCGATCCGCGACGGTCAACATGAGCGGTCGCTTCGTCCGCTCGTCCAAGTACAGGCATGTCTACGGGAATCCTGCCAAGAAGGAAGTGTCATACGATAACGTCAAAGTGTCCAACAACGTACGTGAGCGATACTGACGAGTAGGCATGGGACACGAATCTCTTATCCGCGAGCGGCGAGTACCTCTCGCTGAACTGGAACGTCTCGGGTGGCGGTGCCTTTGCGTTGATCCCACTCGCGCAGCCCGGCAAGCTCCCTGATGTGTACCCGCTGTGCCGCGGCCACACGTCAGCCGTGCTCGACACGGCGTTTAGTCCGTTTGATGACCGGGTCGTGGTGAGTGGCGGCGACGACGCGCATGTGAGTGTGTGGAACGTGACGCCAGAAGACATCCGCGGCTGTCTCGAGGCGGCCAAGGTGTCTGGCTCGATGGACGACATCAAGCCACGCGCCACGTTCCTCGGCGGCAAGCGCCGCGTCGGCCACGTCGAGTTCCACCCGACCGCCGCGCATGTCGTAGCGGCCGCGACGGGCGATCATGCCATCAAGCTGTTTGACATCGAGAAGCAGGCGCCGCGAGTCGAGCTACACGGCTTCGGCGACGCCATCCAGTCGATGGCTTTCGACCAGACCGGCAGCACGATCGTAGCGACGTGCCGTGATCGCAAACTGCGCATGTTCGATGTGCGTGCGCCGGACGCTGTGCAGGTGACCGACGGGCATGGCGGCATCAAAGGCGCGCGTGCGATCTGGTGTGGCGACAAGCCGCGGATCATCACGACGGGCTTCAGCAAAATGTCCGAGCGCCAAATGTTTCTGTGGGACGTGACGCAGCTGACCAAGCCGATCAAAACCGTGTCGCTGGACAGCAGCAATGGCATCATCATGCCGTTCTGGAGTGACAACAACATCGTGTTCCTCGCCGGCAAGGGCGATGGCAATATCCGGTACTATGAACTTGAGTCAGACGAGCTGCACTACCTGGCCGAGTACAAGTCGATCGAGCCACAGAGCGGCATGGCCTTCCTCCCCCGCCGTGCTCTCAACGTCGACGACAACGAGATTGCGCGTGCGTACAAAGTGTCGCCACCCACGATTCATCCCGTGTCATTCTACGTGCCTCGAAAGTCGGAGGCCTTCCAAGCGGACATCTTTCCTCCCGCACGCTCGGCAGAGCCGAGTCTGACGGCGGACGAGTTCTTTGTGGACAAAAAGACGCTGACGCCCCACCTGTACCACTTTGAGACGCGCACTATCATCAAGGGAGAGCCAGCCACTCCGCTGTCGACGCATGCCAAGGAAGCGTCACAGGAGGCGCCACAGGAGGCGACCAAGGAAGCGCCCAAGGACACGCCCAGGGATGCGCCGAAGGAATCGCCGAAGGAATCGCCCAGGGAATCGCCGAAGGAGGCGCCGCAGGAGGCGAAAGACACCTCCACAGAGGCCGCCCAAGCGTCGAACGGGGCGCCGACTGACCCACCTACGGATGCCTCCCACGAGGCGCCCGACGAGGCTCCCAAGGACGATCCAAAGACAAGCGCACCAGAGACGTCCAAGGAAGATCCGAAAGAGAGCCCCTCAGATGCCCCTCACGAGGCGCGCAACGAGGCTCCTAAGACGGTCGCACAGAGCACCGCTCCGGAGGCGCCAGCGGCCCCGACGCCCGTGCCTGCAGCGTCGGCCCACGAAACCCAAGATTTTCTCCCTGCCGCCCCTCAGGCGGCCAAGGGCGCTCCGACCACCGAGTCGTCTCCATCGGGCATCGAGGCCGAGGACATCGCCTCCCTTCGCAGCCAGGTGCAGGACCTCCTGGCGCAGGTCGCTGAGCGCGATACGCACATCCGCGAGCTCGAGATGGAAAACATCAAGCTGCGTGCGAATCAGCAGCGTGTTCGCGACGTGCTCCTGACCTCGACATAGCATGCACGTGATAGGGCCGCGTCAGCGGTGCCACGCCTCTCCACGCCCCTTATATGCAGGTACTTCGGGGGGCGTATCGCCACCTGCTTCGGGCGGCGCTCCCGGCTGTGCGGCATTCGCGCACGGCAGCTCGTAGTGTAAGGCAATTGCTGCGCGCAGATGCGGAGCAGGCGATGCATGTGCCTGCAGCGGCATGGCAGCCGTATGCGGAGCGCACGATGGCGCTCTTCGTCCTGACTTCGTTGAGTCGGCGACCCGTGCATGGTCCCGAGGCCCGGGGTTCTAGCGTGTGGCGCCCATCAAGTACGTCACGAGCCGCTACGCTCGCCAGACGCACGCTGTACCACCTCGTTTCTCTTGCGTATCATCATGTGTCGCCACATACCCTCATGCAGCCTCGACGCGGTGGTGGATCGAGTGCAGATACCATGCCCAAGGCGCCCTCGGTCCTGCAGGATAAGGAGGCAGATGTGCCGGATATCGCGCCCGTCTACCCGCATGTGCTGCGTGTCCCGCCCAAGCCTGTGCGTGGCCCGCTGCATCACCGCCCGTCGTATTGGGACGGTCAGCGGCCCGAGAAGCACATGCGGGATGCCTCTACGACGACGAACGAGCTGCAAGAGCGTCTGACCCAGCTCGGCCAAGAGTGGGAGCAGCTCTCACAGTCCCTCGGCGCGGAGCACAAGCACGCTCAGGCTGTGCGGCACAAGTACATTCACCTACGAGGCACGCTCAAAACGATGCGGCGCGCCGCGGAGCAGCAGCGCGAGCAAGATACCCTACGACAGTGCCCGGTAGACATGCTGCACGATGTCGTAAGTGCGGCAGCGGACAGCGAGACACTCTGGCTCGGCACGCCGCGGTGGACTCGATGGCGGCGTGGCGAGTTTTTGCCGCCTTAGTGAGCTCCGTACACTTGCTGTGCCACGTCGGCCCACCGGCTGCCGGGCAGGGCAAGTGCGCGGCCGTACTCTACCTCCATGGGATGCAGTCGTCGTCCGACGAGGATGAGCGAGTGCAACGGCTCGCCCCAATAGTCGAGGGCGCGCTGCACGAAGCGTGCTTCGCGGCGTGCCTCCATGTCTTTTTCGCTCGCCATCGGGTTCTCTTCCTCGTACTGCGCGTCGTCTTTTTCATACTGCGCCTGCTGCGCCGCATCGGGCTCCGTGCACTGCAAGAGCTCGGCGAGTGTGCCGGCCACGATTTTTTCGCCGCGACGATGCGGCGCGTCGTCGGCGCCCATGCGGCACAGCGCGATGGCCAGGGTCTTGTCAGGATCGAGGTAGTCAACGCGGTGCGTCTGCGCGGCAGCGAGGAGCTGCGAGATCAGCTGGGGGATCAGCATGTACCGCGGCGGCTGGTATCGGAGCACGCCGCGACTCATGTCCTCGATGCTCTGCTCGCGCACTTTGATGTCACTCAGACACAGCGTGTGCAGCCCAATGTGGCTGTTCTCGCCGATGCGGAAGAGCCAGCTGTCGGGCTTCCAGTCCTCGGTCCAGAACGGGATACTTACGGTCTGCCCGAAATTGTAGCCTGCGAGGCCGCTAGAGCCGAGCGCCGTAGTGATACTGGCATTGTGGATGATGCGCACAGGCACAGGCGTCCGGAATGTACGAGCGCGGATAATGAGGTCCGAGTGCGTCGTAGCGGACAGGGGATCGCCCACGACGAGAAAGGCGACGTGGCCGGTCGAGGCGGCCGTGAGAATGTCGTCCGCCTCCAGCTCGACCGTCTCGCGGTGAGCGAGCGTAATGGGGCGGCCATACAGGGCTTCCATCCGCGCTACGGCATCGTCGACGTGCAGGATGCTCGTGTAGCTCTCGAGGTATACCTTGCTGCAGGACCGCACGGCCTCGAGACCCTTGAGCGTGATGTCGCGCTCGTCGGCGAGGCCTAACCCAATCAAATACAGCACCATGGGTGGGAGGGCAAACCGCAGGGGTGTGGAGGAATCGGCCCATTTTGGTCCTCGCCACCTGGGCATGGCCACGACGTTACGGCACCGTCTCGAGCGGGATGGCGTGCCGCGTGGCGTGAACCTGACGGAGAGCTTTTGCCTGTACGGCACGCCGCTACCGTCGCTCACGAAAAAGGACAGGAACGAGTACAAGCCGCTGTGGGAGCAAGAAGTGTATGATGAGAAAGGCCGGCGTCGGTTCCACGGCGCGTTCACAGGCGGATGGTCCGCGGGCTACTTCAATACGGTCGGGAGCAAGGAAGGATGGACGCCGTCGTCCTTTCGATCTTCACGCACATCGCGTGCGAGCGCCACGGCATCGCGTCCCGAAGACTTTATGGATGCCGAAGACCTGGCCGAGTACGGGATACAGACGCGCGACGCGTACGCGAGCACGCACGAGGAGCCTGCTGACCCGTTCATGCGCATGGCCGTGCCTGAGGCGTCTGTCTCGCGCATGGGACAGTCGCTCCTGCAGCGCATGGGCTGGAAACCGGGCCAGGGGATCGGGCCGCTCGTGACGTACGACCAGCGCCAGTACCTCGATCGCCTGTTGGCACGGCTGCACTTAGCGCCACGTGGCACACTGGACGACGATGACGAGGCGCGGCGGCACAAGTTTCCGCCACCGGATACCCAGCCGCTCCGGCCGCCTGCTCCTGCGCGGGCGAATGCGCTGCAGGCGGCCTTGGATCGGTACCATGCGCCGGCGATCGGCGCCGCGGGTCTTGACTCGGACGAGGAAGACCATGTCTATGGCGAGGCACCGCCAACGGTGCTGGGCGACGTGCCGCCCCCCGCGGCCGCGCGCACGTCCGCCGCACCGCACGAGGGGCGTGCGACTTGGTCAGATGGGCGCCCCCTGCCACCGGGCTTTGTCCTGGCGCCGCCCCTGTCTGGGCCTGCGGCGGCTGTGGCGTGGCCGCAGGTGGATGTGCCGCCTGACTGGACGCCCGATCCGCGGCGTGTATGGACGGCGGACGAGCCCCAGGTCGCAAAAGGTCCACTGGGTGCAGAGGATCGGCGTGCGATGCTGGGCGAGGCACAGCACCCGGGTCCTCCGCCGGCTCTGTCCGCGTACTTGCCGGGGCGCGCGCGTCTTGTCGTGCATGCGTTGGACCGCGCCACGGCGCAACGGGCGTTGGCCGCGTTTCGGCCCACAGGCGCTGACCGCGCCAAGGACGAGCGGTACCGCGCGTACGTGTGCTCGTTCCTGGACGGACCTGCGTACGTGCCGCCGAACGTGCCGCGAGCTGCGCAGCAAGACGAAGTCGACGAGTTCTTCCAGAGTGCTTGTCGTCACCGGCCGGTGCACGGCGACATGGCTCATCGCTTCACGACTGGCTCGTCACTTGATTCGACGCTGACGGAGGCGCCGGCCGTCCCTGATGCGGTGCAGTATGCGCGGCGGGGCGAGTTTGGGCCGCATACGCGCCACGTCGAGCGCTTTGATCCGCCGCAGCTCCTGTGTAAGCGACATGGCGTGCCATACCCGCATCCCGAGAAGGACGGCGAGGAGATACCCGAAGAGCTGGCCTCGCCATCGCCGCCCTCCTCGCCCGTTGAGTTGCCGGAGGCGGAGGTCGAGCCGATCCCTCCACGCCCGCCCAAGGATCTGTTCCAGGCCGTGTTTGGCGATGAGGAGGAAGAGGACGATCCTGCACCCGTCACAACGACGATGCCGACGGCGCCTCACACGAAACGCCCGCAAAAGAAGCGCCAGCGCCGCATGGGGCCCCTGACGTTTCGTATGGACGACGACGACGACCCATAGGCCTGCCATAGATACATCTCCACACACCACCATGGGGGACGACAGCCGTGCGTGGCTCGCCATGCAGGGCAAGGCGCCGCAGGGCCCGGCCGGTCCGTCGCGCGAGGCGATGGAGAGTGCGACGATGCGCCTCGGTCCATCGCACGCACGCCGGTCGCATGCACCCCAGAGCGGTGATCTGGCATACGAGGCGTTTCAACAAGCGAACGCGGATCCAGCGCAGCTCGAGCGCGCATGGCAGCACCACCAGCAGACCACGCGGGACGTGGATACGCGCGCGAGTGCTTCGTTCTTGGAAGCGCTCGCGGCGGCGGAGAAGGAGGAGCACGCCACCGCTCAGCCAGCCATGCCGCTCATGGCCGCACTAGACGACGAGTGGCGGCCGCCGTCTCCCTCCCAGGGCGCGCGTATGACGCGCGAGCAGTATCGTATGCACGTGGAATTGGCGCGCGCACAAGCTGGGCTGTGTGACGACCAGCCGTTCCGCCGCGCCGAGCTCGTGGAGCCGCCGCCGGACGATGCGGCGCTCGAAGAGGGTGTCTATGCACGCACGCCGGAAGCGGCGCTGGAGAGCGTGTGGGATGCACAGCGTGCGCGAGCGACACGCGTCGCGCACTTTCGCGAGACGACAGCTGGATCTGTGCCTACATCTACCTACACCCAGGTACGGGGCCAGGCCATCGTGGACCGGTTGCGTGGATGGCTCGTTCGGGCGGGATACACGGACGACGTGTACGGCCTGCCGCCGCTGACCGCGCAGATGTTTGGCGAGGCGACGATGGCCGGCGACGATGCCGAGACGGAGGCGCGGCGCGCCACGGCGATCCGGCGTCTGGATGCGCTCTGTCGGCACCTGTCGACGAGCGACACGAAGGATGCCTCGCAGATGGAGGCATGGCTCGAGGCGCACTCAGAGAATAGACGTAGCTAGGCGAGGGCCTGCGTCGCCATACGCAGCGCACCTTCGCGAGTGTGGTTGCCACCGATAAAGCCGGACTGGTGCACAAACACGCACTGCGGGATCCCACTGAGCTCGCTGAGCTGCTCGTCACGGATGCCTCGCCATGCCTCGGGCAGAGCGCGGCGGCTCTCGAAGCTCTCGGGATTCACAGGCACGGCCTGCACGCGCCACTTGTTCGCTTCGTCGGGGTACACGACATACAGGGGCTTTTCGGTGATGCCGAGCTCTTCTTCCAGCTCAAAGATGTGGCTCTTCCACACGACGGCGCGCTCAAACAGCACGATGCGGCCGGCCGGATCAGCTCCCTCAAACGACGTGCGCGCGCGCAGCGCGTCCACGACGAGCTGGCGGGCCGGCAGCCACGACTCGACGGCGTCGTCTACGCGCTCGAAGAACTCGGTCCCCGCGAGCTTCGACGCGCGGCGGAAACGCGCAAGGAGATCCGCATCGTCCCAGGTCTCGTTCCAGCGTGGATTCATGAAGCTGATCCGCGACGACAAATCCGTGCGGGAGCGGTAGGCGGGTGGGTCGCTGATGCCGGGGTACAGCGGGATACCGTTGTCGTGGCCATCAATAGCCTCAACAAAGTCGTCGTACATCTTGCGGTACAGTGTCGGGATGCGCTCGTCGCTGTCGGCGCACTGCATGTGTGCCGCCAGAATGTCCTTGCCAAAGTGCTTCCACACGAGACCCGCGCTGCTCAGCTTCGTCTTGTGCTCGGCGTCAAACGTCTCGAAGAAGCCGCGCTGGTGGTGGTCGTAGCGGTGTGCAGACGGGCGGTACTCTGCGCCGACATCGACTACGACGGTGCCCTTCGCGATTTCGGCTGGGTCGCGCGTTCGGACCAGCTCGGCATCAGCGAGGGCCGGCAGCTTTGTGAGCAAATGAACGGCGAGCGCCTCGTCGGCATGGAACGTGCCTGAGTGCGTCACAATGACCGGGCGCTCACGACCCTCCAGCTTGATGCGCTTCGCGTCGCTCATACGGCGCAAAATCCAGCGGAAAATGATCGAGGTGGCTCGAAGCTGGCGTCATCCACACGCTTCGACGGGGTTCGAGACGGCCTCCACATCCAGTCTGCGGGTCTCTTCCGTCGGTGTCGTGCGCCACGATTTCTGCCTCTGTTCCTCCATGAGCGACGACACACATTTCCGCCCGATTGGCGAGCAAGTGCACGATGCCACGCAGGAGGCGCGCCCTGTGCATGAGATCGAGTCTCTGTGCATGGAGTGCCACAAGCAGGGCATCACGCGACTTTTGCCGACGTACATTCCGTACTTTCGCGAGGTGATTGTGATGAGCTTTTCGTGCCCGCATTGTGGCAACCGGAACAGCGAGGTGCAGATGGCGGGAGAGATCCAGCCGAAGGGCTGCATCTACACGGTGCATGTGACGACCAAGCAGGACATGAACCGACAGATTGTGAAGAGCGAGTTTTGCTCGGTCAGCATCCCTGAGCTCCAGCTGCAGATTCCTGCGCGCCGCGGCCAGATCACGACGATCGAGGGCATCCTGCAAGACACGGTGCGTGATCTCGAGATGGGCCAGCCGGTGCGCAAGCACATGCAGCCGGACGTGTACGAGAAGATTGAGGCGCTCTGTGAGCGCATCCGCGGCCTTCTCGGCGAGGAGGCCGACGTGAGCCATCCCGTCCAGCCCTTCAAGGTCATGCTGGATGATCCATCGGGCAACAGCTTTGTCGAGTACACGGGCTCGATCGAGAGCAGCGGAGGCGCCGATGCGAAATGGAGCAAGCGTGACTATCCGCGCACCAAGGAGCAGAACGTGGCGCTGGGCCTGATGGGTGACGCTGCTGCCGAGAATGGCGGCGGCTTCAACAAGGACGAGGGCGAGACGGAGTTTGAGAACGAGGAGATTTACTCGTTCCCAGGCACCTGCTCCAGCTGTAACGCGCCTGTGTCGACCAACATGAAGAAGGTGAACATCCCGTACTTTAAGGACATCCTAATCATGTCGACGTCGTGTGATCACTGCGGCTACCGCGACAACGAAGTCAAGTCTGGCTCGGCGATCAGTGAGCGCGGCCGGAAGCTCACGCTGCATGTGCAGGACAGCGAAGACCTCTCGCGGGATATTCTCAAGTCGGAGAGTGCCGGTCTCTCGATCCCCGAGATCGACCTGTACCTCGCGCCCGGCACGCTGGGTGGCCGCTTCACGACGCTCGAGGGTCTGCTGCAGAACGTGTACGATGAGCTGTATGAAAAAGTGCTGATGCGCGGCGACTCGGCGGCGAAAGACGACGTCAACAAGTTCGAGAGCTTCCTGGGCAAGCTCAAGCGCGCGATTAGTGCCGAGGCATGTCCGTACACCGTCATCCTCGACGACCCACTCGCCAACAGCTACATCCAGAACCCGTACGCACCGGACCCCGATGAGCAGCTCGAGTCAGAAACGTACGAGCGGTCGTGGGAGCAGAACGAGGTGCTCGGCCTCAACGACATGAAAATCGAGAACTACGAGGAGGCTACGCCCGCATCCAAGAAGCCTCGCACGGACGAGCATCCCAGCACGTAGCCATTTATGTATCATAGCTTGACTTCTTCCTCCACCTATGGCGACCGAGTCGTATCTGGTCCAGCTGCTGAGCGACTCGAACCTGCCGACAGGCGGCTTCATTGCCTCGGGCGGCCTCGAATCGTACCACGCACACGGGTTCCTACCGCCTCACGACACCGTGTCGACGACGCTGTCGTTCGTGGAGCACACGCTCGCGAACTATGCGGCGAGTGTCTTGCCCTACATGTGCGCTGCGTACCGTCTCTCCCGCTCGTACATCGAGGGCCACGACGACGCACTCGATGCGCTGTGCCGCCTCGACTGGCACCATCATACCCTGCTGCTGAACCACGTATCGCGCCGCGCATCATTGATCCAGGGAATCGCACTGCTGACGCTGTACGTGCGGTCGTTTTCCTCGGCCCTGCAGGATGACTCGGCGCGCGCCGATGCCCTGGTTGAGGAGCTCCGGCGGCGTATCCGGCGTGGCGGCGCACGGCTAGCAGGCGGCGCCCTCGCGCTCCCATCCGACGAGCTTGCGGGCCATCTCGCCGTGTGCACAGGCGTCTTCTCGTGCTGTGTAGGCCTGTCGTTCGAGCGCATGATCCATCACCACGTGTTCTTGCAGGCACGCAACCTCATGTCCTGCTCGATCCGACTCAATACGATCGGGCCGTACCTCGCGCACCGTCTGTTGGCATCGGATCTGCGTCCGCTTGTCGAGCGCATCGCCGCGAGCGTCCCGTATGAGGCGGGCGACAAGCTGATCGCCGAAAACGGCGATGACGACGATGAGGACCTCGACTTGGTCTGCACGACATGGCCGCTGGGCGAGATTATCCAAGCACGTCATGATCAATTGCATTCGCGTCTATTCAACAGCTAGCCTGCGCCGGCCAAACAGCGTCGCGAGCCTCGCTCGCAGGCCGTGGACGCGGCGGAAAATGAGGACGGTGCACACAACGAGTGCGATCATGCACCCGACCGACGTCACCTTGAAGACGGAGCGGTAGCAGTCCTCACCAAGCTTGCAGCGGTGGCTGTGTGTGCCGCTTTTCGGCACATGCGCATCGTACACACTGGCACATGTCAGTCACTCTTGGTACGCACCTTCCAAACATAATATTGTACACATTGCCGACAATGACCGGCGCAAAACTCATCCATCCCCAGTTCTGACTGAAGGAACTCATACCAAACCATTCAAATACAAGCACAGGGCCCAGACCGAACAGGAAGCCGTACATGAGACCCGTGATGCCTGACACAAAGAGCAAGCGATGCACCGTCGTGATCACATTCGGCCACGCCGCCAGGCCCTGCGACACAATGGCCAGAAGCACGATCGGCAGGAGCAAAAAGGTGCGGTGCGACGACTTTCGTGTCATGTGCACGAGAACGTCGGACGTGAACCCAATGAGGATGCGCCCCGTAGCATTGCCCACACTGAGACACGACACTTGGAGCGCCTGCACTTTTTGCATCGCCATTTTCCGGCCCTTCTTCTTGAGCAGCTCGATTGTGACGCCGGTCATGGCCGCGAGCTGCGTCGATTCGAGCGGGTTCTTGTGCTGCATCTCGGCATAGTCCCAAAGCGCGCGTGTCATGATGCCGACGTTGTTGATCAGCAGCAGGCCAGAGCCGCTCAGCAGCCCAATGACGATGAACAGGAGCAAAAAGTCCGTGTTACGGAGAAGGGCGAGGCCCGTAATGTTCAGCGGCGCCTCGTCGACCTCGTCATTCCCAACCGCGTCCTCTTGCTGCGCCTCTGGCACATGATACTCCGACTCGTGCACGTCCTGGATCCATGCAATGACTCGCGCGCTTGTCTCGGACGTCGAGCGGCGCATCTTGCGCTGAGACGTCACAGGGCGCGTCTCCTCCTCAGCAATCGGGTGCTCGGGCAGGTACACGGGCTGCGGCGGCACCGTCTTGATCAGCGCCATACCTGTGACGAAGCAGGTGAAACTACCGAGAGCCAGCAGGTCGAGGTACCCCGTCACATTATCGGTAAAGAAGGCGTGCGACAGCGTCGAATACACAAACGCACTCAGGCCGAACGCGGAAAGCACAAGCGCCATTGCCGACGCACGCTGCTGCTCGTTCCAGCTGCGCGCCTGCACGTTGATGGCGGCGTTGTTGCCGGCTGAATTACCAAGTCCTGTGAGCAGGCAGAAGAGCGCCAGGACCACGACAGGGACATTCGTCCAGCCGTACTTGTACGCACGCGACAGCATGCCATAGCCTATCAGCACAAGAAACGCGCCACTGGTGATCGCACCGTACGGCCCCGAGCGGTCGATCCACCGGCCCCATATCGGGCCCGACATATACATGCCCAGATTGCCTGCCAGGCCCAGCACGTTCAGCTGCGTGCTCGACAAGTGCAGCGCATCCTGGAGCTGCGGCGCATACGTGCTAAACACGTACGTGCTGCCCGCTGACAGGGCAATTAGGACAGAACCCAGCAGCGACACTACCCGCCGTCGGTCCGACATGGTTCGCAGCTCCACACACCTGAACCAGCTCCGCGGTCCCAGCCCCTGTTGTGGTCACGTGGCTTGAATCTTGCCTCTGTCCCTGGACCATGCCGCCTGCCTCGCTGGCCGTGCTGAGATGTCTTGGCATCGGCGTGCGCGGCCGCGTCCGCTCCGAGTTCCAGCCGGACCCATGGTGGAAGAGGTATGCCTACACATCCATCGTGGCCGTCTGTGTCCTGTGGACATGCGCCATGTACCTGTGGCGCGTGTGCTACCCTATGATCGTGCAAAAGCCACGAGCCCTTGGCTCGCGAGCCGAGGGGATCGGCCTCCTTGTTGGTTTCCTCGTCATATGGTGCATCTTTCTATGGTGCTTCACGACCGTCGTGCTCTCGCACCCCGGATACGTGCATGACCTCACGAAGGACGTACCGACACCGCCCGCACAGTTCGCGTCGTCCGCGCCCATCGACATTGAGCGCGCGCCTCCCGCCCACAGTGACGAGCCTGTGCACAGCGTACAAAATACCCAGCTTTTCTCGCCACCCGAGGAACGTGAGCGGCGCTGGCGCGACTTGGAAGCCGGTCTCGACATGTCACCCATCGATGGAGGTGCGCATTCCCAAGGCAAAGATACCTCATCGTCCGTACCGCTATCGACGATGCCGCCATCCACCGGACCAAGCTCATTGGGTGAGGACGAACCGTTCAGCACCCCAGCTGAGGAAGTGCCACCGCCACCACCTCTCCCGGCGCACACTCCCTTCGGCACACCACCAACGGCTCACGACGCGGCAACTGCGGAACTCGCTCCGCCCATCGACCCACGTCTGCCCAAGCCGTATCGCTTACCATCAGACATGCCGCTGTACAGCCCCGCATATCTTTATTGCACACATTGCCAGCGCCCACGCCCACCCCGCGCCCACCATTGCCGACGATGCGGTGCATGTGTGCTTCGCATGGACCACCACTGTCCATGGATTGGCGGATGTGTCGGAGCCCACAACTACCACTTCTACTTCTCTACCGTTCTGTGGGGCCTTATTCTCTCACTGTATGTGGTTGTGAGCATGGCGCCTCTTTTTGCACGCGGCGTGCGGTCCCACTCATCATCGTCGTCATGGTCCGACATCATCCACGACTGGGCTGTCGATGGATTCATGATCAGCCTCTTCGTCATTGGCTTCTTTTTCTTCCTATTCACCTGCTCCCTCGTTTTTGTACATGTCCAGATGAGCGGCCACAACCTCACGTCCATCGAGCAGCGTGCAATCAACGCGTTTCGCTCTCGTGAAGGATACACACTGCATCGCTACTTCTCAGCCTCGGGGCAAGGCGGCACACTCGGCACCGGACCAATGGCAGCCTGGCGCCGATTCCGCGCACGGCGACAGATGCTGCATGAATGGAACTATGAGTGGGGCGACCCGCATCGCGATGGCAATCCATGGTGGATCGCAAATATGGACGAGCTGGAATACGCCACTGCATCGCTTAGTGCGAACGAGCGCGAGGCATTTCTAGAAAAAATGCTTGGCATGTCCAGTACGCAAAACTCCAACACGTCCTACGGCGCATGTACATCGATGCAGCCAAAGCTGATCCCCTCCGCTTGGACATGGCTAACGCGGCCACCATTCCTCATGAATATGCAGCTCAGCCTTGGTCCACCGCACGGCTGGGTTTTGCCCATCGTGTGTCGAGCCTCAACAGGCGTTCATTTTCCGTTGAATCCGCGTTATACTCGCGACGGCCTATGGCGCCCACGGCCCTACTGGCCAACCCTGTCACAGACACGTACATAGTGGAGGGAAAAACAGCTTGCCATCCCAACTCCACCTGGGAGCATGTCACGTTCGACAAGTCATCGCTTCGGACACGAGCAGGAACTGCAGCGCAGTTTCCGTGAGCCTGTGTCCATCTGGAAAAAAGAATGGGTCGTCCCATCGGCTATCGAGCGCCCAGTTGCACCGGGCCAGAGCATGACAGAACGCCTTGGTCCGGATGCTGAGGCCATGCGATCGTCGTCGCCATTCCGCATTCTCAAATGGGTGCGAACAGAGCAAGTCGCTCAATTTGAGACGGAAGAATCTACACCACACCCAGAACATACATCAAATGCAGAGAATATAAAAGCAGCAGAAGAGGCGGTACCTGAAGTGTCTTCTTAATTTGTATCACTATGTCCCCCATCGCTCGAGAACGACTCACTAGACTCGTCAGACATGGGCCCGTTTCCTCCCTGAACCTGTGCATACAGCTTGCGCTTGCGTACGGGAACCTGACTTGGATCGTATTCGTCCATGGTAGGATCGTCCAAATCACGCGGCAAAGACGCAGCCGGTGTGCTGCTGTGCTGGCTTGACGTGAATGCGCTCGGCACATAAGCTTTTGTGTATTCTTTACGCTCACGCGACTCTTCCACATGCAGCGCCATATGTATAATGCCCGACTCCAGGATATGCAGAGGATGTATCAGAGGCATCGATTCCACACTGTTGTGAGCTGTCGTAGATACCGTAGCAATACCATCATCCTGGGCGTTGGCCTTAAATGGTATACCACTAGCTGGGACCCATGCCCCAAAGGTCGGCTCGTCAATGCCACCTGATGGTGCACATCCCTCTGCTACATCCAACAAGATGCGGAATGTGCGAGGCCGATCCGAGGCCATGGGCTCTAGACGAGACTCACATGTGAGAATCTGCAGGAGAAATTGTCGCGCAACAAGCTCCGCAGTAGCTCTCGATATGTTCCCACGAATTACAAGATTTCGGTCGCGCTTGTCAGCGTCTGAAAGAAGGAAGGTAAGCACAAAAACAAATTCCTCGAGTGCTTCATCTGGCGCATCTTCATGGTATATAGCCAGGATAACCTGACGTACTGTCGACTCCTCTAGCTCACGCCCAATGGCTCGCACAACGCTGTGGATATATTCACTGAGACCTGGATGCCGGCTCTCATATACGGGCGTATCATACATTCGGCGCCTCACAAACGCATTCGCGGGGTATACTCGGCGAACACATAAGATCGTGTGGAAGGCACATTCCACTGCATCAGCTCATACTCACGTACAAAGCTCTGTTATCATATCAACCGTTTCTACATAAGTAATTCATATACACACCATGGTACGTCATCGGACCATCTCGAACACGGTCACGATCCACTCGAGATGCGTTCATCATGGTGACCAAGTGGAGAGCAGCACAGTAGGTTGGGTATCTAGACACAGCCGTTTCGTAGCCCAGTCTTGATGGGGAAAGCCTCCCGAATCTTACGCGCAGAAGATGCCCAAAGACGTAGATCAAGGTCGTCATCCACCTTAGCAAATATGACGCGCAGGATCATGGGCCAAGATGCATAATTTCTGTGCGCTTGGTCAAGTGTCAAATCAACGGAACGAATCTCATCCTCATGTGCACGATCGAGCGTACCGATGCATACGAGTTTGGAATAAGCAGGTAAGGACAACAGTCCTTCATCTACCAAGAGTGAGATATCAGCAATAAGATACGCGTGTTCATGCTCAAGAACAACATGAGCATTGTTATGGTTGTAGGCAACACAGCTGAGATGAGTCTAGTCAACATACAAGCCAGCTGTTCGAATTTTCTTGTTCAAATCTCCCGGGAAAACGAGGTCGCTAACAGGCATCGCGGCCGCATGGTCCATTACATGAAACGGGTGTGATCGTAACGGGACAGGACACCACCACCAAAATTTGATCGCAAAAATATATAATCATTCTTTAACTACATAGGTTTTAATATTATCAATTTATAAATTATTGAAATAAATAATGATCAGATTGAGTTGAATATAAAAACTCAAAAACATTTTAAATATTTTGAAAATATTGTTCCATTTATTCTTACATCATTTCCACGCCTATTATTTAATTAACAACGATGAATATTTAATACACTATTAATAAATTTTAAAATAAAATTATTTTGTTTCACTTTTTTATGCTTATACAAAGACATCGATGTATGTCAATTTTTATAAAATTTAAACGAGTACTCAATTATTTATTGAAAGTTCACGGATAGATTTTTATGATGTTAATTTCGGAGACGATGCTGACGCACAACTTGACATGTGCGACTATCACAGTTTGAATGATGCGCAAGTTCACGCGCTGAACCAAGATATGATGGATGAGTCAGTATCGTCATCGTCTTCACTCATCCACGATGTTGAACCAGTGGAAGCGTTAGCGCAAGAGTATAAACATAACCCCATGTTTCTAGGATGTATCGAGTGGCTTTCAAAATTGTCTACCTATAAAAGTCTGCAGCGATTGAAGGGAGATGGTAATTGCTTTTATCGAGCATTTAGCTACGCATTTGTGAACGCCATTATCTGTACTGGTGACAGGAGTCGAAGGGAAGCAATATGTCAACACGTCGAATCCACGCTTGAACTGTTAAAGCGAACGGGTGTTGATGAGGAAATCGCTCGAGACTTTTTTGACCCGCTTCAAAAGCTTGTAAAGGAGGCGACGAAGTTTGGACCTGCTTACATTCAAAGTCGCTCAAAGTTGCTGATGAGGGATTTCAATGACCCTGAGACCAGCAACAGTATCGTTGTTTATATGCGTCTTATTGCTAGCGCCTATCTCAAGGTAATTATAATGCACATAAAGCGCTGACATTCGACAGCTTCATCAGGATGACTATTTTCCGTTTGTTGTTAGTGAGAATGCCTCTGTATCGAACATGGAAGAATTCTGTCTACAAGAAGTTGAGGCTTTTGGTAAAGATGCGGACCATGTTCAAATTATGGCTTTATGCTCCGTTTTACGCGCCAATGTCAAGATTATTTACTTGCAAGGATCCACGCGCTCATTCAATTCGACAAGGGACACTGATGCACTTAATCTGGCCGAAGCAATAGAACCTCAACCATGCAACATTACACCATTCGAAATTGATGGTGCGCTTATTGAATTGAGCCCCCTCTTGTATCGCCCCGGCCACTTTGACCTACTTTGGTAGTTCTGCTTTGTATCATAGGCGTATCGTAGAATAGTTCGTGCGGATCCTGAGTCACGTGGGCACATTTTTTTGGTCCCTCGAGCATTGTGCATTTTGACCATCGACCAGCTGCAGGTCACAGAGCATGGACAGACACAATGTTGTGGAAATCCTGCCAGAGAGGGTAGGCAATGTGTCGTCTACATCGTATCCGCGACACCATCCTGGTGGCTCAGGTGCTTGGGACTATGACGAGTTCAAGCAGCATCTTCGTGTGGACGTAACAAGGTGGACGACCGAGCTGTGTGAATTTGATTTGGTCGGAGTCGATGCGAGTATAGCGAATTCCATTCGTCGTGTTCTTATTGCAGAAGTGCCTACTGTGGCAATTGAGCATGTGTATATATGGAACAATACATCCATTATCCAGGATGAGGTACTTTCACATCGATTGGGTTTGATTCCTTTGGCGATTGACCCCAGAAAGTTGTCGTTTAAGATGGACGACGAAGCCAATGATCAAAACACGGTTGTATTCAACCTAAAGGCTGAGTGTAAAAAGCGGGGCGCCTCGAAGGATGCGGGCATCGAAGGTCGCTACGTGTATTCCTCGCAGCTTGAGTGGGACCCCAAGGGCGACCAGGCTGAGACGATGGCAGACTGCCCGCCACGTCCTGTGCATTCGGATATTGTCATCGCAAAAATGGCTCTTGGGCAGAGTATGGAGATGGAATTGCACTGCGAAAAAGGAATTGGCAAAGATCACGCAAAATTCTCGCCCGTAGCGACGGCTACATATCGGCTCTTGCCGCTGATTGAGATTCTCAAGCCAATCCCAGAGCCTTTGATTCCTAAATTCATCGCATGCTTCCCTGAAGGCGTTATGGAGCAAGGCGGTGAAAACGGCGTGCGTGTTGTTGATGCACGCAAAGACACGGTGAGCCGTGAAGTACTTCGGCATCCTGAGTTTGAGGGTTTTGTGCGTCTCGGTCGAATTCAGGATCACTTTCTGTTTAGCGTGGAGTCTACGGGTATATATGAGCCGGAGCAGTTGCTACCCGCCTCGATCGAGGTGCTGCGTCGCAAGATTGCACTCCTCAAACTTGCGTTGGACGCTGTGCCAACTGGTACGCAGCCATAGTTAGCCTGCAATGATAACGAGATCATCATCATCTGTAGTTGAAGGCTCTTTTCGTTTAAGTAGCTCGAAATGCCGAGCAGCGGGATTATCGCGCTCCAGTACATTTGACCGAAACGGTGTGCTATGCAACTTGGCGGGTGGCAGCGAAGCAGCAGATGCCGTGTGTCGCGCCAACAGACGCGACGCTGTGCCACTTTCAGGTATACTTGTTGTGCTTGCATGCGAGACTTGCTGCTTTTTGGGATCTTCTCCGCGCAGCGTTGCCTGTGCTGTACGTAGAGCTTGAGCTGCACTGCTATTCTGATCCATATCTGCTAGAAGCTGTGCGTCTAACATGCGCCGATTCTTGGGTTCGGGGCCGTGAGCACGGAGTTTGGAAAGCTGACCTGCCTCTTCAAGCTCCCGACGCTTGCGCTGCCTTTTTTGTTCAAGGCCACGACCGAGCTGGGAGGATACATCATACATGTGACTGCTAGGATCGTGGTTGGATGGCGTGAGGCCAGGTACGACATAATGCAGCCCGTCCATCGGGGGCCGAACTCGCTTGCTCGGTCGATGGCTATACGTAGGATGTAATTTTGACGGCGGTGGGACGACATACGATGCCGCGGCAGTGGCGAACTCCATTCGTGAGCGTTGGTGTCCAGCAATGGCCTTTTCGAGATGCATGGCGCATACGCCCTGGCTCTTGGGATGTCGCAACACAAAAGCTGTACATCGTGAGCCGTCTCTGCAATGCGCCTCACAGCGGCCATATTGTTCTGCCAGGCCCAGCACGAGGACAGAGTCAGCAGAGCGCGGCGAAATAGTCAGTTCGTTGGATCCTTTTCGGGCACGCATGATGCGGGGGTTAAGGATGGCAAGCAGCACACCGTCTCGTTCCTTCCACAGCTTATCGAATGCACTGGTACCACGAGACGACTCGAATGCAAGCATATTCATAACACAGTGCCCCGGAAGCTCGTGGTATATATTCGTATACTGAGTGTTGAGGTCGAGTAATTTACAGGAAAAATACTTCGTGGGTGTGGCATCAGAGGGGGTTTTATTAGTGTACTTGAGCGCGCTCTTCTCACTCATCACGGCAAAAAGAACCCAATCGCCATATAGTGGCACCTCAAAGTCGCCGTCCATGGCTGGTTGGGAGAAGTCGCGTACATACTCGGACGAAGAGCCACTGCGGCCTGTGAGAGAGTATAGTGTGCTGGGTGAGATGGCGTAGCGGCAATTCATATATGCATTCACACTTGCGTGTGGAATGTATCGCTTCCTCAGCTTAGTACGAGCATGAGGCTCAAAGCGCTCAAACGTGGCGTCGTCGAGAGGCGCTTCAAAAGTGTATGGACCACGCTCCACGTCCTCTGTCAGTTCCAGACGTTCATTGCGTCCAGTCTGTGCACATTGATCAAAACCAGAAGAACGTGAAGAACGCAAAAGGTCGTTGGACTCGCGACGCACGCGCTGTGCATAGTCTCGGCCCTGGACATTTTCAGCACATGCACCAAGACTCGACGACTGAGCGCGTTGTAGTGCCGACGCGCGTCGCTGTGCATGCATCCAAGATGCTTCACGCAATTCCTTCACACCCTGCTTGGCTGCAGCACTCATCACATCGCGCCCAACGTACGCCGACGTTTCATGGTTCGTCTTCATGGCGCGACGCGTCTCTACACCGACGCTGCCGTTCCTCTGGGCGCGTCTATTACATGCCTTAGTCATCGAACGAGTGGAGAAACCCGAACCCGGGCGAAATAGGGTGGGGTTAGGCATATTACCGCGAGGGATCCAACTGGTGTGTGACAATCGTGCAGGGCAAGACGTTGCGCGCCGGCGTACGGATATGCTCTCAGCTCCAGCACCGTATCCAACTGTATCCACTGAAAATCCGGCGCCAGATGACACGCAGATTGAGAGTATTACCCCTAAGATCTGTGTGGACTATCTAAGCCATGACTGGAAGGATGAGGACGTATGGAATAGCTGGAAGGCCATGACCAAGCGCAAAAACGAAATCGCAAACGGTGTGCGTCTCGAAAATGCAAGCTGGCGGACATGGGCCAAGCATCGTGGTAAGCTGAAGACTGTGAGCCCTCAAACACTCAACTGGCTGAAGGAAAGCGATGTGACATGGCTCTATGGACCTCTGCATGGCGAGGCCCAAGCCACACCACCCCCCAAAGTTGCATCTACGGCTGAGAGACTTGGTATTGATGTCTCTTCTTCGTACAGAAAGCCCATCCTGAAGCATCGAACGCTCACCGATATTCTCCAAACGCCACTCAATGCATCGCACCGTAAAGCCTCGAATGAGGCATTAGCACAAACCAAGTTCCAGCCATCTTTACCGGATGCATCTACAAAGGGGCAGCAACCGCGCAAAAAAGCCCTCAAGATGGGTAGCCTGGGGCATGATCATACGCTCCCTTCAACCCGGAGAAAACGTCACATCAGCTTCAATACCCTCGTATCACAATGCATCGCTCTAGACGACGAGTCCATTGGAGTATCGTACCCTGAAAGCGAGAGCTCTGATTCTGAAGACGAGTATGAGGATCAGACGCAGCAGCACCGCTACTTAAGTCAGAACATGCCGTTAACCAAGCGGTCTGATCGGCATATCACCATTGCCATGATGCCACCGACCTACTTAAAGATGGGCCACGAATGCATGACTTCCACTGACTCAGAAGTATCTGATGAAGATGATGACATGTACGGCCGGCACACCAGCGAGTTGGATGCTCGCTACTCTGTCAATGACCCCATCCCTGGCTCGCATGAACTTGATATTGATCAGGACGATGGGTTTGAATACTACGACTACGGCGTTGACGACAATGAAGACGACAACCCCATGTCTTTAGCCTTGCTCGGAAGCTCTGGCCAACAAGGTACGACTCCTTAGCACCGGCGTACTAATCACAGACACGGCACAAATTTCCACAGCTCCTTCGACCACAAGAGCTCGTGGCGATCCCTATGATCCATTCCATCCAAGTTCCAGCATGATACCCTCCACCGACAGCTCTGACCCTACAAAACCAGTTACGATGAAACTTGATGATCATTTACCACATCTTACACTCAACGATACCAATGGTCCTATTCCACATACCGCTAATGAGGACGCCATTCGTCCGCCCCCTATTTTCGTTGGACCTACGCCACTAAATTCTCCCATCAGCGCCTCAGTGTTTCACGGCAGTGGTCAGGGAGCAATACAACGCCACAGTCAGGGTCATCGAAACACTGGTGCTGTTGTCGCACCCTCCACCTACTTCCCTCCTGTGCCACTTTCTGAGGACTACGTCGAAGAGCACGAGGGAGGTCTTATTGCGAGTGCTGTCGAAATCATTAACACGGCCCGCGACTTATTTGGTGTCATTATAGGCTCGCCTGGGCGCATGGGTCGCTCCTGGTATGAATCACACTAATACTTCGCATAACGAAAAGTCCTTTTGCAATCCTAATCGCAACTATTCATGATCCACATGCTTTCTATCAGAACATATTAAATCGATTGCTCACTAGGAAACGAACCGGTTCAAGTGCCACCTCGGAACATTCTTGTAGACTATCCTTAGTGAAGGAAGGCACACGAGGTTATACAGTGTTTCGTGCACAAATCGAGCAAAAAGTATTTGAATCACGCTTGCTTTTCACGGGTGCCAACCAATGCAGGTAGGGAATGCCTGCAAAGTGTAACATGAGATTCTTCTTGTTGACCATAAAAATGAGTAATAGCCTGCCGTTGTCTATCCTCACAATAAGATGTGAACTATGAACAATCCATGAAACATCATGATACAGCCATTA
>OJLW01000374.1_pt1 | contig 23601 bp, 20 predicted proteins | sample 1597021 | NCBI WGS metagenome assembly OJLW01 (sample SAMEA3904676, study PRJEB24821) | metagenome | biome: Builtin; feature: hospital; material: surface | place: USA | collected 2013-06-03
TTCCGTGTCCAATAAGTCATTAGACTCCGTGTCCAAAAACTCTATAGACATAACAACCCCAGGTCGGAAATCGGCATCGCGGCCAAATGGAGCTAGCTCCATTTAGACGGCACCCACGGCAAAACCCCAGGTCGAAAATCGGCATCGCGGCCAAACGGAGCTAGCTCCATTTAGACATGCGAAAAGACGCCCGCGGCGTACTCCCAAAAACGGCGAACCCCAACGACCACGCCTACGACCGCGACTACCCCGTCTTCTCGTCGGCCGCGAGTTGGCCACATGCTGCCGCGATCTCCTGGCCCTTAGTGTCGCGGACCGTGCAGGTCACGCCCTGTGCGATCACGCGGCGCACGAACTCGTCCTGGCGCTCGCGCGGGGAGGCGTCCCACTTGGAACCCGGGGTCGGGTTTAGCGGGATCAGGTTGACGTGGACACGGGACCCGAGGGCGTTGTGCAGTTTCTTGCCCAGCATGTCCGCGCGGAAATCCTGGTCGTTGATGTCGCGGATCAGGGCGTACTCGATGGAGACGCGTCGGCCGGTTTGGTCGGCGTAGTAGGCAGCGGCGTCGAGCACCTCGGAGACCGCGAACCGGTTATTGATCGGCACGAGGGAGTCACGCAGCTCGTCATCAGGCGTGTGGAGCGAGACGGCGAGGGTGACGGACAGGCCCTCGTCGGCAAGCCGGCGGATCTGGGGTGCCAGACCGACCGTAGAGATGGTCACGTTGCGCTGGGAGATGCCGAAGCCGTCCGGACTGGGCTGGGTGATCTGGCGGACCGCGGACATGAGCCGGTTGTAGTTGGCCAGCGGCTCCCCCATCCCCATGAACACGATGTTGGACAGGCGCGAACCTTCTGCCGCCATCATCGCGGCCGCGGCGCGGACCTGGTCGACGATCTCTGCCGTCGACAGGTTACGGTCCAGCCCGCCCTGCCCCGTGGCGCAGAACGGGCACGCCATGCCGCAACCTGCCTGAGAGGAAATGCACAGCGTGGCGCGGTCCGGGTAGCGCATGAGGACGGACTCGAGAAGGATCCCATCGTGGAGACGCCAGAGCGTCTTGGTGGTGTCCCCCTCATCGGTTTCTACCGTGCGAACGGGATTGAGCAGAGTGGGAAACAGTTCGTCCTTGACCAACTGGCGCTGAGCCTCAGGCAGGTCCGTCATGGTCAACGGGTCAGCCTCAAATTTGCCGTAGTAATGGCGGGCGATCTGGTCAGCACGGAACTTCGGCAGCCCCAGCTCTTTCAGCTTGTCGATGCGCTCCTGCTTGGACAGGTCCGCGAAGTGCTTTGGCGGCGTGCCGCGCTTCGGCGTCAGCAATTGGATCTTGGGTACATCGCTCATAATGCAGCCATTCTTGCACGTAGAGCGACACTTTTCTAATCCGCTAGAACGGGTTCATAATCGCTGCGGCGTTCAGCAACATGTAGGTCGCACTCGCCGCCGGCAACATGCCGTCGAGACGATCCATCAGCCCGCCGTGGCCCGGCAACAAGTTGGACATGTCCTTGATACCCAGCTCGCGCTTGAACTGGCTTTCCACCAGGTCACCCATCGTCGCGCACAGCACCAAAGCAATGCCGAGGATGATGCCCATCCACCACGGGCCCTGAATGAGGAAGTGCACCACTGCAATGCCCGTAAGCACGCCAAAGCACACCGAGCCTGCGAAACCCTCCCACGATTTGTTCGGGCTGATCGCCGGCGCCATCGGGTGCGAACCAAACATCACGCCCGCGGCGTAGCCACCGACGTCGCTCGCCACAACGCACAGCATGAAGGCGGCGATGAAGCGGCTGGCGGGGAGCGAGCCCTCGTCGATAAGCGAGATCATGGCAGCAAAACTGCCGAACAGCGGGATCCACACCAACACAAAAATGCCCACCGCGGTGTCGCGCAGGTAGTTTTCCGGAGTGCGATGTCGGCCGTTGTGGAACAGCCGGTAGAACATGAGGAAGAGCGCGGTGAAGGCGAACCCGGTGACCAGGCCCGCCGTGCCATACGGCGCGGAGGCCCACAGCATGATTTGGCCCAGGATAATCAGCAAGGTGCGCGGCTGCTGGTAGCCCACCTCGCGCAGGCGGGTGAGCACCTCCCACATCGCCAGCGCAACAGCGACGGCGACAAGCGGGTACCAGGCGTAGGGGCCGATCAGCAGCGCGGCAATCACCAACGCCCCCAGCACGAGCGCCGTGGCGATCGCCACTGGGAGGTTGCGGCCCGCGTCATTCTTCGGGGTCGGAGGCTTCAGGCGGATCTGTGGCCACTTGGACGCCTCGGAACTCGGTGATTGCACTTTCGCCTCGCTGATTGAATGATCGAACTGGACTGGGCAGGAGGATTAGACCTCCATCAGCTCGTCTTCCTTGCGCTGCACCAGCTCGTCAATCTGCGCGACGTAGGTTTGGGTCGTCTTGTCCAGCGACTGCTCTGCGGTCTTGACCTCGTCCTCGCCCGCGTCGCCGTCCTTCTGGATCTTCTTCAGCGACTCCATGCCCTGGCGGCGCACGTTACGGATGGCAATCTTGCCCTCCTCACCCTTCTGCTTGGCAGTCTTGACCAGGTCGCGGCGGCGCTCCTCAGTCAGCTGTGGCACGGTCACGCGAATGACCTGGCCGTCGTCGGTGGGGTTGACGCCCAGGTCCGAGTTGCGGATCGCGTTCTCGATCTCCTGCAGGGTGGACATGTCGTAGGGCTTGATCAGCAGCATGCGCGGCTCCGGCACGGAAATCGTGGCCATCTGGTTGATCGGGGTCGGCGCGCCGTAGAAGTCCGCGATGACGCCGTTGAACATGGCCGGGTTTGCGCGGCCAGTACGGATGGTGACCAGCTCGTCGCGGGTGTGCTCGACCGAGGCGGTCATGCGCTCTTCGGCGTCCAACAGAACATCATCAATCATGGTTTTCCTCACCTGTAGTTGTAAACGTTCCCCACTAATCTACCAGCGACACCCGCCCCCTACACTTATGCCATGCAGCATTCGGCGTTTACTCACCGCGCGCAGCTCACCCTGCCCCACCACGGCGCCCAGCCGCGCTCGCGCACCCGTCTCGCGGGCTGGGAGGTGCCGGTCAAAGACTCGGTGGATGTCGCCGGCTGGCCCACCACCAACGGCAACCCAGCCCGCACGTATACCGCCACGCGCACCGACCCGATCGTGCACATGATCCTCGGCGCCGGGGCCACCATCCCGGGTAAGACGCTCACCTCGGAGCTGGGGGCCACCTGCTACGCCGAGCGCCCCGGCGTGCCCGTCCTCGAGTCGCCCGCTCACCCGGGTTGCACGCCCGGCGGGTCCTCGACCGGTGCCGCCGTCGCCGTGGCGGAGGACCAAGTGCGCGCCGCCCACGGCACCGATGCGGGCGGCTCCCTGCGCGTGCCCGCCGCGGCCTGCGAGATCGTCGGCTTCAAGCCGGCCTCCCCGCACGTGGCGGCCCATGGCTTTCTCACCCGCACGGTGGCCGACCAGTGCGCGCTCTACGGCATGCAGCCCTCGGTGCCCCGCCGCATGCGCATCGGGCTGCTTCTCGACGCCCTCCTCGCCCCCGCCAACCTCTCCCCCTCTATCGCCAGCGCTGTTGAGCAGGTCGCGTCTGCACTATCCCGGTACCATGAGGTGGTGCGGATACGCCCCCACCGCGAGGCGGGTGCAACCTTCGAGCACTTCTCCAACCGCATCCGCCACTCGTTTACCAGCATCGACCCGCTGGACAACGAGTACCTCCAGTGGCTCAACGTGGAAGGCTCCCGCGTCACCCCTGCCGATATGCGGGCCGCGCGCGAGCACATCGAAGCGCTACCGCACCTGCTGGCGCAGCAGTGGGACGTGGACGTGGTGCTTTCGCCCACGCTCAGCAGAACGCCGCCCAAGCTGGGGTACTTTCCGTCCCTTACGCCGGAGGAAAGTTTCTACGAGCAGACCGTGTGGTCGCCCTGGTGCTCGGTGTTTAACGTCACCGGCAGCATGGCCATTTCCGTTGGCGGGGTCCACCTAGGCGCGCTCGGCGGGGCGAGCGCGCCTTCCGTCAGCGCGACGGAGCTGTTGAACCTGGCGTGGCAGGTGGAGGGGTTGGGTTTTTGAGGGCAGCGTGAAAAATTCGACGTACATAGCTCGCCTATCCATTTTCCACCTGGGAAAACGCCATTCCTGGAAGCCTGCTGTGTAGAAAATTTCACGGTCCCCGGGAGCCGCCCGAAACCTTTAAGCCACCAGCGTGCCGATCTGCTCGCCCGCAACCGCGCGCGCGATGTTGCCTTCCTTGAGCAGGTTGAACACCAAAATCGGCATGTTGTTGTCCATGCACAGCGAGAATGCGGTCGCGTCCGCCACCTTCAGCTCCTGCTCGATGACCTCACGCGGCGACACCTCGGTGAGCAGCTTGGCGTCCGGATTGGTGCGCGGGTCGTCGTCGTAGACGCCGTCCACGCCCTTGGCCATGAGCAGCACCTCGGCGCCGATCTCCAGCGCGCGCTGGGCGGCGGTGGTGTCGGTGGAAAAGTACGGCATGCCCATGCCCGCGCCGAAGATGACCACACGGCCTTTCTCCAGGTGGCGGGCGGCGCGCAGCGGCAGGTACGGCTCGGCGATCTGCGCCATGTTGATGGAGGTCTGCACGCGGCAGTCCACGCCCTTCTGCTGCAGGAAGTCCTGCAGGGCCAGGCAGTTCATCACGGTGCCAAGCATGCCCATGTAGTCAGAGCGCGCGCGATCCAGCCCGCGTTTTTGCAGCTCTGCGCCGCGGAAGAAGTTGCCACCGCCAATGACCACGGCGACCTCGGTGCCGGACTTCGCCACCTCAGCGATTTGCGACGCCACGCTTTCCACCACGTCCGGGTCGATGCCAACCTTGCCGCCGCCAAACATTTCACCGCCCAGCTTGAGCATGACGCGTTTGAAGCCGTTGCGGTCGGGGGCAATATCAGTCACAGTGTGACACTCCTTTTCACGAAAGCCGGATGTGCGTGGAACTTTTCGCTCACAATTCTAGCCAGAGAGCGCACGAGAAGATAAACGCACAAAAATAGCGCCCAACCCCCTGGTGAGGGAGCTGGGCGCTAAAACCCTAGGCAGGTGAAAACTTATGCCTGGCCGACCTCGAAGCGGACGAAGTCGGTGATCTCGATGTTGTGCTCGTCGGCGAACTGCTTGACCGTCTTCTTGGAGTCAGCCAGGGACGGCTGGTCGAGCAGCACGACATCCTTGAAGAAGCCACCCATGCGGCCCTCAACGATCTTGGCGATGGCCGCTTCCGGCTTGCCCTCGTTGCGGGTGATCTCTTCCTGGACCGCGCGCTCCTTCTCCACGACGTCGGCCGGGATGTCCTCCTGCTTGAGGAAGCGAGCCTTCATGGCAGCGATCTGCAGGGCGACCTGGTGTGCAGCCTCAGCGTCGTCGCCGGTGTAGGCAACGAGCACGCCAACGGCCGGCGGCAGGTCAGCGGAACGCTGGTGCAGGTACTTGGCAACGTTTGCGCCTTCGACGGTGGCGGCGCGACGCAGCTCAAGCTTCTCGCCAATCTTTGCGGAGAGCACCTGGAGCGCCTCGTGCGCGGTCTGGCCGTCAACGTCAGCGTTCGCAAGCTCTTCTGCGGAGTTAGCCTTCGCTGCTGCGGCAGCGTCAGCGATCTTGGCTGCGAGATCCTTGAACTCCTGGTTCTTCGCCACGAAGTCGGTCTCGGCGTTGACCTCGACGATGGTGTTGCCGGAAACAGCAACCAGCCCCTCGAGAGCATTGCGCTCTGCGCGCTTGCCCACGTCCTTCGCACCCTTGATGCGCAGGTTCTCCACGGCCTTGTCAAAGTCGCCGCCGGTCTCCTCGAGCGCCTTCTTGCAGTCCATCATGCCGGAGCCGGTCATCTCGCGGAGCTTCTTCACGTCTGCTGCGGTGTAGTTCGCCATTGTTGGGCGATCCTCCTCATGTAAGGTTTGTGCAACTTCCGCACCGCCTCCCGCAGATCTACGGGTAACGGCCACGCAAGTTGGCTGTGATAAGTAATCGTGTAAAGGGTAGCCGAATTCTTCATCATCGGCATGCTAGACGCGGCTAACAGTCCCCTTCACGCAGTTCACCCCGCGCTTCGCTCGCGTCCCGGCCCAACTACTGGGGCGGACGTGAACCGAAGACGCGGGGTGAATGAAGGGTGAGGTTTTTAAGCCTCCTTGTTGGAGCCTTCCTCCTGCTTAGCCTGCTCGGCGGCGCGCACTGCGTGCGGCTGCTCGACCGGAGCGACCTCCTGCGGAGCTGCAGCCTCGGCTGCGGCAGCTGCCTTCGCTGCGTCAGCAGCGGAGACGTCGTCGGAGGATGCGGCCTGCGCAGCGGCCTCGGTGGCCTCTGCCTGCAGCTTGGCGTCGTTGTCGCCTGCGGCGTCGCGAGCTGCGGCGAGCTGACGCTCTTCGCGCTGCTGCTTACCAGCGATGACTGCCTCGCCCACAACGTGGGTGAGCAGCTTGACTGCGCCGATGGCGTCGTCGTTGCCCGGGATCGGGAAGTCGACGAAGTCCGGATCGCAGTTGGTGTCCAGCACTGCAACAACGGGGATGCGCAGCTTCTGCGCCTCGTTGACGGCGATGTGCTCCTTGTTGGTGTCCACAATCCAGAGTGCGGACGGGGTCTTGGTCATGTCGGCGATGCCGCCGAGCACGCGCTCAAGCTTGACACGCTCGCGGGTGAGCATGAGGACTTCCTTCTTACCGCGGCCGGCGTAGCCGTCCTCGGCTGCGTCCATCGCCTGCAGTTCCTTCATGCGGGCGATTCGCTTGGACACGGTCTGGAAGTTGGTGAGCATGCCACCGAGCCAACGGTGGGTGACGTACGGCATGCCGACGCGCTCTGCCTCTTCCTGGATGGACTCCTGCGCCTGCTTCTTGGTGCCGACGAACAGGATGGTGCCGCCGTGCGCAACGGTTTCCTTGACAAACTCGAACGCCTCGTCGATGTAGGTCAGGGTCTGCTGCAGGTCGATGACGTAGATGCCGTTGCGGTCGGTGAAGATGAAGCGACGCATCTTCGGGTTCCAACGACGCGTCTGGTGGCCGAAGTGGACACCGGCGTCGAGGAGTTCGCGCATGGTTACAACTGCCATGGGAATGTCTCCTTTGGAGAAAATAGTTCGGTTATGTACTGGTCTATGTGCGGGTTTTTATCCCACACCCTGGCACCGTGCGTACCGTGCACCCCGTTAAAAGGGGACCTTTGCCCGGCCCGCGTGTATCGGCGCGCGGAGTCAGCTGCGCGCAAAAGCGTGCATACTGCCGGGACAACTATACGCGCCACATGCCGCAACTCCTAATTGTGGATAACTCGCGCGCGTTATCCACAGATTTTTCGCTTGCTCTTCCCAACAAGCGAAGCATCTGCTTTACATAGACGCATGCAATGCTTATCGACGCCCACCTATTCCCCCATCACCGCCACCCTCACCACCCTCCTACTCCCGCTCATTACCGCCACCCCGGCACTTGCCTGGGTGGACCCCACCACTACCGCGCCCTATGCCTCACAGGTGCTGCGCCCGGCCGAGATCCCGTTGCGCAACTGGCAGCCCGGCCACCGCGGTGTGGATCTTGCCGCCGAACCTGGTGACACGATCTACGCCGCGGGAGATGGCACCGTCCACTTTGCGGGCACCGTAGCCGGCACACCAGTGTTCTCCATCCATCACCCGGTCGGCTTTCGCACCACCTACCAGCCGGTGCGCACCACGCTGAAGAAGGGCGACGAGGTCACCGAGGGCGACGCCATCGGCACCCTCGCCTTCACCCCGCCGAACGCCCCCAACTCGCATCTCGGCCTGCACTGGGGCGCGCTGCGCGGCAAAGACGGCTACTTCGACCCGCTCACGCTCCTGGATCCCCCGCAGATCCGGCTGAAACCGCTCAACGCAGGCTAGGCCCGTGGGTGCGCCTGCTCGTAGACGCGGCGCAGTCGCTGGGCGGAGACGTGCGTGTAGATCTGCGTGGTCTGCAGGCTCGAGTGCCCGAGCATTTCCTGGACCACGCGTAAGTCAGCGCCGCCCTCGAGTGTGTGCGTGGCCGCGGTGTGGCGCAGGGTGTGCGGCGTGATGTCAGCCAACCCTGCCCGTTGCCCGGCGCGCTCTACGATGCGGCGCACCTGCCGCTGGTCGATGCGCGCTCCTCTGCTGCCCACGAACAGGGCACGGGTCTTCCCCGTCAGCTCGTCGCGCCCCTGCTCCAGCCAGTCCTGCACGGCCAGGCTCGCCTGTGTGCCAAACGGCACGGTGCGCTGCTTGTTGCCCTTACCGGTGACTCGGGCAACCTGGCGGTCGAAGTCGAGGTCGCCAACGTCTAAGCCGGTGAGTTCGCCGACGCGTATGCCGGTGGCGTAGAGCAGTTCGAGCATTGCGCGGTCGCGTAAGGCTTCGGCGGGGTGGGCGTCGTCGGCGGTTTCGGCCTCGACGAGTTCACCTGCGCGATCGGGGTTGACCACGGTTGGAAGCGGACGGGAGACCTGGGAGGTGACCAGGCGGGCGGCGACGTCGGCGTCGATAAGCCCTTGCTTGTAGGCCCAGGTGGAAAACCCTCGCGCGGTGGCGGTGCGGCGGGCGATGGTGGTGCGGGCTTTGCCGGCGCGGGCGGCGTCGGCAAGCCAGGTGCGCAGCGTGTCCAGGGTGAACTCGTCGAGCGTGCGCACATAGCCTCCGAGCGAGCGCAGGTCCGACGCGTACGCCTTGACGGTGTTTTCCGAGCGGCTCTGCACCGTGCGCGCGTAGTCTGCGTAGTCCGCCGCGGCAGCGAGGAACTGCGTGCCAACATCACTCATATCACATGAGTGTACTTGGCCCCCGCGAGTTACGTCTGGGTGCGGGACCACACCCGCCGGTTGCGCTGGACGAGTCCGCGGCGCTCGAGCTCCATGAGCAGGTGGACGGTCAGCCCCGTGCTCATTCCGGCGCTTGTAGCGATCTTTTCGGCTTCGCGCGCCTGGGTATCGTGCGGCGGCGTGGCGTCGTACACGCGCAGCTCATTGTGGCTGAGCTGCTGGACGGGGTTCGCCGCGTATTCGAGTTCGAGCTGCTCCTCGCCCTCTGACGCGCCGAGCTGACCAAGCTGGGCGTGGATCTGCTCGCCGTTGAGCACCATGGTGGCGCTGCCGTTGCGGATAGCCAGGTTCGCGCCCAGGGAGCCCGCGCCCAGGATCGATCCGGGCACCGCCATCGCCTGCCGGTTGTAGTAGCGGGCCCACTTCAGGGTGTTCAGCGCACCGGAGCGAAACGCCGCCTCCACCACCACGCTGCCCTGGCTCAAGCCCGCGACCAGCCGGTTGCGAGTAAGGAAACGGTGGCGATCCGGGGTCACACCTGACGGATACTCTGTGATGATCGCCCCACCCGCCGCCACGATCCGGTCAAAGAGGCGCTCGTTGCGCCGCGGATAGGTGATACCCGGCCCGCAGGCGGCGACCACCACCGTCGGGGTGCGCGCGGCGAGCGCTGCTTCGTGCGCAACCGTGTCAATGCCGATCGCCCCGCCGGAGATCACCGTGTAGCGGTGCTTGGCTATCGACGTCACCAGGTCCTGGGTGGCTTGGTGCCCGTAGGCGGTGGCGGCACGGGTGCCCACGAAGGCCACGGACTGCTCGCACAGTTGCGCCACATCGTGCGCACCGCGCACCCAAAGCGCGTGCGGGGCGGCGGCGTCCGCGATGGGGGTGTCCATATTCTCCCGGCTTGCGAACGCGCCGCGGACAAAAGACTCCTCGATGCGTGTGCTCGGCCAGCCGGGTGCTTCCGGGGTGAGCAGGGCGTAGCCAAGCGAGTGCGCCTGCTCCAAGTCTTCTTCTGGCCGGTCCCAGTCGTAACGGCGCTCGGTGGTGCGCAAGAGTGGGCCGAGCCAGGAGGCCCGGTGGCGGATGCCGCGGGCGATCTCGTCGGCGTCTCGCCCGGCACGCAACAGCTCCTGCAGGTGTGTCGATGGGCCCTCGATGACCCGCGAGAGGTACGCCCAAGACGTCAATGCACTCATGCGCCCCGCTCCTCGAGGCGCGGGGCGTGCAGCTCGCAGGCGCGAGCGACGTGGTCGATGTCGGGGACGGCTGCGGCCTCGAGGTCCGCGAGCGTCCAGGCGAGCTTGAGCACCTTGTCCACGCCGCGCTGGGTAAGTTCGCCGTGGCCGAGGCGGTGTTCGAGGAAGGTCATACCGGCCTCGTCGGCTGGGTGCTCGCGGCGCAGCAGCGTGGAGGCCACTTGCGCGTTGGTCAGTGGCGCGCCCCACCTGGCGGCGGCGCGCTCGCGGGCACAGGCCACGCGCTCGGCGATGACCGCGCTGGATTCCGCGCCCTCGGGGCTTAAGACGGCTGCGGCCTGGGTGGTGCGGCAGAACACGTCCAGCCGGTCGCGCAGGGGGCCGGAGATGTTGGCCAGGTGGCGGGCCCGCTCGCTGGGGTGGCAGCGGCACTTTTCCTGCTCCTGTCCGCAGGGGCAGGGGTTAGCGGCCATGATCAGCTGGAAGCTGGCCGGAAAGATCACGGTGCGCTTGCCACGGGTGAGCCTTACCTCCTGCTGCTCGAGTGGGATGCGCAGGGCGTCGAGGACTCGGGCGGGGATCTCGGAGGCCTCGTCAAGAAATAAGACCCCGTGATGGGCCTGGCTTACCGCGCCCGGCGCAGGGTTGTGCGCACCCCCGCCAAGCAGCATCGTTTTGGTCAACGAGGGGTGCGGGGCGATGAACGGCCGGTTAGTCACCACCTCGCCGCGCGAGATACCGGCGGCCTGGTGCAGCGAGGTGCACTCGATGCGCTCGTGCTGGGTCAAAGGCGGCAGGATCGACGGCAGGCGCTCGGCCAGCATGGACTTGCCGGTGCCGGGCGGGCCCACCAGCATCACATGGTGTCCGCCTGCGGCCGCGACCTCGAAGGCGGCGCGCTCGTGCGCCTGTCCCGCGATGTCGCGAAAGTCCGGGCCGCTCGGGCTCGCCGCGCAAGCGAACTCCGCGGAAACTGCCTCCAGCGCCGGTCCGCCGGTAAGGAACGCGACAACCTCCCCCAGCGAGTCGGCCAGGCGGATACGGGGATCGCCCACCAGCGCGGCCTCGTGCTGATTCGCGCGCGGGATGATGATGGTCTCGATGTCTTGACGCTGGCGCGCCTGAAGCAGCATCGGCAGGATCGCCTCGACCCGGCGTAGCGTGGCGTCGAGCGCCAGCTCGCCGAGCAGCATCGTCGAGCGCAGCCGCACCTGGGCGCGCGGGTCCAGACTGCCCAGCACCGCGACGGCGACGGGCAGGTCGAAGTGCGAGCCCGCCTTCGGCAGGTGCGCGGGCGAGAGTGAGACCATGATCTTCGTGCGCGGCCACGGCAGCGCCGCATTGGCCACTGCGGTGCGGATGCGCTCGCGCGACTCTTTCACCGCCGCGTCGCCCAGCCCCACCATGTGCATGCCGGGCAGGCCCGGGCCGACGTTGGCCTCCACCGTCACCGGGTGGGCGTGGACGCCTTCTACCGTTGCGGTTTGTGTGCTAGCAAGCGCCATCTTCGGCCCCCTGGTAGCGCTGGAGGTGGAACTCGGTGCCGTCGAAAAGCGCCTCCACGACGTCGAAGCGCACCTCGCGATAGTCGTGCTCATGACCCGCGAGCCACTCCGCCGCGCAACGGCGCATCGTGGCGAGTTTCTTCGAGGTCACTGCCTCCGCGCCGCCGAAGCTGGTGCTGCGGCGAGTTTTTACCTCCACGCACACGACTGCCCCGTCGGGCGCGAGCAGGATCAGGTCGAGCTCGCCGGATCTACATCGCGCACGGTGCGCGAGCAGCTCGTAGCCGGCCTGCTCGTAAAAGGAAATCGCGCTGGCTTCACCGGCGTAGCCGAGTTCGTACTGGTTGGCAAAAGTGGTGTGGTGCATGGCCCCTCCCAAAGTCACTAGGTTTGTTTGCGGTGCGTTCGCACACGCCGTACCTAGTTAGACTCCGAAACAGGGCCGCCGGTTCCCTTGCGCGCCGAAAAACTTCTAGCGCGGATCCGGGAAGGTAAGATCCGGCTTGTCCAGCTCCTCGATGTTGACGTCCTTGAACGTAATCACGCGGACGTAGCGGACAAAGCGCACAGCGCGGTACATGTCCCACACCCAGCAATCCGACATGCGGACCTCGTAGTAGACGTCCCTGCCCTCGGTGTGCGGGATCAGCTCGACCGCGTTGGCCAGGTAGAAGCGGCGGTCAGTCTCAACGACGTAGGAGAACTGGCTGGCCACATCCCGGTACTCGCGGTACAGCGAGAGCTCTACTTCGGCCTCGTAGTTATCCAGTTCCTCAGCGCTCATCAAAGCACCCCTTTTGTGTAGACCTCGTGCGCCTCTTTGACGTTGGCATAACTATAACGGTGTACAGGTGTCGCGCCGTGGCGGCGCACCGCATCCATGTGCACCTTCGTCCCGTAGCCCTTGTGGCCTGCCAGCCCGTAGCCGGGGTATGCCTCGTCCATCTCCGCGATGAGCCGGTCTCGGCTCACCTTGGCCAGCACACTTGCCGCCGCGATACAGCGCGCTGCGGCGTCCCCGCCGATGACCGGCAGTTGCGCTACAGGCATGCCGGGGATGCGGAAGCCGTCGACAAGCACATAGCCCGGCTGCACTCCAAGCTGGGCAACCGCGCGGCGCGCCCCGTCCAGGTTCGCGGCTTGGATCCCCCGGTGGTCGATCTCGCCGGCCGGGATGTGCACGATCGCGTGCGCCAGGCTCAGCTCCATGATCGGGGCAAAGAGTGCTTCTCGACGTCGCGCCGTCAACTTCTTCGAATCCGTCAGCCCCTCGAGCGCGCGCAGCGGCTCGGGCGGCAGCACGCACGCCGCGATGGTGATCGGCCCGAAGCAGGCACCGCGGCCTGCCTCGTCGACACCCGCGACAGGCCCCAGGCCTGCCTTGTGCAGTGCGACCTCGTAGGTGCGCAGCTGCTTTAGCCTGCGAACACGCCCCATGCGCTACTGCAGGATGTCCGGGCTCTCCACGCCGCCGAAACGGTTCAGCGGGAAGACGATGCCGAGCACCTTGCCGCGGATGTTCTCGCGCGGGATCGTGCCCTCGAGCCCGTCGCCGAGGTGGTAGCGCGAATCCGCGGAGTTGGTGCGGTTATCACCCATCATGAAGTAGTGATCCTCCGGCACCTCTACCGGGCCGAAGTAGGGCCCGCCGCACGCATCCGAGCCTGTGGTGGGATCTACCGGGTAGTAGGAGGGCTGCATCATGTAGTCCTGGTTGATCGGCGCCCCGTCCACCATGACCGACGAGTCGCCTTCCTGGCAGGACACGGTCTGGCCACCCTCGGCGATGATCCGTTTGACCAGCGTGTTCTCATCCTTCGGTACTAGCCCCACCCAGGAGCCAGCCTCCTGCAGGCCGCGGACGAAAGTGTTGTCGGAGCGGTTGGTGGAAAAGCCGGTATTCCAGGAGTCGGTGCCCTTAAACACGATCACATCTCCGGGCTTCGGGTCGTTGAACGCGTAGGTGACCTTCTCCACGAAGATGCGGTCGCCGGAACCGTCCTCGCCGTGCAGGGTCGGCTCCATCGAACCCGAGGGGATGACGTAAAGGCGCCCGATGAAGGTCTGGATAAGGAAGATAAACACCAGAGTGAGCACGATGACCATGGGGATTTCCACGTACCACGGCATTTCCTTCTTGCCCTCTTTTTCGGGCGCGTGCTCATCAGCTGCAGGCGCTGCGTGCGCTGCCGGCACAGTAGTGTCGCGGGGGTACTCCGGCTCCGGGTTGAAGCCGCTCGGATTTCCATTCACGTTGGTCACCTCGCACACTTTAGCAGCCCATGCAAAACGCCCCGCGCACCATTCCTGGCGTGCGGGGCGTGAGCCGAAGCTTAAAAAGCTTAGCGACGCTCCTTAATACGAGCTGCCTTACCGCGCAGATCGCGCATGTAGTACAGCTTCGCACGGCGGACGTCACCCTTGCGGACAACCTCGATCTTCTCGATGTTCGGGGAGTGCACCGGGAAGGTACGCTCCACGTCGATGCCGAAGGAGACCTTGCGGACCGTGAAGGTCTCGCGGATGCCGCCACCCTGACGACGCACAACGAAGCCGGTGAAGACCTGGGTACGGGTCACCGAGCCCTCGATCACCTTCACGTGCACGTCGAGCGTGTCGCCCGGGCGGAAGTCCGGAATGTCGTCGCGCAGCTGGCCTGCGTCTACAAGATCAATAATGCCGTTGCTCATATCAAGCAATCCTTTACGTTTAAGGACAGAGGACCCTAGCGGCTTTTCCCATTCAAGGGCGCTCGGCTGGTTCATGTCGCCTACAACAACCTGCGCAAGTCTACACAGGCGAGACCCTATTTCCCAAATCCTGCCCGCTTAAGCGCATCGGCCATCGAACCGCCAGGGGCCTTTTGCTTCTCGACGCCACGTCGTCCCCCGCCCCGGCGCTTCCCACCACGCGACTGCGAAGGCTTGCCGCCGCCGCGCTTGGGTTCCTGCCCCGGCTCGTCGTCAAGCCGCAGGCTCAGCCCGATGCGCTGGCGCTCGACGTCGACGTCCATCACCTTGACCTTGACCACTTCGCCTGAGCGCACCACGTCGTGCGGGTCGTTGACGAACTTGTGGCTCATCGCGGAGACGTGGACCAGGCCGTCCTGGTGCACGCCCACATCCACGAACGCGCCGAACGCGGCAACGTTAGTGACCGTGCCCTCAAGGATCATGCCCGGGGTCAAGTCAGAAACCTTGTTTATCCCCTCCTTGAAGGTGGCGGTCTTGAACTCGGGGCGCGGGTCACGGCCCGGCTTATCCAGCTCGGTAATGATGTCGGTGACCGTGGGCACACCGAAGGACTCGTCGGCGAAATCGGCGGGGCGCAGCTTTGTGAGCACCGCGCTGTTGCCGATCAGCCCCTTCGTATCCAGCCCGGTCGCCTGAGCGATGCGCTCAACCACCGGGTAGGCCTCCGGGTGGACCGCCGAGGCGTCGAGCGGGTCGGCCGCGCCCTGAATACGCAAGAACCCTGCAGACTGCTCAAACGCCTTCGGACCCAGCCGCGGGACCTTGCCCAGCTCCTTGCGCGAAGCGAAAGAGCCGTGCTCGTCGCGGTAGGCCACGATATTCTTCGCGATCGTCGCGCTTACGCCCGCGACCCGCTCCAGCAGCGGCGCCGACGCCGTATTCACGTCCACCCCGACCGAGTTCACCGCGTCCTCCACCACCGCATCGAGGGTGCGAGCAAGCGCCGTCTGGTTGACATCGTGCTGGTATTGGCCCACCCCGATGGACTTCGGATCTACCTTCACCAACTCTGCAAGCGGATCCTGCAGGCGGCGCGCAATGGAGACTGCCGAGCGCAGCGAGACATCCATGTCCGGGAACTCCGCTGCCGCGATTTCACTTGCGGAGTACACCGAAGCACCCGACTCCGAGACCACGACCGGTGTGGGCCGCGCACCGCCCGCCTCGGCGATCAGGTCCGCGACCTCGCCGGCAAGCTTTTCCGACTCGCGGCTGGCGGTACCGTTGCCCACCGCGATCAGCTCCACGGCGTGCTGCGCGCACAGCGAGGACAAGGTCTGTACCGCCTGCTGCCACTGGTTCTGCGGCTGGTGCGGGTAGACAATAGTGGTGTCGAGCACCTTGCCGGTGCCGTCAATGACGGCGCATTTCACACCGTTGCGGTAGCCCGGGTCGAGCGCGAGTGTCGCCCGCTGCCCCGCTGGCGCCGCGAGCAGCACGTCGCGCAGGTTGGTCTTGAATACCTCGAGCGCGCCCTCTTCCGCTTTTTCCTTCAACCGCACGCGCGTATCCAGGTTGGCTGAGACCTGCAGCTTCGTGCGCCAACCCCACTTGACTGCCTTTGCCAGCCATTCGTTGTCCTCGACGGGCAGCTCGAATCGCTCGGCAATCATGCCCTGATAGACCGACTCATCGCCCGCGTCCAGGTCGAGCGTGAGCACGCCCTCGTTCTCCCCGCGCAACAGCGCGAGGATGCGGTGCGAGGGCAGGGATTCGAAGGGCTCGTTGAACTCGAAGTAGTCCTTAAACTTCGCGCCCTCCGCTTCCTTGCCTTCAACGACCGAGGAACGCATCGTGCCCGTGGTGTAGAGCCGCTCGCGGACCTCGCCGACCAGGTCGGCGTCGGTGGCGAAACGGTCAACCAGAATGGCGCGTGCGCCGTCGAGTGCGGCCTTCGTCTCCGCGAAGCCCTCGCAGAGGAAGTCCTGCGCGAGGTTCTCGGGGTCGGCTGCTGGGGCGCCGATCAGCTTGTCCAACAGCGGCTCGAGCCCTGCCTCGCGAGCGATATCCGCTTTCGTCTTGCGGCGCTTCTTATACGGCAGGTACAGGTCCTCCACGCGTGCCTTCGTATCGGCGGCGAGGATCTCGCGCTTGAGCTGGTCGGTGAGTTTGCCTTGCTCCTCGATCGCCTCAAGCACTGCCTGCTTACGCTCCTCCAGCTCTACGAGGTAGGTGTGGCGCTCCTCGATGTGGCGCAGCTGCGCATCATCGAGCCCGCCAGTAGCTTCCTTGCGGTAGCGGGAGATGAACGGGACGGTGTTGCCTTCGGCCAGCAGCTTGAGTGCTGCTTCGACCTGGTGTGGTTGTACGTTGAGTTCTGTCGCGATTGTCGCTGCGAGAGATGTCATTATTGCGAGTCTACTGATCGGGTCGTCCCCACCCACTGGGTACCCCGCGGCAAAGCTGCAACCACCGTTTCTGTAGCCTCCGTGTTATTCAGCGTCGTACGGCCAGTGATCTCGAGCTGGCACAAAGGCATTGATGGAGGCCGGCCGTGCTCGCGCTCGTAGGCCTGCTCAAGCATGGAAGGTTCGAAGCAGGCTGCCCCCTCGCGCGGAGTGAGCTCAGCGGTATCCACGCGGTAGCCAGCCTTGGCCAACTCGCGCCGCAGCCGCTTGCGCACCTTCGACCAGCCCCGCGGGTCAAGCAGCACGTCTAATTTTGTACGCACTGCGCGCGAGTCAAGGAAGAACACGTCATCTTCGTCGAGCTCGCCGGATTGGCATGCCTGCGTGATAAGGTCCGGTCGCCGAGCTTGTGTGCGCATGAGTGAGGCCTGCCTGCGCCACGTCGCGACTTTTCCGTGGTCACCGGAGGTAAGCACGGCGGGCGCATCGATGCCACGCCACGTTCGCGGGATGGTGTAGCTCGGTGCCTCGAGGAGGCCGTCGGAGAAGCTGTCGTCCTCGTGGCTTTGCGTGTTGCCCAACACCCCAGGGATAAGGCGGGTCACTGCCTCCGCGATTACCAGCGCTGCAACCTCGCCGCCGATGAGCACATAATCACCGATGGAGACCTCGCGCACCCGATAGCGCTGCGCGGCGTCCTCGAAAACGCGCTGGTCGATCCCCTCGTAACGCCCACAGGCCACGACGATATGACGCTCCCGCGACCAGGCTTGCGCATCTTCTTGGGAAAAGGGCGCTCCCGCCGGGGTCGGCACAAGGAGAAGGGGTGCATCCGGGTCTTCCCCTTCGACGACATCGCGGGCATCGTAGGGGCGCGGGGCCACCCCACGTCGTTCGTCGTGGCGGACTTTATCGTTGCGGTGCGCGGCTGCTGTGGTCAGGTTTTGTGCCGCTGTTTCGTGGTTCGCCACTGCGTCGAGTGCCGTACCCCAGACCTGTGGCTTCATCACCATCCCTGGCCCGCCGCCGAGCGGTGGTGCGTCTACCGATTTGTGGTTGCCTTCGCCCCATTGCCGGAGGTTATGCACGCCTACTTCGAGGATGCCCTGCTCGATCGCTTTGCCAAGTAGTGCGTGGCGGAGCGGTTCGAGGTATTCGGGGAAGATGGTCACCACGTCAAGGCGTAGCTGCGGGGTGCTAGACATCGAGAAGGCCTTCCGGCGGGGTGATGGTCAGGTAGCCCTCGTCCAGGTCTACTTCCGGCACGATGTCCATAACGAAGGGGATGAGCACTTCCCTACCCTGGTAGTCCACCTCGAGGATTTTCCTGTTTGGGGTGTCCATAACTCCGGTGACTTTGCCGATGGGCTTTTTGTCCATACGAACTTCGAGTCCTACGAGCTCGTGGTCGTAGTAGCCGTCTTCCTCCGCGTCGTGCTCGAGGGGTTCGGCGAAAAATTTCATGCCGCGGAGGCTATCAGCGGCGGTACGGTCAGGGATCTCTTCGAAGCTGACCAGTAGGCGCTTTTGGTGCGGGCGCATGGTTTTGATGGTGAGCTCGATTTCTTTACCGGCTTGTTTTCCGGTGAGCGTTTCCCCGACGGCGAAGTGGATGTCCGGGTCGTCGGTGGTGATGTCAACGGCGACTTCACCTTTGATGCCGTGGGATTTCACGACTTTTCCTATGTTGAGCTGCATGATGAGCAAGCCTAACACCCGTGAAGGTTGGCGTGTATGGACAGGCAGAGTGAAGAAAATGGGTGTTGCCCCGCACCCCCACTGGATTCAGCGGGAATGCGGGGCAACGTCGGACTCGCGGTGAGCCTTTAGCTAAGCCACAGGGATTGGCTTACTTCTTCTCAGAAGAACCCTCCTGCTGCTTCGAAGACTTGTCCTCATTCGAGGAACCAGCCTTCTCCTGCTCCTTCTGCGAGGAACCAGCGTAGGTCTTACCAGAAGAACCCTTCAGCTCCAGATCCTTCACAGAGCTACCACCATTCGGCGAGCAGTTGTCGTAGATCAGAGTGCCAGCCAGAATGCCAGCCGCGATCAACGCCAGACCACCAGCAACAGTACCCAGGTCAGCACCAAACTTACCCAGCTGCTGGTTGACCGCATCAACCTGCGCAGCCAGCTGCGGGTTAAACAGACCAGCCTGCTGCTGAATCTGCGTATTCGCAGCCTGGATCTGAGCATTCGCCTGAGCCGCGAAGTCAGACAGACCCGGAATCTGCATCTGGGTAGCCAGACCGATCGGGATCAGCGCCAGCAGCGGCAGACCAAAGCCGACCGCAGTAGCAGCACACTTACCAGCGTCGATACCGACCTGAGCCGTGGCCTTGTTGCCAGCACCATCGGTCGCAGTGACCTTGTCGCCAGTATTCAGCTCCACACCAGACGGAACGTTGACCTTCCAGTTGCCGTTCTCATCCGTGGTGGTGGTGACAGTCTTGCCACCTGGGAAGGTCACTGTGATCTCCTCATTCGGACGATCACCCTTACCGGTCACAGTCTTGTCCCCAGGCTTGACCTCGTTGATGGACGGTGGCGTGGTGTCCTCAACAGTCACCTTCGCTTCGTTGCCATCACCATCGGTGACAACAACCTCATCACCTGGATTCAGCTCCACATCAGACGGAACATCAACCTTCCAGTTCCCGTCCTCATCCGTCGTGGTCTTCTCCGTCGAACCATCCGGGAAGGTCACCGTGATGTCCTCATTCGGACGATCACCCTTACCCGAAACTTCCTTATCACCAGGTGCTACCGGATCGACCGTCGGCGGAGTGGTGTCCTCAACGCCGGCACCCGGCTTGGAGTTCGGGTCCTTCGGATCCGTGCCAGCCTTCTTCTCGTCTTCGTCGGAGACGCCGTCGTTGTCGTCATCCTCGTCCTTGACGTCCGGGATGCCGTCACCATCGGTATCACGCTGAACCGTGATCACCTTATCTTCCTTGGCAACCTCATTGCCGTCGGCATCGGTGATCGTGACCGTGACCTTGACGTCACGCTCTTCCTCATCCTTGCCCCAGTCGTCAAGCTTGTCCGGGGTACCAGTGACCTTGCCGGTCTCCGGGTCGACTTCCAGGCCACCAGGCAGGTTCTCAACCTCAACCTTGCCGCCTTCCGGAACATCCTTCGCCGTATCAAACGGATCAGACGGCTGTCCCTCAACTACAGTCTCCGGATCGGTAACAACAGAAGCGTCAGGAACGACCGGAGTCTCAGGCTTCGAGTTCGGATCCTTCGGATCCGTACCCGCTTCCTTCTCCTGCTCATCGGTGAAGCCGTCGTTGTCGTCGTCTTCATCGTCGACATCGGGTGTGCCGTCACCATCGGTATCACGCTGAACCGTGATCACCTTATCTTCCTTGGCAACCTCATTGCCGTCGGCATCGGTGATCGTGACCGTGACCTTGACGTCACGCTCTTCCTCATCCTTGCCCCAGTCGTCAAGCTTGTCCGGGGTACCAGTGACCTTGCCGGTCTCCGGGTCGACTTCCAGGCCACCAGGCAGGTTCTCAACCTCAACCTTGCCGCCTTCCGGAACATCCTTCGCCGTATCAAACGGATCAGACGGCTGTCCCTCAACTACAGTCTCCGGATCGGTAACAACAGAAGCGTCAGGAACGACCGGAGTCTCAGGCTTCGAGTTCGGATCCTTCGGATCCGTACCCGCTTCCTTCTCCTGCTCATCGGTGAAGCCGTCGTTGTCGTCGTCTTCATCGTCGACATCCGGGATACCATCACCATCGGTATCCAGGTAGAACACAGCCGTAGCCGTATCATCCTTCGCACCATCGTTGTAGGTCACCGTCACCGGCACCTCAACAACCTCAGCACGAGGACCGTTCTCACCAGCCGGATCAACCTTCACCGACACTTCACCGGTCTCCGGATCAACATCAATGGTGTAGCCATCCGGGTCAGTAAACCCATCCTGCTTCGTGTACGAGGCGACACCATCACCCGGTGCCTTGTTCTCCGGGTAAGAAACATCCGCCGTCGCCGTCTCACCAGCCGGAGCAAGCGTGCCAGCACCCTTGTTCAACGCCTCATCATCGGTCTTCGGGGTGTAGTCACCCTCGTACTCCGGCGCGTAATCCGGCACAACCTTAACCGTGGAGTAAACCGTCTCCTTCGTCCCATCCGGATACGTCACCACCACCGGCACCTGGTAGTCACCAACCGGAGTATCCTCCTTCGGCGCAACCGTAATCGTGCCATCTTCGTTCACAGTGATCCAATCCGGCCACTGCGGGTTGCCATCAGCATCCTCAAGCGGCCCCTCCGGACCAACCACCACATTGCCCGGGGTGAACGTCGTGCCATCCGGCAACGGCTGCACATCACCATTGGCATCCGGCTGGGTGTTCTTCGGCGCCGGAACCGTCTCTTCCTTGCCCTGCTCCACCGGCGTCTCGGTGTACTCAGGCGTGAACTGGCCGTTGTTCTTCTCCTGATCACGCACAATCAACGTATCAGCAGACACAACACGCCCACCGATCACCAACTCAGCGGTGATGATCTCACCATCAACAGCAGTATCCGGAATCTCAAGCGAGCACTTCGAAGCCTCAGTAACAGTGCCGATGTTCTCGCAACGCTTCAACTCGCCGGACTCAGAACCACGCCAGACCACCTGCACCCAGTTCGACTCCTCATCGAACGGCGGCAACGTACCCGTAACGTCGATCTCAGCCGTATCCCCCTGCGACGCCGGATTCGCCGTCGCATCAAAATTCGTGATATCCAACGACTGCAACTCATTCAACATCACACCAAAGTGCGCGTTATTCACAGCCTTCCGCACCGGGCGCCAATACGGCGTACCAGGAGACCACGCCTCATTGTCGTTGAAGTGGTAGAACGAGTTCGTGATGTACGGCGAATACGTCGTCAACAGCTTCTCGCCCGTAGGATCCGTCACCCACATAAACATGTTGTTCGGATCCCAGTAATCCGTCTCCTCCGTCGACGAATTGTCCTTGTCGTCGAAACGAAGCGTGTACCTTCCCTCTTCGTCGGTGTAGCCCCACACCGTCTTCAGGATGTACTCCGGGTGATCTTCAAGCATCTTCTTCGTCGCAGCGGTACGCTCCGCCGGATCATCAAGTTTCTTAATCGCCTCATTCGCGATCGCGCCCTCACGCGTCAACGTCGACGCATACACCCGGTACCCCGCAGCCGGGCGGTCACTACGATCCTGGTTCGGCGCGTTCACAATCGACGTGCCGTTACCGGCTTCCAACCACACCTTGCCAGCGATATACCGGTCCAGATCCGTCAACACATCCGGATTACTGCGCGCACCCTCTTCATCCTGCACAGCCTTCGCCATCAACGCAGAATCCGGACCAACCATCCAATCAGCCGGGCGCTCCTTCATCACCATGCCCGTAAGCGCTTGCGACATATTTACATTCGGCCACGCACCGTTGTTCTGGTTCGTGGACGTGCCAATAAACGAACCCGGAGTCACGCCATTGATCTGGCGGAACGGCTCCACCAACTGGCCGCGCTCATTGACATACGGATCCACCCACAACCGGTACTGCTGGCCAATAGCCGCGTGGAAACGGTGCACATTACCGTTCGCATCCGTCCACTCCATACCGCCCCGGCGCTTCACACCAGAGACAGACCGCTGCACATTAGACGCCTCAGCATTCGCGTTCGACGCCTCCTCCGCAGCCTTCACCTGCTGCTCGTAGAGTTCAGGGTCAGTCTCCGGGTCAGCAGTAACCTCCGGAACCTCAATCTCGGGCACCTCAACCTCAGGCAGACCGAACGCAAACGTACCCGGACCACCATTAAGCCCGGTCACAGAGTCAAGCGTGTGCACCTGGGTACGATAAATCGGCGACACCGACCCATCCGTATCACGGAACTGCGCATACACATACGTCCCATCCGGCGCGTGAATACCACCCGTACCACCAGCGGTGTACGGGTTCGCGGCAGCCGAAGCGTCCGGCGTCGCCTCAACCACGTGACCGGACAAAAGACCATAACCCTGCCCCGCGATATTAGTCAGATGCGAACCACGTGTGACACGCCCTGACGCGATCGGATCCGCATCAATCACCTGCACACCAGCAGCAACCGCATCCTCTAACGATGCATCCGCCGCACCAGCAACAGCCGCCGGAGCCTCCTGAGCAACTGCGACCGGCTGCGCGAAAGGCGCAACCAGAGCAAGCGACAGCGCTGCAGCGGCAAGCGAGGTGCCACGGCGCCTAATAATCGAACTCTTCTTCATAAACATCCCTTCGGTAGACGGTGTCTCAGAACGAGGCAAGACATTGGCTGCGGAAACCAAGAGAAGCTTGGGTTTCCAGCGCCACCACAGAACATCTTAAAGGCTTGGACACACACATGCAAGCGTTTCCTACATGAAAGCTAAGTACAGTACATCTGCAACGTATATTATTTCTCAGACTGAATAGGTGCCTTCAACATGCATTTATGTCATTTTATTGGTAAAGATTCGCAATTCTATCGCTTACCCCGTGTGCAAGATACGACATATCCTGAGTGAGACACTCAGCTACTAGGTATTGCAAATAAAGAAACCGTCCCCCGTATGAACTCGCCTTCACGCCAACTCCCCGCCGGGACTTTCTTCTAGTTTTCGTCGCTGGTCTTTAGACGAGGTACGCTTTGGGACCAATACTGAGACGCCGTTAAGCTTGCAGGTTTTCACTCTTTAGTGAGAGGTTTCATAGCGGAACTATATCTGGATTCTCCACACAGGTTTCTATTTCGCCATTTCATCGTGCTTTCGAGGCCATTTTCACCGAATTCGGGTTAAGCGACATAATGTGTGCTTTTTTGGATATGGATTCCCGGTCCTGCCTGGGCCTACGGCGGGACAGTGCTCGTTGAATCGGGATTCCCGGCCGTAGACCGGAAGGTCCACCACTTCAGGCGTTGGATGTGCTATGGCAGCAGGCTGTTAAACCAGCTGCATGCCAACTCAACACAGAAAGAGAAAACACAACAGGCCC
>OJLW01000376.1_pt1 | contig 23557 bp, 23 predicted proteins | sample 1597021 | NCBI WGS metagenome assembly OJLW01 (sample SAMEA3904676, study PRJEB24821) | metagenome | biome: Builtin; feature: hospital; material: surface | place: USA | collected 2013-06-03
CGATGGCCGGAACCATCGACTTCCCTGACTCCCCTCCGCAAGCCTTCGCCATCTTTGCGCACTGCTTTGCCGGGTCGCGCCATACCCCGGGCGCTGCCCGCGTGAGCAAGCAGCTGACTAACTTTGGCATCGCTACCCTGCGCTTCGATTTTCCTGGCCTAGGCCAATCCGAAGGAAATTTCGCGGACACATGTTTCAGCCAAAATGTTGCTGATATCCAGGCCGCCGCCGACTGGCTGGTCAAGAATTATTCCGCGCCGCAGCTGCTCATGGGCCACTCGCTGGGCGGCGCGGCCGCTCTCGCAGCAGCCAATGACATTCGTTCCCTCAAGGCCGTCGCCACCATTGGCGCCCCTTTCGATCCCGCGCACTCTGTGCTGCACTACGCCGACAAGATTGGCCAGGTCGATGCCAATGGCGAGGTAGAGGTCACCTTGGGTGGCCGCGCGCTGACTATTTCGCGCCTTTTCCTCGAAGACCTTGCTGATACCAACCCAGAGGCATACCTTCCGCGTCTGCGTAAGCCTCTCATGGTGCTGCACTCCCCAATTGATCAGACCGTTGGCATCGATAACGCCCAGAACATCTTCCGCACTACGCGCTACCCCAAGTCTCTCGTCGCTTTGGACAAGGCTGATCACCTCTTGACTAAACAAGGCGCGGCAGCCCGCGCGGCCGATCTCATTGGCGCGTGGGCGGAGCAGTTCGTTGTCCCGGAAAACCTTCCCGCAACGGTCGCTGAAGATTCCGCAGTAGCCATCCCAGCAGTAGGAACCAGGATGGGCGTCGTCGTGCGCCACAATGACCGCTCTGTGAGCGCTGACCGCACGAAGAAGAACGGCGGTAAAGGCCAAGGATTTACCGCTGAGGGCCTCCTCATGTCCGCATTGGTTACGGCAAGCACCCAGGCCGTCATGGCGGCGGGCAAGGCGCACAAAATTGACGCGAAGGCTCTCGAGTCGGTGTCCGTCAGCGTTACCCAAGAGTCCGAGACTCGCTTTACGCGAACGGTGACGCTCCCGGCCTCCCTCACTGCGGACCAACAACGCGCGCTTGGCGACGCCGCCGCAGCCTCCACCATCGATCCCCTCCTGGCCGTGGATGTCACCACCACCGTGAGAATCACTGCGGGATAGACCACCCATGATCGTTCTCAACCCCCTTGACCCCGCCGCCCGCTGCCCATGCGGAACTGGTTTGACGTTTGGCGAGTGCTGCTCGCGCTACCACGCGGGCACGCCTGCTCCCTCAGCGGAGGCATTGATGCGCTCACGTTTCAGTGCTTTCGTCACCGGCGACGAGGACTATTTGTTGCGCACTTGGGACCCCGAAACTCGACCCGAACGTCTGGATCTTGCCGAGACCGGCATTCGCTTTTATCGCCTCGACATTATCGACACCGTCGCGGGCGGCCCCTTGGACCAGACCGGCATCGTGGAATTCGAGGCCTTCTATAAGGGCGCTGCCAAGGGCTCTCAGCGGGAACGCTCCTCTTTCCGCCGCCAAGGCGGGAAATGGGTCTATTCCACCGGCGAGCTTTAGCTGCCTCTAAAACAAAGGGTGAACAGGGATTTTGTCGAAGCGAATACTACTGGTGTAATCTGTAGCAGTTGCACCAAACGGTGCGACGGCGGACTATGGCGCAGTTTGGTAGCGCACTACACTGGGGGTGTAGGGGTCGCAGGTTCAAATCCTGTTAGTCCGACTCAAAATACCTGGTCAGAGCCATTTTGGCCAGTATCGCCTGTTCAGGGCACATCGGAGACACTAGAACACCGAGACCTGAACAAGCCCGATTCAGGCTCTCGGGGGAGAGATTGGGCACGAATTGGGCACAAGAAAACCCGGTTTCGGAACGACGAGACAACTATCCAGCGGGCGTTTCCAGGCACGCTACACGGGTCCCGATAAGAACCGATACAAGGCCGAACACACGTTCTCGGATGAACTCGATGCCCTAGCGTGGCTTGCAGGTATCAGGAAACAGATTGACCTCGGAACCTGGCAACCGCCAACGCTAGTCAAACCAAGCATTCCGAGTGTCGAAGACCTCACCAAGCGCTGGCTAGACCTTTGCAAGGCAGATGGATTAAGACCAACCTCGTTAGCAACCTACGAGGCAATCGCAGACAACCGCATACTCTGCTACCCCGAGTTAGCTCAGCTATCGGTAGACAAGGTAGATGCACAAGCCGTTGCTCGTTGGTGGGGTCGCGTAATCGAAGACCATCCCACCACCACAGACCGGAACAAACGAGCTTACGGAAAACTCAAAACCATTCTCGGACTCGGTGTTGAATACGGTTATCTCGAACACAATCCGGTTCACGTACGAGCCGCTCGGAGACAACCACAACGTAAGAACAAGACTCTCCCGAACACCGAGGAGCTGCTCGGAATTCTGGAGCACTCCCCTAGCCGCTACAAGTTCGCGGTGTGCATGACCTTGTTCCACGGTCTACGTGTTGGAGAAGCTCTCGGGCTTCGGACCGAGCACATTGTGACGACAACGCAAGGCCTTGGCATCAGAATCGAGGGCACGATGCAACGCCTCAAACAGCCGGACACAAGAACCAGGATGCACTGGCAACCCATGCCAAAGACACAGGCCGGGTACCGAGTAGTGCCCGTGCTGAGTGGTTTTCTTGGCCTTGTCCGAAACGCTCTGGAGAACACACCGGAAGGAGAACTACTCACCACAACCAGCACAGGAGAGCCAGTGATGGATACCTCCTTCAGGTCCGTATTCCACAGAGCAAAGGCCAAGGCAGGAGCAAGCGAGGAGATTACTCCGCACTACGGCCGTAACTGGCTAATCACTCGATTGGCAGAGGCTGGAGCAACCCCAAAGGAAATCGGTGCTGTTCTTGGGCAATCAGACCTGAACACCATCGTCGGGGTGTACATGAAAGTACGAGAAACAAGGCCTGCCGAACTAATGAGCCGTGTTAGCGTGCCAATCAGCTAGAGCGACAACCAGGTGCCGGTTGCCCTTGACTCTGTTGAACTCCGCATGAACGGGAACGATATTGCCTAGGACGTGCCCCGTAGTCGAAGGAGAAGACAATGGCCGGATATGGTCCACATGCCGGGTTGCCTGAGAAAGCGGTCTACCAGTAGCGGCACACTCCCACGGGTTGACACCGGCGGTGTTCCAGTAATCGATGACCTCTTGCGGCGTCAGATGTTCAGCTGGAGCCCCCGCTGCCCTAGCGCGTCTCTCCCCGTCTCTGAGCGACTCGAACAGGCCGTGATAGCGGTCTAACTGGTCCTGCCTTCGGCACTCGTTGCAAGTTGAGTTAATGCCATTGGCACCGTTGGTGGCGGTTGTGTAATCGCCAAGATTCTTGACCTCTAGGCACCGGATACATCGCCTTAGACCTTGCTCGAATAGTTGTTGACGTTCTTGCCTAAAGTCTTTGGACCTCGTATTCATTTCTTCTCTTTCTCATCGTTCAGCTACTTACTCAGGATGCGGGACCATCTGGTTCGTGAGAGGATGCTAACCGTACAGCGCCTGTGGTCGTTGTGCCCCTTAGGGGCCTTAGGCCGAGGGCGTTGGTGATTGTCGCCCGAGGTCCACATAGCTTACGGTCGGAATCGTTGGGTTAATAGTAATTAAGAGGAATACCTACTAGGAGATATATCCTTACATTCCAAGACTTAACAGGGTAACTAAACTAGCTCCTATGGATGCTTACTTTCAGGCGGTAGTTGGGCTGGGATCAGTGGTGTTTATATCAATCCACCTAGACCGAGGCTTAAACCAAGCAAACGCCCGAAGCAAACTATCGGTAATCCTATTCACCTTAGGAACCTTAGCTACCGTCTTCTCAGTAGGATTCTCATTATTCGCACTATGGCACCTTGGAAACGGTAATAGCTGGGAAGAGACAACCAGCTTCTTCAGATTCCTTTCCTCTGCCAGTGGTGCAGCCCTAATAGGTGCTCTCCTAGGTCAAGTTGCTGTCGGTGTGACAACTCTTAGGCAAAGAAAGCATGAACTAACAGAGAATGAAAAATCTCAACAAGCACTAAATGAAGCTAAAGAACAGTTTGAAAAGCTAAAGCGGAAATGGGGCGCAAAGGCCCCTGAGAAATCCTAGCGTTCTACCGCACAGAACAAAGCCCCACAGGTCCACCGGACCGAGGAGTGTTAACGGGAATCAACCTCTGGTTGAGTCCCTAACCTTCTCTTTGGCAAAGCTCGATGCTTTGCCCCTTAGGAGTAGTAGTAATTAACTCCAGGTGCCCTAGGCAGCAGCTACCCGCTACTACCTAGACCACAACCACACTCCTCCTTCACAGGCTGTTCGCCTGCTCCGGTGGATAACCTGCCTCCCTTTAGGAGCGGCGATAAGTCCGCTCCACGGTCGGTATAACTCCTACGGTAGCGGCATAAGCTCTTATGCCACTCCCTAAGGGTCCTTCGTTGAGCAGCCCGAGTCTGCTCACTCAGGTCAACGTTGCCTAGGTACCAGCGTAAGACCTAACGCTGTTCCCTAGTCCTATGGTCCTTCGTAGAGCGGGAAACACCCCGCTCCACTCAGTCCTGTGTAACCTCCGCTTAGGACTGTGCACCGTTCGCATCAACGACCGCCTAAGCCGGTCGCTAATACTCACTCTCCGAAGCAGGCGCTGTTCGCGCCCACTTAGAAGTGCACAGTGGGGGCTCTATAAGGGGGGTGCAGTGTGCATGTGCACGCTTGTGACCAGGAGAAACGCAGAAAAGTGCACACCCCAAGTGTGCATTTAACAAGCCTGTGACCTGTACAAACGCAAAAGTGCACACCCTAGTTTTTCAACTTTGGGCCAGGAGAATACAGTCCATTGGCCTTGTTCTGGTTCTTGACCAACAATCCGCTCTTTACGAGTTCGGGTAGTTTACGCGCGCTCAACGTACGAGCAGATGCTCCAGCGCACTCTGCTATCTCTTCAGCAACAGCCTTAGCCGTGGTAGCCCTAGAGCCCACCGCCAAACGAGCGATACGAAGATTACTATCCATCGTCTCAGCATCACGAGCTTGCTTCTTTTGTTCTGGCTCTGTATCAGCGTCCTGAACAATAACGCCGGGGTCCACAATCCTGAATCGGCGCTCGATGCCGCCACCGTAACGAGACGAAGTACGAAGAGTACGAACCGAATCATCAAATTTGTTGTTGGAGCCTTTGAAAATCTCTACCTCGGTACGCGTGAACTGAGTCGCCGCACTGTTGCCCATAGGCCGGTGCGACTGCTTACCCTCGTAAGCAGAGGTAGACGAATGGGCCACAACTACAGTAGGAAGTTCGAAACCGGCGACTGATTCTTGCCAGAACTTGAGCCAAGGCAAACGCTCAATCTCGTTACCATCCAATGTTCCTGTGGCATGGTCGATCACAACGAAACCAACGCCTTCGGCACGTGCGTACTCTTGAAGAAGCATCCAGGTATCCGATCTGGAACCTCCCCGTTGCAAGCGAAATACTTAACACCGCTGGTAATGCCGAGTTGGTCCAGCCGCTCTTTGTATTCGAGCTCTCCGTTAGCATCTGCACACACCACCAATGGCTTAAGCCCGTGCCTTAGCGGGGTAACCCCTAGGAATTCCCGGCCATCAACAAGGCTGGCAATCAAAGCCGCCACCGTCATTGTCTTTCCCACGCTGGACTGCCCGTAGACCAAGGTGTTGGTGGTGCACACAACGCCGGGGAGCAGCCATTTATCTTCCTCGCTCACCTCCTTAACATCGGCATGGTCAACGATGCCCAGGATTTCAGCGAGATTGGTCGCTGTGTCCTGCTGTGCAATCACACGGCGGGTATCTTCTTCGGTAATAAAATCCACTAGTGCGGTATTCCTTTCTTCTAATCCTTCTTCTTTAGGGTGCTAATCTGTCGCTGCATCGAGTCGAGGTCATCCGAATCAAGGTACAGCCGTACACTGATACCTGGTTTCGAAAGGGCATAGGTCTCGCTCGAAATCTGCCTAAGCTCAGGTCGTCGTACAGGGTGCATTTCCAATCTCCTCTACTATCGTTTAGCTGGCTTTATCCAGCCGGGTTTGCATTAAACTTCGTTGTTGCGGTAAACTCGTAAGCGAGTGGTAGGCTCACCAGGCACCCACTAAGACGTTCGATTCTACTCTTGCTCGAACACATTGTCAAATCCTGTGACGCTCTGTGCTGAGACTCTCCTCGATTCTGGGAACCTGCGGTGCCACTCGAACGCGGTATCCCACAGAGCATCTGCGAGTGCCTCTGCCTGCCTCTAGTTCAGCAACAACCTAAGCCGTGGGAACGTGGACATCGTGACCCGGTACAACCCCGAGCCGTCGGTGGTTTCAATCTTCTTAACTCTGGGTAGTGATTCCTTTTTACCCATATCGGATTCTCCTTCTCGTAGACTAAATAGACCCTCTATTTTCGCCTCTAAGGCGTTGAGTGCCCTATCGGGTACATTCTCTCCCCCCTCCAACGTCTCAGAGGCCGCGTATCGGCCTGCTAGGGCCCGAAAGAGCCTCGTAGCCCCGGACACCACAGGTGCCGGAGCGTTTAACGCCTAACCTGCCTATGGCCGGTACGGCTATAGCTCTACCGTCCTAGTAGCCTCTTACGGAACCAATCTCCTAGACCAACACCGGCTGCATTAGCCGTACTGCACACGAAACCAAAATCATCGGTACCAGCGAGCTTTTCGACGTAATACGCTGTTTCAGCGCGCCACTCCTCCCAGGAGGCAGAAGCCGGGTAGTCATCGGCGTTAATGTGCTCTGCCACATCCTCGGGTGACGTGAGAACACGGCGACGTTTACGAACAGTCATGTTGGCTAGGACCTCGCTCCCCACCTTGCCCGTGCTGCGGTCCTGCCAGCCCTCGAACGGCGTTGAGCACGCTCCAGCTGCTCCTCCTCTGTTTCAGGGAGGCCCAGGGACTTCAGCAGCTTATCCAGCAACGAGGTCTGGCTTCTCGCTTCACTCACGAGCGGGTTAATCACGGCCTGCCCCATCGAGCCTTTAGCGGTTAGCGACTGAGTAGAGGCCTCTGCCTCCAGCGCGGCAATGGTGTCAGCGGTCCTAGCGGCACGCTCCAGTAGTGCCACCTTTCCCGGCTCATCCTCGAACGAAAAAACATCGGTTATGTTCTCCCAGAGCTCAGTCCCGGCGGGACCTAGGTTCTCGGGTAGTTGAATCATTAGAATTTCCTTTCGTTAGCACCATCGAACGTGGTTCGTGGCGCGATTAGTTAAAATTAGAGAAGAATAATCGCATAAGAGAGGGCGGCGGCAAAACGTTGCGGTCCTGCCCCGTACGGGCAGGGCACACCCCCAGGGTGTTTGACCAGGTGAGGGGGCATTTTTCGAGCCAGAAGGCGCACTACCCGGCCACTAGGCCTTGCGAGTTCAGAACTCAGCACCGGCGTTGCTGCACTCGCAACCACGGTCGATACCGCTCCAGTGAACGGGTAGAACGCCCTCCAACGCGGAGGGAGAAACCTGCCTACAAGCCCAAACCTGCCCTAAGCGCGCGGTGCGCCTTGTCGGACATTGCCTGTCGCTCCTCCTCTACCCGGTCTGCATCCCGGCGGGCGGCGGTAGGACTAGCCAACCTCAGGGTGCCGTCCTCACGTAGTGCCCTAGCTACCACAGGAAGGGTGCGGTCCCATGCCGGGATACCTGTACTGCTGTCTTCTAATTCAAGGACCACTAGCCCGCCAACCGTCTCCGGGCTAACAATCGTGTGCCACTTTGACCACCGCCCGATCGATTCAGCGGGCAACTCTTTTAATTCAAGGGCCCAGTTCATCCAGTGAGACAGCACCCCTGCTGCCTCTACTACGCGGTCATACGCCTCTCGCTGCTCAGCAGAGAACCCGAGGACATCCTCCGCCGTGAACGGCGTTGAGGGTAGAAGGTCGATGTTGGCCGTATATTGTTCTGCTGCCTTATCAAACTCTTGATTTGCTTGAGCGAGATACTCATCGAGATTGTTCTGAATCGCCTGATTCAATCGATTCTCAATCAACGAGCGGGCCTGATTCACGGCGCGCACTCGTTCGTGCCCAGAAACCAGCGAGTGATTAATCATCGCATCTAAGGTCTTTTCCAATGTCTTTTCAGAGTAAAGTCCAGACATATCAGGGGCTGGAGAATTGACCACTTCTTCCAGTTTCTCTTGAGCCTTTAGAAGCTGATTAACTTCCTTCGGGTGCTTGAGCAGATTCCATTCGTTAAGATTCATGTTTCAAGATTCCTTTCTGCCCTCACGGGAATGAGGGGCGGTTAGATTAGAGCGATTAGCCCATAAGGGCGATTAGAAGTTTCGACGGCCAACGGTGGCGATAAGCGACTCCAGCAGCGGGTCCTGAGACTTGGCTTTACGATGAGTGTTACCTCTGCCCTGAGAAGGGTCTACAGCCTTAGAAGTTTCGTAGCTCTTGACGCTGCCGTTTGTACCGTCCACGGCGTCGTTATCAACACCCTGACTAGGCTCGATTCCTTCGAGAGCATGGGCCAGTGCAATAGCCGGGGACTGTCTTAGGTTCCCTTCGAGATGTTGAAGAAGCCGGTAGCCATTAAGAGGCACGGGAGTCATATAGGTTCCTCCTTCGATAGGTTGCCAGCTCGGTAAATCAGAGCTGACAGGCGAATAGTGTTAGCGACTACCGAGCAGCAGGCACGGGTAACGGAAGTGCCCTTCAGACTGCATAAATGCGCAGAATCGCGCAGTGAGTCTGCATCTGGACTTGGTAGCCCGAAGAGGTGAGAAACCCCTTCACTCCCGAGCAGGGGTTTTGAAACCGTGGCTACCGAGTTCAGGGCAGGCTCACGGATAAGCCAGTATGAGCAGCCGAAGCGACACTGGAGCGGAGGCGAATAGCGAATTCATTTGGCCCGGGCGCTCTGCCCTGCACGAGAAGAATCATGCAAGGATGTCGTTATGAACGTTAATCGGAAAAACAGATACTTTTGCTTAGCCGATAAGAGCGGGCGAGCGATTGGCACGATGTGGTACGCAACCACGGTTTCCAAGAAGGACACCGGCGACTTTTACATCACGAATTACGCTGGCGTCCCGTCTCAAAGTAAGGACTATCAACCGATCTACTTTTCTTTGCATCTCCCAAAACCAAAGCACAAGAGTCCAAAATTCTTCCTGCGACTCCCTAAAGAAAACATCCGCCGGTCAGGACTGGAAGTTGGGACCAGTTTCCCTTTCGTAGAGGGACAGGAAATCCCTTTCCTAGGGGAACAGATTGACGAAGAATGCTGGCGCGTCGTGCGGCTAACTTGGTCCTACCGTCTCCAACAAGAAAAGTTCGGCTCAACTGCACTTTCTAGGTATGTTTCCCCGATTCTTAAAGAACCAAACGATGGATTTGTGCTCCGAGAAGAACTTCCGCTAAACAGTTACTGGAAGATCGACTTCTTCCTATCGAAGAACACGCCCTACAAGCTGCCGGGCGAAGCGCTGGGCTTAGCCTCTTCCGTGAATGACTACGAAGCAATCACTCATCTGAGGTCAAACTCTCTTGGAAAGAATTACTTTCTAACGTCCGTATCTTCAATGTCATCGGGATTGCGCAGACCGGTCCCAGAATACTGTCAAGCTCCGCCCTCTTTGAAAGCCGACGCAACCATGATAAGTAGGATGAGAGTTCACGATTCAGGATTCTACTGGGTCCACGAAACCATTACTTCGAAAAAGTTCAAAGAACAACTGCAAAACAGCTCACAGTTTAGCTTAGTCACTCGTTAAGGCCTCGTAGTTCTGGAATAGCAACTCCAGGCGCTGCCTTTCGTTGGTGAGCTTGCGCGGGGCACCGAACGCCTTGTCCACCTCACGGTCCAGCGCATCGTGAGCACGAACCAGAGCCGGGTCCATGCTCAGCGGGGCGTAATGCTCTGCCAACGACCTTTCAGGGTGAAGCTCACGAGCAGCGAGCACCTTCTCTCCAGCCTTGATAATCGAGGTCCGCTGTTTCTCTGACAACTCGGGAACTGGGAAGGTGTTCCAGGTCAAGGTATTCGAGAACCTGAGACGCGACTCCAGGCGACCCCCGATAGTTCCTTGCCACGCCATGAACATCGAGGAGGAGATAAGCCCGAACAGCAGCCCGTCATCATCCGGGGTCCAGAACGCTAGATTAGAGACGATGACATCTTTCGAGAATCGAGCAGCGGTAAAATACGGCCGCGACTCACTCACAACGCTAGGGATACACAGATAATCGCCGGTAGGAAGCTTGGCAGGTCTGAACAAATGCGGCGTTGAACGATACTTATAAGCATCTCCCCCGGTAGGGGCAGAGTCCCGATACTGTTTGTTTCGGGCTACTCGTTCCTTCAGCACCGGCGACTTTTCTAGGTCCCCCGGCTCCAGGTCTTCTAGCCACAGGCACCACCTATCAAGACCTCTCACAAGCTCTTTGCTACCTCTGAGCGGCCTAAGATACTTAGCAGCAATCGGGTCTGAAGAGACCTCCTCGAAGTCCCCAGTCTCAACGATAAGCGCGCTGCCCAACGGCATCGTTCCAAAGTGCGCTGGAGCAATCTCGCTAGACAACGGCTTACTAACTCGTTCGACAAGAATCCGGGGCCCGTCAACGAGGTAGCCGTTAACACCCTGAGAAACCACAACCTCGTGCGGCTCGCTCTGAGGAGTCTCGTAATCCCACAAGCGCTGTTTACCTCTGGCATCTCGTGAGAAGCCCACAATCACACAGTGAACGGCGGCTTTTCCAGGGGCCTCTGAGTCCCAGGCAAACGTCTTGTGAGCAAACTTAATATCCCATCCTTCAGCGTATAAAGGGCCAAACAACGGCGGCACACCTTGACCTTGGGTAATGGAATTAGTTGTCACAAAAGCAAACTCACCTCTACGGTCCCTGAGAAGCTTCACGGCCTGAGCGTGCCAACCAGTGACGTAATCTAATAAGCCGTTAGCGTACTTTCCCCACACGGCCTTAAGCTCTTCTCGCTGCTCTTTGGTCTTAGTTTGATGACCAATAAACGGCGGGTTACCAAACACGAAAGTCTCACCACGAGGCTCGGGAACGACCAGAGACCAATCAACAGAGAGCGCGTTAGCGTGATGGATATGAGCGGTTATCGAGATAGGAAGACGCTCAGGGGCGGCACCGATACGCTGGGCTAACTCTTTGTTGCACTGGTGGTCAACGAGAAACATAGCCGTCTCAGCGATTCTCGCAGGCCACCAATTCAATTCGATACCGTAGAACTGCCCGATACTCAGTTTCTGTTCAAACGAAACGTCCAGAGCGAGTTCATCCAGGGTGCCTTCTCGTTTGCGAATCTCTACGATTAGGTCTGTCTCAATCTTGCGTAGCTCACGATAGGCGACGATAAGAAAGTTGCCTGAGCCACAAGCCGGGTCCAGAAAAGCATAATCCGCTAGCGAATCACGAAAAGCCCTAAGGGCCTTCACCGTGGTGGACTTCGAGGTAATAAGGCGTTCTGCCTTCTCTCTCAGCTCCGAGAGAAAGAGCGGCTCCAACGTCTTCAGGATGTTGGTCTCGCTAGTGTAGTGTTCGCCATCTGAACGGCGGGCTTCTTTGCTTTTCACGAGCTGGAACAGAGAACCGAAAATCGCGGGGGAAATTTCGGACCAATTAAAGCGGCATGCTTTGAGCAGAGCATCCCGCATCTGGGCATCAAAGTACTGGGTTCTCATAGGTTCAGCGAACACCGCGCCATTCACGTAAGGGAAAGCAGCCAGAGAATCCGGTACACGTCCACGGCGATTCTCAGGGGTGTTCAGCACCTCAAAAAGTGCATTGAGCTGGGGACCTAGGTTGTCCGCTGTAGTGTTCTCTTCGATAAACCTTGTGAAGAGGTCCTGCTCCCAGAGCCCGGCATCGTCACCAAACAGTAGGAACAACAGCCTTGTCAGGTACTGGGAGGTCTCGTGAACCTTGAGCTCCTCGTCATGGTAATCGGTAGGGGCCTCGTCTCCTACGGCCTCGTCCACGTCATCGCCCGCCATAGCAGTGAACAACTCAGCCATAAGCTGAGATGCTCGAATACTGGCCTTCTCTTCTTCCCGTTTCGTCACCGTGTCATAGCCAGCGAGAAACTTCAGCGAGTCCAGATTATCTGTCACCTCGGACAAGCTGAAACTAATATCGAAACCTGAATCAGCATCCCCGAGACGAACCAGACGAAACGCCTCAAAATTAGAACAGAGAACATACCGGGGCATCTCAAAATCTCGCACTGTGCCACCGTTGAGGTAATCCAGGGCCTGATGGTACGCCACCTCTAGGGAAACGCCCGGCTTCTTAGCCTCACCAATCACTACAGAGGGATAGAACAGGTCTATTCTTCCGGCTCCTCCAGTGGAACCACGGCGGGCATTGCGCTCGAACAGATTCATACGCTGGGCAGATACCCCGAAACAGCTGAACAGGTCTATCCAGAAGCGCTGTGCTGCCTTCTGCTCCTCACCTGTGAGACCTTGTTCCTTCCATTCTTCGAGCTCTCTCAACCAGTGAGCACGGAACGAATCTAGACGACGATGAATTTCATCACGAGATAGCTGAGGAACTGGCATGGGAATCAGAATACCTTGTCAATTTGAAGCGTCCGTGGGTGCACCCCATAAACCTCGATATTCTACTTTTCCAACCCCGGTAGTAGATTAATCTGTGCAATGTCGCGCATTCCCGAGCGTGACTCAAGTCGATAGGAAACTTAAAAATGAAATGCCCAAAGTGCAAAGGCAATAATGTCGCCATCACTTTCCTTGAGAGCGGAGGCCGTACCTCCTCTCGTGGTACTGGCTTCGGCGGAAATATGAACAACGCTGCCCGAGCAATGACGGCCGTGGGCACTTTTGGAATGTCTAATCTCGTATGGAAGAAGTCCAAAGGCACTCACAAGACCAAGACTAAGAGCGTAAAGACTGCCCTCTGCCAAGAATGCGGACACGACTGGAAGGTTCGCTAAAATGCACTTCGGCCCCCGCTGGGGGCCTTCTTTTTTGCGCGCTGAACACTGCGCCCCGCTTTTCCATTTCGCCCCGCCCCCGAGACCGCACGAACCCGAAATGGGTTCCCAAATTCACACGCTCCAGATTCCACCGGAATCACCTAGTATCGCTACGCACAGTTCCTATCGTGCCCCGACTACCACAACTTACTACCCCGGCGGAACACCTTTCACGGCTAACCAAACATACAAATGTTCGATACCGATGAGCCACCCCTTTGGCTTTCCTCAGACCTCACGACTCATAGAAGAGTTCACAAGGCAGCTACGCATTCAGCACCGAGCAATTGAATCGTCTGGGCAATTATTGGGCACGCCATGATGTACAATCTTGTTCCAGAACAGTCGATAACGTGTTGAGCTGGAGATTCTTACTCGTGTAGGGGTCGCAGGTTCAAATCCTGTTAGTCCGACAGCATTCAGGCTGGTCAGAGCGCTTCTGGCCAGCCTTTTCTCACGTTCGCCATTCGCGGTCTCAGGCGGGCTAGCGGGCTAGCCCACCGTACTTCAGAACTTCAGAGTGCCTAGTGCGTCGTCGCCAAACAGCGCGCCTCCTCCGACTCCGGCGGGCCTTCTCCTCCTCCGGCCACACAATGCACCTAGAAAATACGCATATCTCACCCACCACAAAGTAACTCCAGACGGAAGAATAAAGAAGAAATCTCCTCTTCCCCTTAAGGAAGCGGAGATTAACCGTGATGAAGATTAAGGCCAACTAGGAACGCGGCACGGCCACGAAAGTCAAACTAGTTTGCCATACCGCTGAGGCTTCGCATGATGCCGCCAAATTCGATATCCATATACTGAGTGAGGACCTCAAAAATAAAGTCTGAGTCATAACCACGCAATGGCCCCTTCGTGCTCAGCATGGAGAGACCGTGAGCGCCCGCCCATACCGAAATGACAAGGGTAAAAAGTACCCACGGGGTGCGAGGCCCATCAACCTCGTCGATGACCTCGCGTACAAGAGACATAATGAAGCCAAAGGCTCGTCCAAATTCGCTAAAGTCGCGCTTGAGCTCGACCGCCTTGTTTGCATTCGGAAGGAAGTCATCTTCGAATGACATGGGAACAATTGGCCCAGATGCGATCTTGATCAGCGCATCGAATCCTTGAGGGTCATACAGGGCGTGCGAAACATACCCATAACCAGTGGCCTTGATCTTGGATATGGAACTAGAGCCTTCCGGCAGAGTAGCGACCTGACGGTAGATGAACTCATAGTTGATCTTGTCCAGGTAGCGCTCAAGGTAGCTTGCCAGCTCCTGATCACTTTCAATAAGGTGTTCAGCCTCTTGAACTCTCAGACCTGCGCGCTTTGCAGCCCCGCCAATGTGCAGCCCGGTTACACCACGATCCAGAACTTCCTCGACAGCACCCCGAAGTAGCGCTGAACGCTGCTCTTCTTCTGTCGCGCGTGGAAGATCCTTAGCCTTTGTCAAAAGCACTTCCGGCTGCTTGCCCACCAAGCCATAAGGAATGGCGCGTTCAATTCGCTCACCCCTAAAGAACGGGTAAAGCCCAACGCTGAGAGTATCCATAACAGCACTAAACGTCTGCTTCTTTGCTGCTGGCGAAAGGTAGCGCAGGATTCCTTCAGCAGCGAGCTGCGTTACGCCGTGCAGATGCGAGAAGATAGACAACGCTGAAAGCAGCGTCCCCTTTGCATCAAGCTCTGGGCCGCCAGATTCCTTAATCGCTTCTTCAGTCAGCTCAAAAAGGATTCGCATAATAGGACACTTCTCAGCGCGCCCATCGGGATTGGCGAAATCCTCCGCTGTAAGCCCCAACCGCGGCGTTGCGTGGACTCCAGTAAATGCCGCGAAGGCAGAAGGATCCTCAACCGCAAAAGAAAAATATGACAGACCTGTGGCCCGAAGCTTATCCACTGCAGTTGCGTTTTCAGGAAGGCGTTCTAGATGCAAATCGACTACTGAGGTCAATGCGTCATTGAGCGAGTGTTTAGTGGCTTCAACAAGCTCAGCCTCAGAAGCAAACAGCGCCTGAGCTTCCGCAAAGGGCACATCGACTTGGTCTGCTACCTCGCGAAGACGGACTTCATCAATGCCCGCCTTGGCAATGACCCGGCCGGCTTGCTCAATAAGTAGCTGCCGAGAGGGCCGGTTACCGCGTTCCACACCAACTGAAGTAATCACAGTGATTAGCCTACCTAGGAAATAGCCCTTTTTAGTTCCATAAACGCAAGATAGGAATATTTATAGAGTTTTCACAGTGTTCAGCCCGGCACCTATGACTCCATGACCGAACCAAAATCACAAAGAACTATGCACCACCACAAAACTTATACAGTCCTGCCCGCCTCGCGGACAGGACCTTTTGAGTTACACGGCATGCCCAACTGTCTAAAGCTGTCATGCCGGAGAGTCGGAAAGGCTTTACTTCTGCTCATCACCCTTGGGGGCCTCAGCACCCTGGTTGCCGATGCGCTCATCAAGCTGGTCACGCGCAGAGTCAATCTTATCTGCCTTATCCTCGCCCAGCTTTCCCTTAGCCAGTTCTGCACCCTTGTCCAGTGCGCTATCCGAAATCTGCTCACCCTTATCGGTGTTCAGCGCGTCCTTTGCTTTGTCAAAAATACCCATTTCTACGGTCCTTTCGTTGGATCACTATTTCTAACAGTGCTGGCCAACAACAGCCGAATACCTCTACGTCCGAGTGATTCCTGCTATCGTACGCAGCTTTCCTCAACTCCCAACGCGGCGAACAAATGCACTATGGTCGCTACACTCGGCCTGCACGCCAGCATGTCACCCCACCGTACCGACGCCCCAGACTCTTCGCCACAAAAGCTATTGATTGACGCCGTCAACAGCACAATGCCTATGCGAAATCTTGCACTCTGAGAAAGTTAAGAAAGGAATCGTTGCCCCACCCCCACCATCTACCCCTTTTCGTTCAACAACTTGGCGCTTGCCGTCCCCCTCTCATTTGTGAAGGCTTGTACTCTGAGTACACAATTCTCTATGTGCGCTTTTCGCTCTTCGTCGCATGAGGCGAATATAGAGCGTCTAATCCTAATCGCCCTGTTAGCCCTTAACCTCTATCACCATCACAGCAACCACCACGATGTCTTCGTCTCATACCACCCCAGCTCCTCGTCCTGCCCCGCACTCTCGTCACATCTCATCTTCCTCCGTGAAGAGCACTTCTACAGAGACGGAATCAGGATTCGGCCTTGTCTGGCCGGGTAAGGAACAAGCTGCTGCGCTGGCCAAAGAAGAAGTTCTAAGCAAACGAACGCTCATCAGCGGCCGCGGTTCATCCCCCAACAGCGTTAACGTGGCAGATAATCTAGCAGCGCTGAATGATTTTATCGCACGGGGTTTACGCGCGGATGTCATCTACATCGACCCGCCGTATAACACTGGTAAAGTCTTTGTCTATCGCGACAACTTCCGGCAGCGCCGCGACATGCACTCAGAGCATTTTGGTCAATGGCATGCCGAATGGCTTTCCATGATGTTGCCGCGCTTGATTCTCGCGCGTGAGGTTCTTGCTGATACAGGCTTCATCCTGGTGTCAATCGGCGAATCGGAGTGCGCCCATCTTCGACTGATCCTTAATGAAGTTTTTGGGGAGGATTGCTTTGCAGGCCAACTCATTTGGAAGAAGGGTGGCACCGGCAAGAATGACTCGAAGTATGCCGTATTAGAGCACGAATACGTCCTGTGTTACGCAAAGTCCCCAGCGAACAACGGATTCAACGTGGATATGGAGGCGCAGACCTCGACCCGCTACAACCATAGCGACGAAAAAGGCAAATACTCCCTTGTCCGGCTGGATTCTAAAACCCTAGGTTACTTGCCCAGTCTGGACTTCCCCATCGTCGCCCCCGATGGCCGCGAGTACTGGCCTCACCAGCCAGAAGGTAAATCAGAGGTTGCCCGCTGGCGGTGGGGTAAGGACAAGGTCGCTGAGCACTACGATGATTTGGTGTTCAGGCGCGGTTTTGTCTACACCAAGAACTACGAAAAGAAGGGAGCGCGGCCTCGCTCCATCATGGATGGGGAACGGTTCGGAGTCACGCGCACGGGCCGCCGTGATGCCGAGGAGGCGCTTGGCACCACGGGTGTCTTTGATTTCCCGAAACCAGTGCGGCTTATCAAACACCTCATCTCAATCGCCGGCGGTCCAGACGCGGTAGTCGTAGACTTTTTCGCCGGCTCGGGAACTACCGCCCAAGCTGTCGTTGAGCTCAACAGCGAAGACGGTGGCCAACGTTCTTTCCACCTAGTGCAAATACCTGCACCCACAGAGGCATCCAGCGCCGCGCGCCAAGCGGGTTTTGAAACGGTTGCGGATATTTGTCTCGCGCGGGTCCACTCACTCGATGTGCCCTTTGATCACTTCACCTTGACCTAGAATGATCCGTCCATCAGTGGTTCTAGGCCACTCCGTGCTCTTCAGTGCCTTCTGGGCGCCCAGGGATGCCAAAGAAATCCAGTACCGCATCAGTAGCAAATCCTTGCCCGACCTCGATTTTCGTATCGTTGTTACCGCCTGGCCATACGTGAGAGCCGCCTTCAATGCGGATATGCTGCAGCGGTGCTTCGCAGGCAGTCCAGGTCTCTCTAGTGGCACCGTTTGTCAGGCGCACAGAGTCGACGTCGCCGCGACACTTATTGCGCCGCTGATCCTGCCCAAGCACCTCTGATACTGAAGAATAGGCGGTATCGTGACGCACTCCGCCCTCGTAATTAACCACGGGATCCTTCGTACCGTGGATATCCAAACGGCCGACAGGTTTATCTGAACAATCTGTATGGATGCCTTCGTAGTATGCCGCCGACACGGTCGCTACAGAACGAAAAGTACCCGGCATGCGGCAGGCCAAGAAGGCTGCGAATCCGCCGCCGTTGGACAGACCCGCAGCATAGATGGCGTTATCGTCCACCTCATAAGTAGAGCGCAGACTGTCCACGAGGGTGCGAACGAATTCTAGGTCTTCTTCCGCGCTAGTAGCAGCGTAGGGGGCTGGCGCCCACGCGGCCTTCTCCCCCGCTGGATAAGCAACGATGGCGTGAGCAGCATTGAACTGGGTGTACTGCTCCATATTCTCAGGGGAATCTGTATACCCGTGGAAAGATAGCAGCACCGGCCAAGAACGTTCAGGCGTGTAGTTTTCAGGCACATGGAGGAGGAAGCTCCGCCCAGAGGCCAACCGAACTTTCTTCGTGTGTCCAGGCTCCGGGCCGACCAGCATGGGAGCTAGTGGGATACCAAGATCATTTGTCCACTCTGCTGGGGAGGTTGACGTAGGCGCTTCCTCTTCAGCCGAGCTGCACGACGCCAATGCCATGACACTTGCCGCGACGGCGACAGCCCCAGCGAGCGCGCGCAACCGGCGCAGCCGCGCTGCGGAATCTTGGCCCATCTTTCCCCTCGCCACGTTCATCGTCGGAAAAATATCCTCGTCCACCTTAAAACATCCCACCAACATCCACGAACCTGCAGCGTCGCGGTAAGTTTGAGAACATCATGAGCTCATTGCCTTCCGACCCAACAGATTCCCTGGGCACGCCATCTTCCTACCCGTTGCCCGAGCACTATCCCAGCTACCGCCGGGCATCCGGGAAGGAGTCTCCCAATTTCAGCACTGCTGAGCAGCGGGTGGCTTCTGCCCATGCTTTCAACCAAGGGGCCGATGCCTACCATGACGTGCGTCCGGGATATCCACCGGAAGTATCGCAGCTCATCGCCTCGGCGCACACAGTCCTCGACGTTGGTGCAGGCACTGGCAAACTGACCGAGTCATTGAGCAATCCCGTTGTCTACGCCAGTGACCCCTCCCATGACATGACGCGTGTGCTGTCTCGACTTGGGATTCCGTGCTGGCGTGCAACGGCTGAGGACATGGCTGTGCGCTCTTCCTGTCTCGACGCCATCGCCTGCGCGCAAACTTGGCACTGGGTTGATGTGAAGCGAGCTTGTGCGGAATTTGACCGAGTGCTCCGCCCAGGAGGAAAGGTACTTTTGGTATGGAATACGATGGACGTCAACGCTGACCCTTGGATCCTCCGGCTCTCTCGAATCATGCATTCAGGAGATGTCCACCGTCCCGGCTTCTACCCCGGCTTTAGCGATCCGTGGACACTCCGTGACGAGCTGCGCTTAACGTGGGAGCACGAGTTGAGCCCCGAAGATCTGCATTCACTCATGCATACCCGCTCCTATTGGCTTCGCAATGGCAAGAAAATCCATGAACGCATGACGTATAACCTCAACTGGTATCTCTACGAACACATGGGCTTTCGCCCTGGGCAAGTTCTTCGAATCCCGTACCGTACGGATGCATTCGTGTTGGCCCGCGATGGTGAGTAGACCCTGGCCTGCCTCACCATGACATCTGTCATGCCTGAGTGGTGACACCACGTCTACGCTGCGATTACTTCCCGAACCTAGCGTGAAGATATGAGCACACCACGCACACTCCCACCGGTAATTGACGTCGACGGCGTCAGCAAGATTTTCAACGCATCCTCCCGCGCTTCTGTGCAGGCGCTTCACGACGTCTCCCTCACCATTCACCGGGGTGAAATCGTTGGCCTGCTGGGCACGAATGGCGCTGGCAAGACCACACTCATCGACCTCATCCTTGGGCTCACGAACCCAACCTCGGGCACTATCAGCGTGCTCGGCACCTCACCACAAGAAGCAGCGAAGACTGGACGCATCGGCGCGGTCATGCAGTCTGGTGGCTTGCTTCCAGATATCACCGTAAAAGAAACCCTCGAGCTTCTTGGCGCAGCCTTCCCATCTCACCGCCCATGGGACGAGATTATCGAGCGCGCCAACTTGGGCGATATTCTCTCGCGCCGGGTAGGGAAATGCTCCGGCGGCGAGCAACAGCGTGTGCGGTTCGGCTTAGCGCTGTTGGGGGATCCGGAGCTGTTGCTTCTCGACGAACCCACTGCCGGCATGGATGCCAGCGCTCGGCGTCACTTCTGGGAGGCGATGCGAGACGAGGCTGAAGCCGGCCGAACCATTGTGCTTACTACTCACTACCTTGAGGAAGCAGATGCGTTTGCCGAGCGCATCGTCATGCTCAACAAGGGCGAGCTCCAAGCCGACGGCTCCACGGAGAAAATTCGCAATACCAATTCCACCCGCACTATCCGTGCCACCTTTCCCGGCGGGCTGCCGGATTCCCTCTTAAGTACTGCACTGCCAGGAGTTGTCCACCAAGAACACTCTGAGACAAGTCTTCTCATCACGACTCGGAACTCCGACGCGGTAGCCCGCTACCTGCTCACTGAAACCGCGGCTCGCGATATCACCATCACCGGCAACAGCTTGGAGGATTCCTTCCTGGAGCTTTCCAATGAGTCCTCAGCAACCACTGCCCTATAAGGAGGCAACCACCATGAGCACCCCCATGAGCGCACCCAACTTCGCCACAACTCTTAGGTACGCCGGTCACGACCTCAAGCGATTGCGTCGTGACTTAGCAACGCTTTTCTTTAGCATCGGGCTACCGATCATTTTCTACATTCTCTTCGGCGCCATGCAGGAATACGGCGACATCGACTTTAACGGCGGAAACGTTGCCGCCATGGTCATGATCGGCATGGCGCTCTATGCCGGCGCCACAGGCGCTGTCGGCGCAGCCGGCTCAATGGTCGCAGAAAATCGCGCCGGGTGGGGACGGCAATTAGCGCTTACTCCCCTACGCCCCTGGCAGCTAGGCATTGCTCACTTCCTCAATATCGCGGTCCGCGCCATCTTGCCCATCGCCGCTGTCTTCATAACCGGAGCGCTCACCAAAGCCAACATGCAGCCGGATCAGTGGTCACTGGCTTTTCTCTCCACCGTCGTCTGTGCCATCCCCTTCGGCTTTTATGGCATGGCCTGCGCCATGCTCATTCCCTCGGAAAACACGGTGTCCATTGCCTCGTCCAGCATCGTTATCCTCGCGTTTGCAGGAAATGTCTTCATGCCGCTCAAAGAATCTCTCCTTGGGATTGGACGCTTCACCCCCATGTACGGCGCGCAGGCTCTTGCGCGCTGGCCGCTCTCAGAAGGTGCTCAGATGATCAACGGCCAGCAGCTCTTTATCGAAGATCCTCTCTGGTACGCATGGGTTAATATCGCGGTATGGATAGTGGTTTTCGTCGGGGCGTGCGTGCTTCTTCACAAGCGCGACAGGAACCGAGCATGATGCTCAGCTTCAAATCCCGCGACGCTGCTTTTGCCGCGGTGTGGCTGGTATTTCTCCTGCCAGTACTAGTGCAAGTCCTTTTCCAGCCCACTCATTCCGCCGCCCAACGTATCTGGGCAATAGCAATCACCGCCGTCTTCTGCGTGGCCTACACTCTTGCTTTCGGTACGCTGCACTTCTACCCACAAGGGTGGTCCTACCGGCGTCGCGTGACCACCTGGTGGCTTATCCTCGCACTCCTCGCGCTTGCTGCCATCCCCTCGCACGGTGTCTGGGCCGTGGTCTTCGTGCCATACCTTGGGGCCTTAGTATCCTTCACGCAACCGCTGAAGACAGCAACCACCATCATTGCGCTGACCGGAATCGTACTGAGTATCCCTCTCTGGCTCTATGCGGAACAGCGCTTTATCGAATTCGCATTGATCCTTTTCGGCTGGCCGCTGCTCATCTTGATGCTTGGCACATTGTCCCAACGCGAAGATATAGAAACCGCCTTGCGCCACGACTTGGAATTAGCCCAACAGCGCGAGGATATCGCCTCCGATATCCATGATCTCCTCGGTCATACTCTCACGGCAATCAACCTCAAATCTGAAGTAGCCCGCCGCTTCATCGACCGCGACCCGTCTCAAGCGGCTGCCGAGCTCGAGGAGATTAGCGCTCTCTCACGGATGTCCCTTGCCGAGGTCCGTTCGACAGTAACGCGCATGAAGAACCCCACCTTTACCGGCGAGCTCCAAGCTGCGCGCCGAATCCTTGAAACCGCCGAAATCAAAACCCACCTTCCTGATCCCCTTTCGCAGCCCAAGTCACATGAGGAACTTTTCTCGTGGGCATTGCGAGAACTCACCACCAACGTGGTGCGGCATTCCGGCGCTTCAGAGTGCTGGGTGAACCTCACCGAGAGCTCCCTTCAGGTGACGGACAACGGCCGCGGCTTCACGGAAGACGCTACGCACGCGCTTGCCGCCGGGCTCACGGGCCTCGCCGGTCTTCGACGCCGCGCGGCAGACGCGGGCGGTGACGTTATAGTCCGGCGTGCCGATGGCTTAACCACGGTCCTCCTGACTCTTCAAGGCGCCCCTGACATAAAGGATCCCCATCAATCATGACGACTCCCATCCGAGTGCTCATTGCCGAAGATCAATCTTTAGTCCGCGGAGCGCTTACCGCACTGCTCAATGCTGAACCGGACATTGATGTCGTTGCAGACTGTTCCTCAGGGACTGAGGTCTCCGGGCTCGTCGCTCAGCACAGCGTTGACGTGGCGCTACTGGACATCGAAATGCCTGGCATGAATGGCATCGATGCGGCACACACTATCGCAGATACTGGCTGCCGTAGCCTCATCGTCACCACATTTGGGCGTTCTGGCTACGTCAAGCGCGCGCTACAGGCGGGTGTCGACGGTTTTCTGGTCAAGGACACTCCTCCCGACGAACTCGCGGACGCCATCCGCCGCGTCCATTCGGGTTTGCGTGTGATCGACCCGCAGCTTGCTCAGGACATTCTTTTTGCCCCCGACAACCCTCTGAGCGAACGAGAAATAGAGGTATGCCGCCTGCTCGTCCGTGGGCTCGGTTCCGCTGATATCGCTTCACAGCTTCACCTCAGCGGCGGAACAGTGCGCAACCATGTCTCCGCCATCATGGCGAAGACACGAGCGGGAAACCGCTTCGAGGCCGCACGGCGGGCCGAAGCAAACGGGTGGATCTAATGCTAGCGGCGTTGACGGCGCTCGCGTACGCGCACTGCGATGCGCACCGGCGAGCCGTGGAAACCGAAGCGCTCGCGGAACTTGCGCTCCAAATAGCGGCGATAACCCGCATCCAAAAAGCCGGTAGTAAACAGCACGATGGTCGGCGGCTGTGTCGAAGCCTGGGTAGCGAACAGCACGCGCGGCAGACGGTTGTTGTTCATCGGCGGTGGGTTCGCGGCAATTGCCTCGCGCATCCAGTTGTTGAGCTGACCAGTAGACACGCGCTGATCCCAGCTCTCGAGAGCCTCAATCATGGCGGGCTCTAGTTTCTGCAGGGCGCGGCCGGTCTCGGCAGAGATATTCACGCGGGTCACCCACGGTAGGTGACGCAGGTTCTCATCGATCTCGCGGTCCAAGTAGTAGCGGCGATCCTCATCCACGAGGTCCCACTTATTGAAGGCGATGACCAGAGCCTTACCGGCTTCCAAAATCATGTTAAGGACGCGCTGATCTTGCTCAGAGACTTCCTGGGAGGCATCGATGAGCATGATGCACACCTCGGCCGCATCGATCACGCCGCGCGTGCGCAGGGAAGCGTAGTACTCGTGGCCCTGCGCGTTCTTAACCTTCTTGCGTAGGCCCGCAGTGTCGATGAACTTCCATAGCCGCTGATCCAGCTGCACCAAGGAGT
>OJLW01000379.1_pt1 | contig 23481 bp, 23 predicted proteins | sample 1597021 | NCBI WGS metagenome assembly OJLW01 (sample SAMEA3904676, study PRJEB24821) | metagenome | biome: Builtin; feature: hospital; material: surface | place: USA | collected 2013-06-03
AATCTGAAAACAAACCGGTTGACAAAGAAAAACCAGAAGACAAGCAAGACCGCGTAGCAGTCAAAGACTTAGAAGCTTTCTTAGCAAAAGCCTACCAAGTGGATATCGAACTAATCAGTTATTTCAGATCTCCAGAAGCCTTCTATATTCAAACAAAATCAGGCAATATTAAGGTGGACTATGCTATCGCAGTTAAAGCTTATCAAGCAAATGATAGAAATCTCTTACCTAATATTGATGTAACTACTTTGTCTGAAAATGAGCATACCACTGACCAAACAAAGGCCAATGAATCAACCTCAACAACCAGTCAAAACGACGATTCTAAACCCGTTGATTCATCCAACAACTTAGATGAATCAGCAGAAGCTGAGGAATCCGTATCCTCAACTTCGGAAGTTACTTTAGAAAATGAATAAAACGTCTCTTCTAAAAAGCTATGACTCAAATGTCATAGCTTTTTTGTGTCCTGTAACAACTGGATCAGCGCTCATCATCTATTAATTACAGAAGATAAATGGTAAAATAGGCAAGAATACCATTGAAAGAGGGATAAGTATGACTCAAGCGGATGTGATCTATCAAGATTTAATCCAAACGATTATTGAAGAAGGGCTTGACCAATCAGGTTCCATTCGTCCACACTATGCAGACGGTGAACCTGCCTATACGCGGTCAATTCCACACTTTCATTGTGTTTTCAAACCTGAAGATGGCCTGCCTATCCTGCAAAGTAAGCGAATTGCTGTTAAAACCTTCCTACGAGAATTAGATTGGATTTGGCGACTCCAATCCAATGATGTCTATCAATTACAAAAAATGGGTTGCCAAGTCTGGAATGAATGGCAATTAGCAGATGGGACCATTGGTAAGGCTTATGGCTACCAATTAGCCAAGAAAAGTCATCAAGGTACAGACAAAGCGCCAATGAATCAAGTGGCATTTATTCTCGATCAAATTCAGCACCATCCAAATTCCAGAAGGATTATGACCTCCCTATATGATGTGGATGACTTAGCTGAGATGGCCCTAGAACCCTGTGTATTTTTGACCCATTGGCAAGTTAGTCCGGATGGCAAGCTTCATCTTAATGTCGTTCAACGATCAGCAGACTGTGCCTTAGGGCTACCATCAAATTGGTTTGAATATGGAGTATTGCATCGACGTGTGGCTCAAGTGACAGGGAGAGACTTGGGTGATCTGCATTGGACGATTTTTAATGCCCATATTTACTTAAGACATATGGATCAACTGCAAGAACAAGTTCAGGGCCATTGGCAAAATCTTCCTCAGCCCGAATTAGTTTTACCATCATCTTTAGATTTTTTTGAAACACCTTTAACGGACTGTCAAGTGATTAATTATCATCATTTGGGAAATTTCAATTACGAAATTAGCATATAAAACAATTTTGAAAGACTTTTTTGTGCGCTCAATCCTTCACAAACTAATGATAGTTATTATATAATGTATAGGAATCACTGAGAATGAGATGAATACTCAAATATAAAAGGAAAGAAGAATGATAACATGAAAATTACCGTTGCCGGAACAGGTTATGTGGGACTATCTCTAGCTGTTTTATTGGCTCAGCACCATGAAGTAACCGCTTTGGATATTATTCAAGAAAAAGTGGATTTGATTAATCAAGGAATTTCACCGATTGAGGATGCTGAGATTTCGGACTTTCTAGCCAATCACAAATTGACCTTATCGGCTACCACCGACGCTAAACTGGCTCATCAAAATGCTGACTTGGTAGTGATTGCGACACCAACGAATTATGACGACGAGACACATACCTTCGATACGACGGCTGTAGAAGCGGTTATTAAGGATGTTTTAGCCATTAATCCTGAATGCTTGATGGTGATTAAATCGACGATTCCAGTAGGGTATACTCAATCGATTAAAGAAAAATATGGAGTTGACCATATTATCTTCTCACCAGAATTCTTACGTGAAGGTAAGGCACTTTATGACAATCTATATCCATCACGGATTGTTGTCGGTGACCAAAGTGAACAAGGGCAAGCTTTTGCGGACTTATTGATAGAAGGTGCAGCTAGTGATAAGGATTCTATTCCTGTTCTATTAACGGATCCCACCGAAGCAGAAGCAATTAAATTATTTGCCAATACTTATTTGGCTTTACGGGTTTCCTTCTTTAATGAACTAGATACCTATGCGGAGGTTCGTGGCTTAGATTCCGCTCAAATCATTCAAGGAGTCGGTCTCGATCCAAGAATTGGAACCCATTATAACAATCCTTCTTTTGGTTACGGCGGTTATTGCTTACCAAAGGATACTAAGCAATTACTGGCAAATTATGGGGATATTCCACAAAATATGATGACGGCGGTTGTCGACTCTAATAAGACACGTAAACAGCATATTGCCAGCCAAGTCCTGAAATTAGATCCTCAAACCGTTGGAATTTACCGACTAACCATGAAGTCTGGTTCAGATAACTTCCGTCAATCAGCCATCCAAGATATTATTAAATTATTATTAGGTGAAGCTAAAAAGGTCATTATTTATGAGCCAACCTTAGAACAAGATTCAACCTTCTTTAATTGCCCAGTAGTCAACGATCTGGCAAGCTTTAAAGCTCAATCGGATGTTATTTTGGCAAATCGCTTGAGCAATGACTTGACTGATTGTCAAGATAAGGTCTATAGTCGCGATATTTTTAAAGAGAATTAAGCCTTTTAACCAGTAAGTCCATGCACTTACTGGTTTTTTGAATGCAGTTTGACCCTGGACACAGCCTATGCTATATTGCAGAGTAAGAATAGAAAGGACGATGCCCTATGCCAGCAGCAGTGTACATATTAGGTTCCATTAATTATGACTTGATGACCCAGGTGGATTGCCTTCCTGACCAAGGGGAGACCCGAATGGGGCAAGGGGCTCATTTTTCAGTTGGGGGAAAAGGGACTAATCAAGCAGCAACCTGTGGAAGTCTTGGTGTGAATACTTTCTTGGTGGGTGCTGTCGGAAATGATTTTTTTGGAAAACAGGCGCTCAGCTATTTGCTCATCCATGGAGTGGATATTTCTAAGGTTAATATTTTGAATGATCAAACAACCGGAACAGCTTTTATTTTGACTTGCGATGGGGATAATCGCATCATTGTCAATTCGGGAGCTAATGCATCAATCTCCTTCCAGCAGGTTGAGGAGGCCTTAAAACAGGCCCAGGCCGGGGATCTATTTGTGACTCAATTCGAAACCCCTATGGACTTGTTATTGCCAAGTTTGAAATTAGCTAAAGAAAAGGGCATGGTAACTTTAGTCAACCCTTCACCTTATAAGTCCTTTGATCCCATGACCTATCCCTTAATCGATTATCTCGTGTTGAATCAGCTTGAGGCCCATGCCTTATGCCAAGGAGCATTGGATACACTGGATGATTTAGGTATTTTCCAACAAAAAGCTCTGGAACTTGGCCTGAATAAGCTTGTTTTAACCTTAGGTTCCAGAGGATCCATCTTAATCACAAAGACTGAGAAAATCCATGAACCAGCCTATTCGATTGAAGTAGTCGATTCAACCGGAGCAGGTGATGCATTTTTAGGTGGACTTGCTTTTTCCTTGAGTCAAAATCTTTCTGATCAAGCCAGCTTAACCTTTGCCAATGCCTTGGGTGCGCTTACCTGTCTTTCCTATGGGGCAGGAAGTGTTCGTTATCAAGCTGACCAAGTATATGACTGGATGGGTAAACAGGCTAAATTTGATTAAAATGAGTTGACAGAAAGAAAATTCTCATTTAAACTGGTAACAATCTAATAATAAGACGATGACGAGAAGAGTAGTGCATTGGCCATCAATACAGAAAGCCCTGGTTGGATGAGAAGGGATGATGGGTCTTGCATGAAGATGAGCTCTCAGTCTTTTGTGGGTTAACGCTCACAAAACGATTAGCCCTTGTTAACTGGCTCAAGTTTGATAGAACTTTGAGATTGTATCTGTGAAGATACAGTGAATTAGGGTGTTACCACGAATTTTTTCGTCCCTTTATTAATTCTTAGAATTAATAAAGGGGCTTTTTTTATTGGAAGGAGGAGAGAGTGGACTCTATCTGTCAGCATTGTTAACGTCAATTAAACATTAAAGGAGCGATAAAAATGATCAAACAATTTATCAAAATTTGTCTATTATTCTTACTATTTATTTTAACACCAGTGGTTCAAGCCGAAGAAGTTGTAAAGATTGCCTTAGTTGGTGATTCTACGCAAGCTATCTGGCAATTAGTCCAGGAAAATTTAGGAGACGATCTTAGACTGGACTTAGTAATAATGACAGATCCGATCCAAGCCAATCGGGCTCTGTTAGATGGAGAGGTTGATTTGGCAGCCTTTCAACATTATGCGGCTTTAGATCAATTTAACCAAGATAATGGTTCTGACATTAAGCCCTTAGCGGAAACATTCATTTCTCCGATGAATATCCTTTCTCAAAAGATTAAAAGTATCGAAGAATTGAAGGAAGGCGATAAAATCTTAATTCCAGAATCTCCAACGAATCGGGGAAGGGCTCTAAAAGTCCTACAAGATGCAGGATTGATTCAACTTGATCCTAAAGCAGGTTATTCCCCCGAGCAAAGTGATATTAGCGAGAATCCCCTAAACTTAGTCATTGAAGAGATCGATCAGGCAATTATTATGAATTCCTTACAAGATGTAGCAGCTGGATTAACTGTGGCTAATAATGTCATTGATGCTGGTTATGATCCGATTGAAGATGCTATCTTCCAAATAAATATCGATCCAACGAATCAGGACCTTAAACCCTATATTAATCTGATTACAACATTGCCAGAGAATCAAGAGGATCCACGCTTCAAGAAGATTATTGAAGCTTACCATCAAGCGAATGTGCGAGACCACCTCAATACGAATTATAATCATGCCATGATTCCGGTATTTTAACGGCCAGGTCTTTGCTATAATAGAGTCAAAGGATCAAAGAGGGGCGATGGTTAAATGAAGGTAGCGGTTGTAGGAATTGGGATTTCTGGTTCCAGTGTGGTTAAGCATCTAATTGATGCAAAGCTGGAGGATTTGGAGACGATTCATGTCTTTGAAAAACTCGACCAAGTAGGCAAAGGTTTGCCTTACCAAGCTGATAGCGACCAATTACTTATGAATTCTTATGTCGGTGATCTAGGATTCGATCAGGACCCAGATCATTATCTAAAATGGTTAAGCCGACATTATCCAAAATACGCAAGGAGTCAATGTTTTAGTCCAAGATCCATTTTTGGTGAATATTTGGCCGATTATTTTTCAGATTATTATCATGATGTTAAGGTTCAAATCTTTCATGAAGAAGTTCAAGCGATCTCTCAAGAGGCAAGTTGCTATCACCTAAAAGCTGAGCAATCGGGACATCAAGGTCCCTATCAGGCTGTATTTTTAGCGATCGGACATCCTCCCTATGCAGACCATTATCATCTTATAGGGAGCAAAAATTATATTCATCATCCCTATCCTTTAGATCAAAAGCTAAAATCCATTACGCCTAGAGATAAAGTAGCGATTATAGGCTCTGGCTTGACTGGGATCGATATTATGCGTTATCTACAACTCACTCTCGGTGCTAGCAAGAGCCAACCTATTAGCTTCTTTATTCCTAAGGATCCCTTTTCAACTGCAAAATATGAAAAATTAGATGACGCACTTCAGATCGGTCTGAACGATCAATGGTTGAAAGAACAGGGGGAAGAGCTTACTTTAGATCAAATTATTAATCAATTCCATCAAGATATGTTGCTAAATGGCATTGACTTTCAACGATTAAAAAAAGATTATGGGGCGGGTACTTTTGAACAAGTTATGCTGGCAATAGAGAGAGAAGACCATCAGTTAAGTCTCTTACAGCTTTATTTTAGACAATTAACCCCGCTATTCCCTGATCTCTTTAACTCACTCTCTCAATCGGATCAAGCCCGATTCTTTAAAGAATATCGATCAATTTTTGAGCATTTTCGGTCTCAGATGCCTGAAGAAAGCTTAGAATTATTAAATAAATGGTACCAAGATGGCCAAATTAGATGGATTAGTCACGCCCAATCCATCAAAGTGGTTGAAAATGGCTTTGAACTTTATTCCAAACAAGGACTAGCCGATAAAGTTGATATTGTTATTAATGCGGGGGGATTTGAGATGAATTTGTCTAAGGCTATTAAGCAAGATTCCTTCTTAAAACATGCCTTTGAATCAGGATTAATTCAAGCTCATCCTTTAGGGGGGATAAAGGTTACTTGGCCTCAGGGGCAAGTGATTGATCAAAAGGGAAAAATTCACGATGACCTTTATCTAATGGGCGCTTGGATTTCCAGCACCCAATTAGGTAATAACAATACACATTTAACCTATGAACAAGGAGAAAGAGCCGTCCAAGACTTCATCAGTCGAAGCTCTGATCATAATTAGTATTAATGAGGTAAATAGAGAAACTATTTACCTCATTCTTTAATTCGATAGACTGAACTGACAATCACGGTGTCAAAATCAACGAGTCATTGATCCCAATCCCTTTATAAGGGCTTTATAAGGGGCCTGGGTTGTGATATTGATTTTGTTATAGTTATTGCCTATAACTGATTCTTAAGGATCGATATTTCCCAAACTCCAAGAATTCCCTTATAGTGTAGCTATGACAAGGAGATGATCAAATGACAAATTATTCAAAACGATTTTTAACAGTAGGTTCTCTACTGCGACCCCAATCCCTACTCAAGTATAAGCGCGAGATTGAACAACGAGAAGATATCAGTTATCCCTTTTATCAAGATCTTCCGGGATATCAGGAAGCTGAGCAAGCTGCCGTTAAAGAAGTTGTAGCTAAGGAGCTTGAGCATGGATTGAGCGAAATTTCGGATGGCGAGTACCAACGTTCCTTTTGGCATTTAGATTTTGTATGGGGCTTACAGGGGATCGAACGATTCATCTGTGATTCAGGTTATCATTTTTATGAAAAAGATGAAAAAGGGCATAAGCATGACTTCGAAACCCGTAAAGATATCGGACTGCGTGTTACTGGAAAATTATCCGGTAAGAACCATCCCTTTATTGATCACTTTAAATTGGTTAAATCATTGGCTCCTGATCATGTAAAGGTTAAGCAGACCATCTTTGCTCCAGGACATTTTTATTTTGAATTACTGGCATTAGGAGCAATCGGACAAAAAGATCAATATTATGAGGATTTAGCCACTTTTAGACAGGATGTTGTCAATGCCTATCAAGAATTCGTTAAAGAATTAGCAGAGGCAGGCTGTCAAATTATTCAATTAGATGATTGTGTTTGGGCCAGTTTTGCCGGTGAAGGGGATCAACTACACTTAGATTCATTAAATTTTGACTATTCAAACTTCTCTAAGCAGGATCTAGCCCAACAATTAATCGATCTTAATAATGCAGTAGCAGATTATGCTCATGAATTAGGATTGAAAGTCTATGCGCATAATTGTCGTGGAAATTACGCTTCTCGTGCTTTTACAGAAGGAGCCTATACTGAAGTGGCAGAGTATTTCTTAGCACGCCAGCACTATGATCGTTTCTTTTTAGAATGGGATGACGAACGAGCTGGAAGTATCGAAGCTCTTGCGGTCTTCAAGGACCGTCCAGAAGTAGAGGTAGTATTAGGGGTGCTATCCTCTAAAAGTGCTGGTTTAGATGATGAAAATCGTGCCTTAGCCTTATTAGAAGAAGCAAGCAAATATATTCCTAAAGAAAATCTTTACCTCTCTCACCAGTGCGGCTTCGCTTCTTGTGACTGTGGTAATGAATTAACAGAAGAACAACAATGGGCTAAAATTGACCAAGGTCATGAAATTGCCTACAAATTTTTTGCTGAATAAAAGAAAGACGGTGTTAATATGAAAAAATTGATAAAAATCTTAGCTTTAGCTTTACTGATCCTTACGAATGTTTTCCCACTATCCTTTGTTAATGCGGAAGATAAGCCCTTTGATGGTCAAAAAGTTCGCATTGGTGTTGTTGGAAGTGAAGATGAAGAAATTTGGAAAGATGTGGCCAAGCGTGCCAAAGAACAAGAAGGTATCGATCTAGAAGTCGTGCTATTTACAGATTATAATATGCCCAATCAAGCTTTAACGGATGGATCCATTGATTTGAATGCCTTCCAACATGATGTCTTCTTGGAAAATTGGAACAAAGAGAATAAAGGGGATATCGTAACCCTAGCCTATACGGTAGCAGTGCCAATTCGTATTTATTCAACAAAATACACTTCCTTAGAGGACTTACCTGAGGGCGCTAAAATTGCGGTTAATTCAGCGCCTACGAGTCTCAGCTATGATCTATTCAGCCTTCAAAGAGCGGGCTTAATCACTTTAAAAGACAACGGCGAACTCTTACCAACCCCTAGAGATGTTGAAGAGAACCCTAAAAATATTGAATTCGTAGAGTTAGAAGCTGCTCAAATACCAGCTGTTATTGAGGATGTGGATGCTGCTTTTATTGATGACTCCTTCTTAGAATCGACTCCTTTTGAACCTGCGGATGCGATTTATATTTATGGAGATACCCCTGAAACGATTAACCTCGATCGGGTTAATAATATTGCTGCTCGCGGCGAAGATCAAGATAATCCACTTTATCAAAAAATTGTGGAACTCTATCAAACGGATGAAACCAGCAAAAAAATCGAAGAGGTCAAACATGGCGGAGCTATTGCTGCCTGGGATTTAGTAAAAGAGGCTAAAAGTGCCCAATAACTAGTCATGAGCATCTTTAAACAGACTGCTTATTTAGAGAACTGAATAACAAAAAAGGCCCAAAGGATTGGAAAATCTTTTGGGCCTTTTGCTGTAAAAAATCATAATGCGATCAATTAAATAATGTATTTATAAAAGAAAAACGCCTTTAATCAGCCAATTTAAGAACAATTAACTGTTAAAAAAAGAGTCCTTGATCTAGCATCAAAGACTCTCAAATAAATAGATCTGGCCAAGCCTGTTGTCATCAATCGCTTAAATAAAAAGCATTAAGAAAAATGTCGGTTTTTAAACCATTAAATGAGCCAACAAGCATGGACTGGTAAACAAAAGGTGCTATTTAACGATGGCGGTGTTTCATCACATCTAGTTGATTCAAGGCTTTCTTGAGATCAAGCTCAGCCATCTGATAAGCACGAATATCTTGATTAATCTCGGCTTGCTTCATCGCATCTTCAGCCAATGTCTTTTCCATGGAGGTCCTAGCATCATCAATATCTCTGGCCCGAATTGCCATATTCGCAATGATGTTGACCTCATTATCTCTGACTTCTAGCAATCCGCCATTGATCGCAATATAATCTTCGGGTGTTTCTTGATTAAAAGTTGTTACAATGACTGCCGAAATATCTAAGGCCGTCATCATTGCAATATGATCAGGCAGAATAGTCCGTCCTCCATCTACGGATTGAACATGGACTTTAAGCGCTTCTTCATTGTACACTAGACCATTTGGCGAGACAATCTGAACTTGCAGACTCTTATTGGTCTGACTCATGCCAATCAACTCCTAATTTTTTAGCTTTGGCAATGGCTTCGTCAATATTTCCGACATTACGAAAAGCTTCTTCCGGTAAGTTATCATACTTTCCTTCAAGAATCCCTTCAAAACCAGCAATCGTTTCTTTGACACTGACATAAGACCCAGGAATTCCCGTAAAGGCTTCAGCCACATGGAAGTTTTGTGATAGGAAAAGTTGCATCCGACGAGCCCGTTTAACGGTAAGTTTTTCACTATCGCTTAACTCATCGACTCCTAAAATAGCAATAATATCTTTGAGATCCTCATAAGCTTGGAGGGTCTGTTGTACTTGACGAGCGACCTTATAGTGTCGTTCACCTACAATCTCTTCCGATAGAGCAGAAGAAGAGGAAGCCAATGGATCGACTGCCGGATAAATACCTTGTTCGGTTAGACGACGTTCCAGGTTAGTGGTTGCATCCAAATGTGAGAAGGTCGTAGCAGGAGCAGGGTCTGTATAGTCGTCCGCAGGTACATAAACCGCTTGAATGGAGGTGATGGAACCAGATTTAGTTGAAGTAATCCGTTCTTGCATGGCCCCCATTTCAGAAGCTAAAGTCGGTTGATAACCCACGGCTGAAGGCATCCGTCCTAGTAGGGCAGAGACTTCTGAACCCGCTTGAGTAAAGCGATAGATATTATCAATAAAGAGAAGCACGTCTTGATGTTTAACATCTCTAAAGTGTTCAGCAATCGTTAGTCCAGACAGGGCAACCCGCATTCTAGCACCAGGCGGTTCATTCATTTGACCGAAAACCATGGCGGTATTTTTAGAAACACCGGACTCTCTCATTTCGCTAACTAGGTCATTTCCTTCCCGAGTCCGTTCACCAACCCCGGTAAATACCGATAAGCCGCCATGTTCTTGGGTAATATTATGAATTAATTCTTGAATCAAGACGGTCTTACCAACACCGGCTCCACCAAAGAGTCCAATTTTTCCTCCTTTTAGGTAAGGAGCCAGTAGGTCGATGACTTTAATTCCTGTTTCTAAGATTTCAAAGTTAGGGCTTAATTCGGAATAAGCAGGGGCTTGAGCGTGGATAGGAGAACGTGGAGTCTCCTTAGAAATAGCTGGTCCGCCATCCACGGTATCCCCTAAAACGTTAAAGACTCGACCAAGGGTTGCATCGCCAACCGGCACTTTGATGGCCTCTCTTAAGTCAACAACAATCATACCACGGGACAAACCTTCAGTCGCTTCCATAGCGATCGTCCGTACGGTATCGTGTCCAATATCAAGAGCTACTTCCAAAATGACTTGACGGTGCTCAAAAACTAATTCCGTTGAAAGTTCGCCTTCAATATCAGCATCTGTTAAATCCGTGACAATAAGGGCGTGGTGGATATCAGGCGTTCCAAATTCGAGTGGAAAGGAGACATCCACAACCGGACCGATTACTTGGGTAATGTGTCCAATACGCATGCGTTATTTACCTTCTTTCTTTTTGTTGAGCTTGAGCACCAGCAACAATTTCGATGATTTCATTCGTTACTTTGACTTGTCTTTCTCGATTGTATTTTAATCTTAATTGGTCAATCATAGAATTAGCATTGTCTGTCGCAGACCGCATGGCGGACATGCGAGAAAGGTGCTCAGCGGTTTTTGCCTGAAGAAGGGCACCATAGACATTAGATTCTATAAATTGAGGAATTAATCCCTCTAGTACTTCTTCAGCACTGGGTTCAATTAAATAAACTTGCTCTAAATTTTCTTTTTTATCCTTTACTTCTTGAGGATCTACCCGGCGGTTGAGTGCTACAACAGGTAGCAATTTATCCACACCAAACTTGGAACTAGAACCGGAGGCGTAATGATGATAAACCAAATAAAGAATATCGACCTCTTTTTCTACGTAAGCAGAACGTAATTGTCGAATAAAATAATGGGCTTCTTCATAGGTGGGTTGGTCAGAAAGGGGATAATAGCTACGGGCAATTTGATAGCCAGCATCCTTGACATATTTTTCACCAGTATGTCCCAAAGTGTAAAAATAAAGTTGATCTTTTGAATAATCAGAACGTTTCAGCCATTCATCTAAGCCATGTAATAGGTTGCTATTATAAGGGCCGGCTAATCCTTTATCCGTGGTCACTAAAAAGATCCCCACTTTTTTAATCGGACGATCCGTAATAAGGCTTTTGATATCCATTTTATTAAATTTTGGGGGAGTAACTTTTAAGGTGTAATAAAGTTGGTCAATGGTATGTCTTAGATAATCAATATAGACTTGATAGGATTGAGACATCTCAAGCAGATGATTAACTTTGTTGCGCGATACCATTTGCATAGCATTTGTGATCTTCGCGGTCTTTTGAGTTGCAAGGATCCTCTTTTGAATTTGGTTAAGCGCCATTATTCATCACTTCCTGCTTCAATGGATAAATTATGGCTGAGTTTAAAGGACCGACTGACATTACTCAATATTTCTTGAAGGGCGTCTTCATCACTGATAGCTTGATTGTTTTCAAGATTCTTAAGTAAGGTCATTTCATTTCTTTCTAGATGGTCCGTCAACTCTAATTCAAACTCGTGAATTAAATTCAATGGAATATCATCATAGAAGCCATGACTTAAAGCAAAGAAGTTTACGATTTGAACGCCAGCTCGCACTGGATGGTGAAGCGGTTGTTTGAGGACTTCCACAATGCGTTGACCGCGATTCAATTGACGAGCGGTCATTTCATCAATATCAGAACCAAAGGACGAGAAGGCCTCTAATTCACGGTAGGAAGCTAAGTCCAATCTTAATGTCCCAGAAACTTGCTTCATCGCTTTTAACTGAGCAGATCCGCCCACACGAGAAACGGATAGTCCGGCATTAATCGCTGGTCGAACGCCAGAGAAGAAGAGGTCACTTTGTAAGAATATTTGTCCATCAGTAATCGATATCACATTGGTTGGGATATAAGCAGAAATATCGCCGGCTTGAGTCTCAACAATTGGAAGTGAGGTAATAGACCCGCCACCCAATTCGTCGGATAGTTTAGCAGAACGTTCTAGGAGGCGTGAGTGTAAGTAGAAAATATCACCAGGATAGGCTTCCCGACCAGGTGGTCGTTTCAGCAAGAGCGACATTTCACGATAAGCAGCTGCTTGCTTAGATAAATCATCATAGATAATTAAAACATGCTTTCCTTGATACATAAATTCTTCCGCCATCGCTGTTGCGGCATAAGGTGCAATATAAAGCATTGGAGCCGGTTTTGAGGCAGAAGCCGTCATTACAATGGTATAGGGAAGAGCTTGATAATTATTCAAGGTTTTAACGATGTTTTTAACGGTCGATTCCTTTTGTCCGATGGCAACATAGATACAAATCATATCCTTGCCCCGTTGATTAAGAATGGTATCAATCGCTAAGGATGTTTTCCCAGTTTTTCGGTCACCAATAATGAGTTCCCGTTGTCCTCGACCAATCGGTACGAGGGAGTCAATGGCCTTAATCCCAGTCTGTAAGGGTTTTTTAACCGATTGACGTTCCATTATGCCCGGAGCAGGTGCTTCAACAGGACGAAAAGATGTACTTTCAATAGGGCCTAAGTCATCAATTGGACGACCTAATGAGTCGACAACCCGTCCTAATAGGGCTGAACCGACAGGCACCTCCATGGTTTTATAAAGTCGGTGAACAATGTCTCCTTCATGAATATGTTCGTAGGAGCCAAATATGATAATCCCCACTTGGTTGCCTTCGAGATTTTGAACCATCCCAATCGTTCCATCCATGAATTCAACCATTTCACCGTACATGGCCTGGTCCAGCCCCTTACAAAAAGCAATTCCATCTCCAATATAAGATACGGTTCCGACTTCCTCCATCTTGTCGACTACCTGATATTTTTTAATACGATCTAACACATCTTGCGTAAAATCTTTTTCTAAGGTCATTCAATCACCTCTTCCGTTTGAATGTTCTTAATTTCTTCTTTAATTTGATGCAGCATATTTTGACCGGAAAGGTCGTAGTAGAAGCGTTCACTTTGAATCCGTAATCCAATGATCAGTGACGGATCAACAATGGTAATAAAGGATTGGACGTCTTGCTTGGTAATTCGAATAAATTCTTTTAAAATTCGAATCTTGTCATTCTTTTCCAAAGGAATCGCTGAAGTTAGAAAGACCCGATCTCCAAGGGGGACTGGTTCATCCTCACTAGCTTCCGGTAATGGTAATAAGCCTAATTCTTCTAGAACTTCTTCTAATAAATCATCTTCATATTGAACTGAGCGATTATCACTGGCTGCTAGTAGTTCAAGATCATTTAAATTTTGACTTGTACGTTTACTTGGTTTGTTCATCGGCTTGCTCCAATCTTTGGATAAAACGTTCAATCATTTGCCGATGATCTTGGGTACTTACTTCACGTTCCAAGACTTTTTCCGCCATTGCTGAAGCCATTGTAACCACGGATTCTTGCATATCTCGAGCAAAACTTTGACGTTTTAATTCGAGGTCTTCCTCAGTAGACTGAATCAAGTGCGCTTGCTCTTGGTAAGTCTCGGAAAGAATGGTATCGTGTAGTTTTTCAGCTTCGGCGTTTGCTCGACGAATAATCTTATTGGCTTCAATTTGAGCATTCGTCAAACGTTCTTCCAACTCAGTCTTTGTTTGTTCACTGGATTCTTTAGCTTTAGCCGCCGCAGAAATATCCGATTGAATTTTTTGTTGACGATCTTCAAGGTTTTTATTGAAGGGTTTCCAGGCAAAATGATAAATAACAAATAACAAGATTGAAAAAGATAAGAGAGTCAGCAGGCCTTCACCTACGATTAATGATGAATTCAATGATGTCACTCCTTTATTTATGATTAATTCGAGAAGATTAAGATAAAGGCGATAACTACCGCCATAATTGGGATAGCTTCAATTAATCCAACCCCTAGGAACATTAATGTCCGAATCTTAGAATCAAGTTCAGGTTGTCTAGCGACCGATTCAATCGTCTTAGAAATAACCAATCCGTTACCAATCGAAGCACCTAATGCAGCTAAACCAACAGCTAATGCAGCAGCTAATGTATTCATATAAATAAAACTCCTTTAATTGTTAATTTTTTTCAATTTTATGTGATAAATAAACCATGGTTAAGGTTGTGAAAATATAGGCCTGAATAGCTCCAATAAAGACAGAAAATCCTTGCCAAGCAAATTGCAAGGGGAGGGCAAGCGGCCAAGTTACCGGCGTAAAAGCCATGGCAAAGCCAGCAATTAAGCCAAGCAAAATTTCACCAGCGAAAATATTACCAAACAAACGTAAGGCCAGGGTGGTTGTATTAATCGTTTCTTCAACCACTTGAATCGGTAATTTAACGAGATTGGGGGTTAAATAAAAGTTCTTAAGATGTCCCAATAAACCCATTTTTTTAATGCCCATTAGATGGCCCGATAAGATTGAGATCACAGCTAGCGTAACCGTAACGATTGGATCTGCCGTTGGGCTACGCCAATAAGAATATTCATGACTCTTAATTAAAAAGGGGAGTCCAATCATATTCGCGACAAAAATAAATAAGAGGAAAGTCATTCCTAAAACGACATATTGGGGTTTGTGTTGCCCCAAGGTCGAATCACAAATTCCTTCAACAAATTCAATAATGGATTCCATCATAACTTGGGCTTTAGTCGGTCGATCAACCGATAAATTGTGACTGGTCCACAAGCAAAAAACTAAAACAATCAGAATAACGATGAGCATTGCCAATAAGGTATTTAAGTTAAAGGACAAACCTAAAAAATTGACAATGGGCGTCTTTTCCATTTACATCCCTTCTTTCCAAAGCAATATGGAGTTATTTTACGCCTTTACTTAAAATTTTCAAGGCAATTGACTAAATTTTTAGCCACCCTTATTCATTATAGAATGAAATACTTGAATTGCAAATAGTCTTCATGGCTATCATAAAGCTATTTATGCTTATTTTAAGCCGAGTATGTATCATTCTAACTAATTGTCTCAAATAATTGTTAGAATTAAATTTTAACGCCAAAAGAGACTGTCACTCAATGAGTACAGTCTCTTTTATTAATCTTCTATAGGGTGGGGATTAATTGTTTGAGATAAGCCCTAAATTCATCTTTAATTTCGGGATGCTCTAAAGCAAAATGAATTGATGCTTCCAACATTCCTTTAGGGTCTCCTACTTCAAACCATTCTCCTTGATAATCATAGGCCAATAGAGGATGGTCTTTTGCATATTGAATGAGGGCATCTGTTAATTCGATTTCGCCGGTGACTCCCGCTTGCAGTTGGTCGAGAATGGGGAAGATGTCCGCTTTTAGAATATAACGGCCAGCTGCAGCCATATCTGAATTAACTTTTTGGTCAGGCTTCTCGATCAATCCCTTGATGCGATACATCAAATCTTGATCCATGGAGTCCACTTCTAGCATGCCGTAGCGTTTGGCTTTACTTTCATGAACCCGAACACCCGCAATAATAGCTTGGTTCCATTTTTGATAGAGTTGAATCAGTGATTGAGAAAGATTTTCTCCTTTAGTAATATCATCACCTAATAATAGAAGAAATGGATCTTGTCCAACAAAGGTTTTGGCGTGGAGAACCGCATCCCCTAAGCCCTTAGGATATTGTTGGCGGGTATAATGAATGGTTAAATTTGAAGTTTGAGTCGCTAATTCTAGTAATTGATGCTTGCCTTTGGACTTTAAATTTTGCTCCAAAGCAAAGTTGGCATCAAAATGATCTTCAATTTCCTGCTTACCTTTTCCAGTGATAATTAATATGTCTTCAATTCCTGCTGCAATCGCTTCTTCCACAATAAATTGAATGGCTGGCTTATCAATAATAGGTAGAATTTCTTTAGCAATCGCTTTGGTTGCTGGTAAAAAGCGCGTCCCAAGACCGGCTGCTGGAATCACAGCCTTGGTTACTTTTTGCTGTTTTTCATGAGTCATAATGGTCTCCTCTCATTAATCAAGCTTTAGACTTTTTAAATAGTCGATTAGCCCAGGGCGAAATTCCTCTTGGGAGAGGGCATAGTCGATCATGGTTTGCATATAACCTAATTTATTTCCGACATCATAGCGTTTCCCTTTAAACTCTAAAGCAAAGACACGTTGGGTTTGATTAAGACGGTCGATGGCATCGGTTAGTTGAATTTCATTTCCAGCACCTTCCTTTTGTGTCTCTAATCGATCAAAAATCTCTGGTGTCAGTAAGTAACGACCGATAATTGCCAAATTAGACGGCGCTAAATAGGGGGCTGGCTTTTCGACAAACCGCTTAACATTATAGACATTCTTTTTATATTCCCGTTCTGGATCGATCACACCGTATTTATCAGTTTCCTCAGGATCCACGGGCATCACAGCAATCGCTGAAGCATGTGTTTCATGGTAGAGTTGAATGAGCTGTTGAGTTAGGGGAATGGTATCCGCCATTAGGTCATCACCCAGCATGACGACAAAGGGCTCATCACCCACAAAATGCTTAGCTTGCAAGACCGCATGTCCCAAGCCCTTAGGGTAAGACTGGCGGGTGTAAAAGAGATTGATCTCATTCAATTGTTTAATCTTCGTCAATACTTCTGCCTCTTCTTTTTCAGCCAAGGCATATTCCAATTCTTCATTCGCATCAAAGTGATTTTCGATGGGGCGCTTGGATCGACCAGTAACAATCAGAATATCTTCAATTCCAGACTGAATGGCTTCTTCAACAATAAATTGAATCGTCGGCTTATTGACTATCGGAAGCATTTCTTTCGGCATAGCTTTAGTAGCCGGTAAAAAACGTGTCCCTAAGCCAGCAGCAGGGATAACAGCTTTTCTAACTTTCATATTAGTGGCCTCTCTATCATTTTTAATCATCTAAATGCTATTGTAACGGACTTTTATAAGGGCTTCAAGCTTCTTACATTGCTTATAAAAATGAAAAAAGTATGATATTATCTGCTTAGGACTAGTCGATGACTAAAAAAATGGCTATAATAGGTCTATCTTCAGAAAGGAAGTTATTATGAAATCATTTAATAAGTTACTTATCGTTTTTTTGGCTCTTGTCACATTTACCATGAGCTTGTTACCAAGTGTCTATGCCACAGACTTTAATAAGCCTTTTTCCATTCTATTAATGGGGATTGATAGTGGTGGCCTGGGACGGACTGAAAAGGGTCGTTCAGATGTAATGATGGTAGCAACCGTTAATCCGGATACGCAAGAAATTGCGGTTACTTCAATTCCTCGCGACTCCTATGTCGAGATTCCAGGACGCGGCATGGATAAGATCAACCATGCTTATGCCTTTGGAGGTCCCGAATTATCCCTACAAACCGTCAAAAATTGGTTAGGCATCGAGCTGAATGATTATGCCGTAATCGATATGCAGGGGTTGGTAGATATGATCGACTCAGTGGATGGCATTGACATTGTTCCTCCAGAAAGCTTTGAGATTGATGGTTATCAATTCGAAGAAGGTAAGTCCATTCATCTTGATGGCGATAGTGCCTTAGCCTATAGCCGTGAACGTTATAATTCGGGTGGCGATTATGCTCGTCAAGAACGTCAAAGACAGATTATTCTTAGCTTTATTGATAAAGTAAGACAAGAATCGAGCGATATTCCTTCAATGATCAGTGTCGTCAACTCTCTACGGAAGTTTGTTGACACGAATGTCTCCATGATTGATGTTGGTAAATTTGCTTTGAAGCATTCTGATTTTAATCCAAACATTGAATTTAACCAATTGCAAGGTCAGGGCTTTAAAAAAGATGGCGTTTATTATGAACAAATTGACGAGGCCTCATTAGCCCAAATCAAAGATGTAATGACTCGTCTTTTAGAGAACTAGGAATTTTAAGCATTCCAATCCCGTTAACTACTTAACCTAGCTGTTATCTAGTATCTCATTTTAAAAATATTAGAGGCTGCGACGCTTGTCTCAGTCTCTTTTTTTAAAAAGAATGGATTGAAAGGAGAAGGAGATCAATGCTAAAAATTAAGCCTTGTTTAACGAATGCTCATCTGAAGCAGATTGCACTGACTTGTATGATTATTGACCATCTAGCAGCTGCTTTAATTGCACGAGGTTATCTATTAGCTTATTGGCAAAGCCAACCACAGATTGTCGAGAGCTTAATCGGTCTTTATCCCATATTACGTAATATTGGTCGAATTGCTTTTCCACTCTACTTATTTACCCTGGTGGAAGGCTACCATCATACACATAGTTTGAAACGCTATCTAGAACGCCTATTGCTATTAGCCTTTGTCTCAGAGATTCCTTTTGATCTTGTATTATCTGGAAGGATTTGGGACTGGAGTCATCAAAATATTTTTTTTGAGCTGAGCTTATGCCTCTTACTATTTGTCAGCTTGGATCATTTTAAAAATCAGCCCCTTTGGCGAATCCTCATTTTAGGAGCTTTTGCACTGATCGCCCATTTATTCGCTTTTGACTATGGTTGGAAGGGAATTGTAGCAGCTAGTATTATCTTTGTGGCCCATGGTCAACGCTTAAGACAAGCACTCAGCATCATTCCCGCTTTCTTTTTTGAGTATAATATGCCGATGGTCTTTTTAAGTGCTCCGATCGTCTATCTCTATAATGGCCAACGAGGTAAGCAACATTCACAATTCTACTATTGGATTTATCCAGGACATTTACTGATTCTCTTTTTACTGCAACAACTCCTTAAATACTAAATCAATACATCAACCAAAGAAGTCCTCACTCCTAAATGAATCGGAGCGAGGACTTCTTTAATGTTTAATAGATAGCTTAACTTTAAATAAAGGAAATAACTGCTCGACAGAGAACAATTCCAATCGAATAACCGAGTGTTAATGAAGTAATAATCATGAAGGCATCAACCGCTTTGATGGAGCCAGCAAGGTTATTGCCTTTCAGAATATCCCGCATGGAATTAGTGATGGAGGTTCCTGGATAGAAGGGGATAATCATCGCCCCTAGTAAGATACTTTGATTGAGATTTTGTGGAAAATAGGCATAGATCAAACCAATAAAAAGGGTCCCAATCGCCACCGATAAAATATTATAAGAGAAGTTCGTAAAATAAATATGTTTACGAATCGACTTCATCAAAGTGAGTACGGAACCTGTTAGGATGGCTACAATAAAATCAGAAGAAGTTCCGCCAAATAAAATAACGAAAGCAGCTGCTAGAATGATATTTGTATAGTCAATCAGATCCCCATAATTGGTGGTTTTAAGTTCTTTAAGGGCGGCATAAGCCTGATCGACATCAATATTTCCCGATACATAAAGACGAGAAATATTATTAACCGCATCAATATTTTGAATATTATTGGATCGCTCATTAATCCGAACGATATTCGAGAAGTTATATTGTGACTGCTCGGTATCCGTCAGTGATAAAAATAATCCTGTCGTATTTGAGTAGGAGCCAGGTAGATTAAGGCCCGATGTTTTTAAAATACGATAAGTGGTATCTTCCACTCGATATTCTTCCGCGTTAGATTGAAGCAGAATTTTTCCAGCTAGAGAAGCCAATCGCATCACTTTTTCGTAATAGAGGCGCATCTTTGAGCTCCTTTCATCTTTTTTTACATTGTAGTAGCTAAGTGATAAACATGCAAGCTTAATTCCTTATTTTAAAGTTAAATTATTTTGAATCCGATACCAATTAGGTGTATAATAACCACAGTGGTGTAATCGATTTCATAAAATTTCATATAGAAAGGAGAATTGGCATGAAAATCATTGATGACGGTAGACGGCTAGCCTTATTAAATGAAAAAACAGATACTCTCGCTCAAATGGACTATCAAATAACCGCAGAGGGCGAATTATGGGTGACCCATACCTTTACCAGTCCAGACCAACGAGATCAAGGTTATGCCAGTGACCTGTTTAAGGCCTTGGTCGAAAAAGCGCAAAAGGAAAAACGCCATATTATATCAACCTGTTCTTATGTCAGTAAAAAATTAACCGAAGTGGATCAAGCATACTGAAACCATTAATTAAGCACAAAAAACTGACTTAACTATAAAAACCTTATACTTCCTAGAAAAATCCAACTTCGCTAACAGGATTGAATAATCTAGGAAAAATATAAGGTTTTTGGTCTATTTTTAAGGCTGAATGGCTCTTATTTGCCTTGAAAAGCTTGTTTAATTGAGACCTTTTCTTCGGCATTCAATAAAACAGCAAGTTTGATGCGCGCTTTAATCCCACTGAGACCTTGCGTAAAAATGACTCCCATTTGGCTTAAGCGTTTCCCACCGCCAGGATAATCATAGATATCTTCAGTCACGCCGTTAAAGGCCCGTGAGACTAGTACGACTGGGATCTGAGCTTCCATAAATTGCTCAAGTATCGGAACAATCTGAGGTGGCAAATTACCAGCACCCAATGCCTCAATGACCAAGCCTTGATAGCCATGATCAAGCACTGCTTCAAAAAGGTCCGCTTTCATGCCGGCATAAGCCCTAAGCAAAGCAACATCTTGACTAATAGCAGTTAGATGATAATGTTCATGACGAATTAATTCTTGAAAGTAAGTAACTTGATTCTTATAGAGGATTCCGATGGGACCAAAGGTCGGGGTTTGGAAGGTGGCAAGATTGGTCGTATGGGTCTTGGTGACATAGGTTGCCGTATGGATCTCCTCATTCATCACCACCAGAACGCCTTTTTGGGCGGAATTATCTTCGCGTGCTGTAAAAATGGCACTCCTAAGATTGGCTAAGCCATCAGAGCCAATTTCATTACTCGATCGCATGGCTCCAGTAACGACAATCGGAATGGGTAGATCTAACGTTAATTCCAGGAAATAAGCCGTTTCTTCCAAGGTATCCGTTCCATGTGTAATAACAATACCATCATAGCTTTTAGCTTTTTCTTGGATCAATTGGCTAAGTTCTAGCATTTTTTCCAAATCCATATGGGGAGAGGGAATATTCAAAAAATCCAGGACATCAATGTCGGCAAAGTTTTGTAAAAGATGACCTTGCTGGTGGATGGGATTGTCCGAAGTCGGCGATACCTTGCCAGTAGTCTGATCTTGCGACATGGCAATCGTACCGCCGGTATTGATTAAGAGTATTTTTTTCATAAGGGGACCTCCTTTTATGATTCACTTGCATTATAACCGTTTTGTAAAGCGGTAACAACAGAGCTTTTATCAAATCTTGCTGATATTTTACTTGCCTTGATTAGACAATTATTAGATAATAACAATATTAAAGGAGGAGGAATAGGATGAAAGAGTATGCCTTGATAACAGGAGCCAGCTCAGGGATTGGTCGGGAAGTCGCCTATCGTTTTGCTGAAAAATACTATAATTTAATCTTAGTCGCTAGACGACAAGACCGCTTAGATGCCTTAAAAGCTGAACTAGAGGAGAAGTATCAGGTTCAAGTTGTGGTGATCCCCTTTGATCTAAGCTTGACTGATGATTTAGCAGATTTTTATCAACAGACACGTAACTATGTGATTAAGTATTGGATCAACAATGCTGGTTTTTCTATTTCAAAAGACTTGCTTAAATTATCCGGTCAGGATATTGAACAAATGGTAAGAGTTAATGACATCGCCTTGATGACCTTATCCAACTTATATGCAGCAGATTATAAGGATCATGAAGGAGCACAGTTGGTGAATCTCTCTTCTGTGGTAGGCTATGCCTTGAGTGAGGGGAATCCCTTATACTCAGCCACCAAATTTATGGTCTCAGCTTATACCGAAGGACTGGATCACTACTTAAAAGTCAATGGACATGCTATGCGTGCGAAAGTTCTCGCTCCAGCAGCGACCGCTACAGAATTTACTCAAGTGGCCAAAGGAGAAAGCAAGCCGGTCGATTATAGTCAACTTTATGACCGTTATCATACAGCAGAACAAATGGCAGGATTCCTAATCCAACTATTGGACTCCAATAAAACTGTTGCTAAAGTAAACTTAAGCAATTTCCAAATGGAGTTATTAAATCCTCAATTACCAGATCTTTACGATAATTAAAAAAGACCAATCAATTACCCAAAAAGACAACTTGTATATAAGTTGTCTTTTTTGTTTTATTAATTAAAACACTAATGATCTCCCTATAAAAGCACTTATCAGACGTATTTTCAAGGATAACTTGACACGAACAAACGTTCGTTTTAGAATAGGGGTAGAAAAGAGGTGAATGGCTATGCCAATTATTGATTACAGCCGAGAGCCTAAATCAGATATTGCTTTCGTAGATATGAAATCCTTTTATGCGAGTGTAGAATGTGTCGATCGAGGCTTACACCCTTTAAAAACCAGTCTATGTGTGATGAGCCACTCTGATAATACCCAAGGGCTTATTTTAGCTTCTTCACCGGTTTTTAAGCAAGTCTTTGGCAAGAAGAATGTCGGACGTACCTACGATCTACCTTTTTATGTTCATAATCGTCGCTTTAACTATCGACTAGCAAAGTCAAAAGGGCAGCGAACCGATCCAGCCTATGTAGCCTTTATTGAGTCCTGGGCTAGGCGAACCTTATTTGTTCCTCCACGAATGAGCTATTATATTGAAAAGAATTTACAAATTTTACAGATTTTCACTCGCTATACGGCGGAAGAAGATATCGTTCCTTATTCAATCGATGAGGGATTTTTAGATTTAACAGCCGTTTTAAATTACTTTATCCCAGATCCCAACATCAGTCGCCGTGATAAATTGGAGCGGGTGGCTAGCCGAATTCAAAAAGATATTTGGCAAGAATTAGGCTTAGCATCGACCATTGGACTATCAAATGCTAATCCATTACTCGCTAAATTAGCGTTAGATAATGAAGCTAAAAAAATGCCGACCATGCGAGCCAATTGGTCTTATGAAGAGGTTGAAAGTAAAGTATGGCAGATCCCATGCATGACTGATTTTTGGGGGATTGGATCTCGAACACAGAAACGACTTAATAAAATCTGTCTCTTATACACATCTCCGAGCCCACGAGACGCTACG
>OJLW01000383.1_pt1 | contig 23398 bp, 24 predicted proteins | sample 1597021 | NCBI WGS metagenome assembly OJLW01 (sample SAMEA3904676, study PRJEB24821) | metagenome | biome: Builtin; feature: hospital; material: surface | place: USA | collected 2013-06-03
GAATAAATTAAGTTTCTATTCAACTTTTTATGAATTTAAATTTGTTAATTTTTTTGATTTTCGACTTGACTTCCGATAGTTAGTCTCCATGCGCTCGTTTCACTCACTTAGTCGAGATAAGGGAAACTTAAGCATATAATAAATATTGCTTAAGTTAACATCGCTTACATTCCAACGCCATTTTAATGGCGCATTTCATTTTATTCCTTATCCATCATTTCTCTTTCACGTTCTTCTTCTTCGATAGTCTTCTTTGGAAGAATTATATTTAGGAAGAAAACTACAAGAGTTGAAAGAACTACAGGTGAAGAGATAAATATCATTCTAAACCATTCTGGGAATTGTTCGATTGCTACTGGGTTTACCTGGGTGATTCCCATACCTAGTGCGATTGCAAGTCCAGTTATTGTTACATTTCTCACACTCATCTCATCAGATGTGATAAGTCTCATTCCACTCATAGTGATTTGGGCAAATACTGTTACTGTCGCTCCACCAATTACAGCCTGAGGTACAGAAAGCATTAGAGCACCAAACTTTGGAATAAATCCTGCTATAAGGATCATAGTAGCAGTAATCTTAAGCACGTGTCTTGAAACAACCTTTGTTAGGGACACTATACCAACGTTTTGTGAATAAGATGCTGTAGGAAGTCCTCCAAATAATGCTGATATCATGTTTACAATACCATAGCCCTTGATTCCTCCCTCAAGTTCCTTCTCTGTTGGTTGTCTGTCAAGTCCACCTGTTGTGGTAGAAGAGAAGTCTCCTACTGCCTGGATGGAGTTTACTGTAAACATAACCGCCATTGTGATACAAGCATCTAGGTGGAAGTCTAGGCTAAATGGCATAACTTTTGGGATTGTAAGCCAAGCTGCATCAGATAGCTTAGAGAAATCCACTATACCAAAAGCAAGAGAAGCGATGTAGCCCGCTACGATTCCTATAAGGATTGCAGAAAGCTTAGCAAGACCCTTACCAAACATATTACAAATAAGAACAACTGCAAGAGTGATGAAAGCTACTATCCAATATACCATAGCTCCTTGGTTAGGGTTTCCATTTCCTCCTGCCATGTAGTTTAGGGCAACAGAGTAAAGGGAAAGACCTATTGTAAGAACAACTGTTCCCGATACCATTGGTGGGAAGTATTTGTAGAGTCTTTTGATATTCATTCCAACAAGGAAGGCTACCAAACCACCTACTATCTGGGATGCGAAGACTGCACCTATACCATATTTGACCGCAACTGAGTTAATTACAGGTATATAGGCAAATGACACCCCCATTATCATAGGAAGCCTTGATCCAAGGCCAAGTTTAATTATTGGGTAAAGTTGGAGGAAGGTAGCAAGGGCTGCTACAAACATTCCTGCTTGGATAAGATAAATCGACTCAGCCGCTGTTAGGGCATGTTCTGTGTTAGCCAAAGTATTTGTCAAAACGATTGCAGGCAGGGTATTTCCTACGATCATTGCCAACAAGTGCTGAAGGGCTATGGGGAAGGACTTCTTAAATTCAGGCTTGCCATCAAGGTCAAACAATGACTTTGAGACAGCTTGATTAGTATTTTTTTCCATAATTTCTCCTTAAGTATATTATGTATTTCCAATCCAGCCTAAAGTTTAGGCCAGATTGCTTTTGCTCTTTGTCTTGATTTTTCGTGGATTGCTTTTTGATCGACTGTCTTAATTTTCCTATCAGCCATTACTACTTTGCCGTTTATTATAGAATCTGTTACACATTTTCCACTTAGGCCGAAAAGGACATGGCCTGGCCAGTTATTTTTTTCTAAAGGAGTTATAGGATCATAGTCTAGGGCTATGATATCTGCGTAGGCTCCTTCTTCGATTCTTCCTACTGGCCTTTTGAGAAACCTTTCCATAATCTTTGGATTGTTCTCAAATTGCATCTTGATAGCTTCGGCAAAGCCCTTGGTTGGGTCATGGTTTTCGTGAGTGATGAGTACCTTGGCCACCTTCATTGACTCAAACATGTCGTTGGTGTAGGCATCTGTCCCAAGGCCAAGGAGGATATCTTTATCTAGCATCCTCACTGTTGGAGGAGCTCCCACGGCATTATTCATATTGCTTTCTGGATTAAAGACTGCCATAGCCTTTTTATCTTTTAGGATATCCATCTCTCTTTCGTTGATGTGAACGTTGTGGATAGAGAGGGTCTTGTCATTAAAGATCCCGTAGGCATCGAGCCTATCTACGATTCTCTTGCCGCTCATCTTTACTGTTTCCCACTCATCTTCTATGCCTTCGGCTATGTGGACATGGTAGCCAGAATCGACCTCTTCCATGGCTTTTTGGCATTTTGCTAGGGTCTCATATGATAGGGTAAAGGAAGCGTGGAGGCCAAAGAGAGCACTCAGCATATCGTCTCTTTTTTCTGCTTCCTTGATCCAGTTTATGTTTTCCGCAATTCCTAGGTCTCTTTTATCCATCCCGTCCCTGTCGGATACTTCATAGCAGAGGCTTGCTCTGATTCCAAGATCTGTCGCAGCATCTGCCATAGTAGATAGAGATCCTTCTATAGCATTTGGTCCTGAGTGGTGGTCGATAATAGTTGTCACCCCATTTTGAACTGACTCCATAAAGGTAGTTAGGGCGTTTAGCTTCACATCTTCCAAAGTTAGTTCTTTATCTAGGGCCCACCAGAGGTTTTCTAAGACGTTAAAGAAGTTATCAGTTGGCTTTGATACGCTCATCCCCCTGGCATAGGCAGAATAGGCGTGGGAGTGGGCACATATAAGCCCTGGCATTACAAGTTTATCAGAAAAGTCTAGGACCTCTTCGTCTGGATTTTCTTTTTTAATTTTGCCAAAATCTCCAATTTCTTTTATGATGTTTTCCTCTATAAGTATTGCAGCATCTTCGTAGAAGTTGTTAGCCTTGTCGTTGGTAATAATGGTCTTTGCCTTAATTATCATAATTTCTCCTTATAGGTAGTAGCTGTATCTTTCTTCTAGGGCCCCTATTATCTTCTTGTAGGCTTCGCTGATCCTCTCATCAGATAAGTCTGCCTCGATAACGTTTTTGTTTTCAAGCCTTATCTTATACTTGCCCGAACCTGTCCTAAATATTCCACTTTGCTCAGACATGTCGAAGTCGTCTTCTCTTATGAAAACTGTAAATTTATCCTTGTAAGGAGCTCCCTCGTGTGGGCAGAAGCTTTCGCAGTTACCACATTCGTTACAGAGTCCATCAAGGTGGATGGTCTGTCTTTTATTCCTAAAGCCTTCAACCTCTATGGCTACATTGGCCCTATTTGGACAAACTTCGGTACAAATTTCACAAATCTTATCACAAGATAAGCATCTTGATGCGTCTTTGTCCTTAGCTAGCTCAAGGTAACCACGTCTTTCGATTACCGAATCAAGTGATTTTTCATAGGAGACTTCTATAAAGTCATTTTCGAGATTTTCTTTTCTTAGGATATCCTTGGCTATAACTTTTGCATCCCCTATTGCATTTACAATTGACTTTCTTCTCTTGGTGATATCTCCTGCAAGGTAGACGTTTTCGATATTGGTCTCATTTGTAGGAAGGAGATGGACTTTCTTATCGACCTTTATACCTGAGGCCTTAAGCTTCTCATAATCTGTCTTACTTCCTGTTGCTATTATAATATATTGGTAGGTCTTTTTTAGCTCTTCTAGGTCAAGGTCTAAGTCTGTGTTAAGCTCATAGTCTAGGCCGATTTTTTTGGCTAGTCTTATATCTTTTTCTATCGCTTCAGCTGAGACAAGCTCATTTGCATAGCCATATAGTCTGTCGGACTTTTCGATAATTTTAGCTTCTAGGCCGTTTCTTCTAAGGAAGATTCCTGCTGCAAGTCCTCCAGATCCTCCTCCTATGATTAGGGCCTTGGCGGAAGTCTTGATTGGACTTACTTCGATTTCTCCTATATATTTGTCGTAGTAGGCATCTGTTACTTCCTTTTTGACATCTCTAATATTGACACCGGCTTCATAGTCTACCCTCGTACAAGTTTTCTTGCAGTATTCATAGCAGGTCTCTGATAATATCGCAGGAGCAGTATTATCTATTGCTATAACTTCCATGGCCTTCTTGTAATCTCCCACTTCTGCAAAATTAAGGTAGGCTGGAACTTGTTGGCCTATAGGACAGGCCGAATCCTTACAAGGTGCACTATAGCAATCAGTCATAGGAAGGTCACTCGCCCATTTTCTTGTCCTTAGTCTAAGCTTAGGATTTTTGGCATAAAGGTTATTAGACTTAAGACTTGATACGAGATTTCTTAATTTCTCGTTATCTATTCCATCATAATCTCTTTCAAGAAGTCCCTCGCATTTTTCGGCAAGGTCTTTCATCCTATAGTAGCCACCTGGCTTGAGTAGGGTTGTGGAAACTGTGATTGGCTGGTTAAAAATTTCAAATATTTCGTCTATATTAAGTCCATCAGCTCCACCGCAGTAGCTCATAGGAAGTTTGCCATCAAAGGCCTCTGATAATTTCAAGGCTGCAGATATAGTAAGTGGAAGAAGAGCTCTTCCTGACATGTACATGTCTTCGCTAGGAAGCTCTCCCCTTTTTTGTATAACTGGGAAGGTATTTGATAGCTTGCATCCAAAGACTAGGTTATTTTTATTAGCAAGGTCTAAAAGCCTAGTAAATATTTCTATGGATTCATCAAAGCTAAGGTCATGATCAAACTGGGCCTTGTCAAAGTCTATGTACTTGTAGCCCAATTCATCTAGGATATTTCTAGCATAGTCGTAGCCAACTAGGGTTGGATTACACTTCACAAAGGTATTGAGTCCCTTTTTTTCAATCAGATAGGCAGCAATCTCTTCAATTTCTCCCGCTGGAGTTCCGTGCATGGTAGAAAGAGTCATAGAATTACAGATCTTGCCGTCAATTTTTTCTATGTCTTCTATACTAACGTTTTCAAACTTGTCTATATTATCCTTAAGATACTTGATCGAATCCTTAAAGACTTCTGTATGGCTCGCATCCATCAAGGAATTAATAAAGCCGTCTACCTTTTTTGACTTGATTCCTTCGAGATTATATCCTACAGACATATTAAGGACAAAGTCCTTTTCATCAGACAAGCCAAACTCCTTGGCGAGAACTCTTATAGCAAGTTCTGCCTTTATGTACTCACTTGCTGCATCTTCTATCTTAAGCTCTGTGGACCACTCGCAATTGTAGGCCTCATCTTCTGAATTGATACATGGTTTTGGAATAGCTGCCATTAGCTCTTCCCCATCCATGATCTGGCAGGTCTTAAGCTCCATATATCTTCCGCCTACTAGATAGGAAGCTATGAGATTTTGGGCAAGCTGAGTGTGAGGTCCCGCAGCAGGTCCTACAGCAGATCCAAGCTCATCGCCAAAAACTGTCCTTAGCCTTTTATTAGTTTTATTTTTATAAAATTTCTCTTTGGCAATAGAAAATACACTTCCCTCATTCTTGTATTCCGCAAGGGCCCATTCTATAAGCTTCGGAAATTCTATCGCTCTCATATATTCACTCATACTCAATCCTTCCTATAAAGAAAAACCCATATAATTCTTTCGATCATATGGGTTTGTCCTCTATCCGATCCAAGTTCCAGTCGCACCATTTAGGGCATCTTTTGCATTTTCTAGACTTGTTATTACTGCTTCTCTTCCCTGTTTGCTAGTTACAAACTCCAAGGCTGCTTCTATTTTTGGTAGCATAGATCCCTTGGCAAATTGTCCTTCTGCGATGTATTTTTCTGCCTCTTCGACAGATAAGCTATCTAGGTCTTCTTGGTTTTCCTTACCGAAATTAATGGCAACTTTTTCTACTGCTGTAAGGATTACCAAAACATCACAATCAACGAGCTCTGCGAGTTTCGCTGATGAGAAGTCCTTATCTATAACAGCATCGACACCGACATACTCGTCATTTTGTCTGATAACCGGAATACCGCCACCACCTGCTGCTATTACCACACAACCAGCATCGCTTAGGGTTGTGATAGCTCTTTTTTCTACTATATCGACAGGCTTAGGACTTGCAACAACACGTCTATATCCTCGTCCTGCATCTTCCTTCATCACAAAGCCTTTTTCCTCCTCGAGGGCCTTGGCTTCACTTTCGCTGTAGAAATCGCCAATTGGCTTTGTTGGATTGGAAAATGCTGGGTCCATTTCATCAACCATAACTTGGCTTACCAGACTTACGACTGGATTTTCAATAAATTCTTTAATAAATTCATTTTCAAGAGCATTTTGAAGATGATAGCCAATGTAGCCTTGGCTCATAGCTCCACACTCTGGAAATGGCATAAAAGGTATCTTGTCATTTACCTCAGCACCTGCACTCATGGCGAGATTGATCATACCAACTTGTGGTCCGTTGCCGTGGCAAATTATAACCTTATAATCTTCCTTAACAAGCCCTGCAATAGCAGAAGCTGTTATCTTTACTGCTTCCTTCTGCTCTGAAGGAGTATTGCCCAAAGCATTACCCCCTAGAGCTACTAATATTTTCTTACTCATTAAATTTCCTTTTAATATTTTCTAAACTAATCAATATATGGTGAAGGGGCAGGTTTAACTCCCCTATTTGATTCTATATAGGTCACTAACATAAATGTTATTACTCCACATAAAGATCCAAAAACTACTGGTAGTATACCTAATGGTGAGTCTAGTATTTGCCAAATAATTACAGTTACAGATCCTACAATTATAGAATATATTCCTGCATTTTTTGTAGCCTTTGGTACAACCAAGCCTAGCGCATATGCTGCAAAAGGTCCAGCCGATCTTAAAGCGAAGGCAAATAAGTTTAGCGTAAGGATCGGTATTTTAAATAGTGATATCAATGTAGCAAGTATACAAATACTAATGTTACTAATCCTAGTATATCTTATCAATTTATCGTCCTCTACATCTGGATTGATAAATCTTTGATATATATCCTTAATTAATATAGTAGATGCACACAATAGATTTGAATCTGCGCTTGACATTGTAGCCGCTACAATTGAGGCTGATACCACACCTGTTATGATACCAGGAGCATAGGTACTTGTTGCCCACATTAAAGCACTAGTTCCCTCTCCTCCATCAAGTCCAGGATTTTCTGCTAGAGCACATAGGCCAATAACAGTTGGCAAAAATGCCATTAATACCATAAATACCGCTGATAATAAAGATGCCTTTCTAGTTGCATCCTCATTTTCAGACCCTGCAAACCTACCTGATATTTCTGGTCCGGATATGAAAGTACAAAAATAATTAAAAATTAAACTCAATATTGTTGGAATCCCAACTTTAAAAAAATTAAGTTCAACCGGAGGCAAGTCACTTTGAAGCCTTTCTATACCGCCTATCCCATTGATTATGAAAGGAACAGCTATAGCTAAACCAATCAATATTACAAAAAATTGTATTATATCAGCGATACCATCTGCCATCATTCCACCCATAGATGTATATACAGCAATTACAATTGCAGCAATCAACAAGCAAACGTTTTGTGGAATATTAGTAATAGATGATATTACAACTGCTGAAGCCAATATTTGACTTGCGGTAAGACATATAAGCGAACTTATATTTAATATAGCTGTAAAAGATGATGCAAAAGAACCAAATCTTCTATGTACAACTTCAGGAATTGTAACTGCCATAGTCTTTCTAATCTTAGGTGCAAAGTATGCTAAAGGTACCATGGCAACTGCAGCAGCTATTACATACCACGCTGCAGATAAGCCCCATCCTGCAAATGCCTTTGTAGCAACTCCAGTTGTAGAGCCGCCTCCAACATTATTTGCAGATAGAGAGCAAGCAACCATTAACACTCCCATTTGCCTTCCAGCAACCATATAATCAGTACTATCTTTGATAAAAAATTTATTTACTAGAAATCCTATGCTAAACATACCAATAACATAGATAACTAAAATAATTACGGGTACTACTTGAATCTGCATAGTTGTCTCCTCATTTTATATAGACTTCTAGAGTTCTTTAGGATTGGGGAGAACTTTTTAACAAAGTTCTCCTTACCTTTCTTATTTATTCTCTTGTGTATAAACTAGTGGCAATGCTGCGTATACTGCTGCACATGTTACTAGGTCTTGTTTGAATGTTACTTCGTTTGGTGCGTGGGCTTGGTCTTCTGCTCCTGGTCCAAATCCTATGGTTGGGATGTTGTGACGACCCATGATTGCAACACCATTTGTTGAGAAGGTCCATTTGTCTGTTAGTGGACGAGCTGCTCTTTTTTCTTCTTCTTTTGCTATAGGAGGAGCAATTCTCTTATCCCCGTAGAGGTTCTTGTAGGCATCTTCTAGGGCTTTTGTTACTTCGTGATCTTCTGGAATTACCCATGTTGGGAAGTAAGCTTCTTGTTCATATTCTAGGCCTGTCCAGCTTGCTCTCTTGTAGTCATACATAGAAACTTTTGCCCCGTGTTTTTTAACTGAAGGTAGGTCTTCTATTTCCTTGATACAAGACTCCCATGTTTCTCCTGCTGTCATTCTTCTGTCAAGTGAGATTGAACATGAGTCTGCTACTGCACATCTTGATGGAGATGTAAAGAAGATTTGACTTGTTGTAACTGTTCCACGTCCTAGGAAGTTTGCTTCCTTATATTCTGGGTTGTACTTTTCGTCAAGCATCTTTACTAGACCCTTGATTTCTACTGAATCATCAGCTGGGTTTTCGTTAAGTTGTTCGATTTCTTTAAGAATGTCTGCCATCTTGTAGATTGCATTGTCTCCTCTTTCTGGAGCTGATCCGTGACAAGATACACCTTGTACGTCTACTCTCATCTCCATTCTTCCTCTTTGTCCCCTGTAGATTCCGCCGTCTGTTGGCTCTGTTGATACTACAAATTCTGGTTTGATGCCTTCTTTCTCGATCATGTATAGCCAGCAGTTTCCGTCACAGTCTTCTTCTTGAACTGTTCCTGTTACGAGAACTCTGTATTCGTCATTGAGATAACCTAAATCTTTTAGGATTTTTGCTCCATATACTGCAGATACTGGTCCACCAAGTTGGTCAGATCCACCACGTCCACCTATAAGGTTGTCGTCTTCGAATCCATCATATGGGTCAAATTCCCAGTTTTCGATGTTTCCGATTCCTACTGTATCGATATGGCCGTCGAAGGCAATTTGTCTTTTACCTTGACCCATTTCACCAAGTACGTTTCCTTGACCGTCAATCCAAGCCTTATCGAAGCCAAGTTTTTCCATCTCTTCTTTTATTCTTTTAGCCTTGTCGCCTTCTTCACAAGATTCGCCTTTTAGCTTAATCAAATCTCTAAGGAAAGCTATCATGTCTTCTTTGTATTCGCCTGCTTTTTCTTTGATTGCATCAAAGTCTATATTTTTAAATTCTGTCATTTCTACCTCTCTTATTTTCTTATTTGTCTATTCTCTTGTTTGCCTTGTCAACTAATTCTCTTAGTTTTTCTTCTGGATTTTCGATCTTTTGTAGAAGGATCATTGCCGCAATGATGTATGGTTTGAAGCTTGCTTCTTTGTATAGAGGAACTCTATATCTATCAAATACTGATTCAGCTACTTCACCATGTTCTGCAGAAACTCCTGTGATATCTGCTGGTAGGCAGTGCATGTATAAAGCTTTTCCGTCTTTGGTTAGCTCCATCATCTCTTCTGTACATTCCCAATCCATGTGTTCTTTGTTTTGTTCTAGTAGTCTTTGTTCTAGTTCGTCAATTCCCTTTTGGTCGCCTTCGCCGTAGAGTTTAGTTCTTTCTTCCATAGCTGCGAATGGTGCCCAAGATTTTGGATATACTATGTCAGCATCCTTGAATGCATCTTCCATTGAGTTTGTAACTGTGAAGCTTCCGCCGTATTCTTCAGCGTTTTTCTTAGCTATTTCTTCAACTTCTGGCATGATTTCGTATCCTTCTGGGTGAGCAAGAACTACGTCCATTCCAAGTCTTGTAAATAGGCCTGAGATTCCTTGTGGAACTGATAGTGGTTTACCATATGATGGTGAGTAAGCCCAAGTCATTGCAACTTTCTTGCCCTTTAGGTTTTCGATTCCACCAAATTCGTGGATTACGTGGTTAAGGTCAGCCATGGCTTGTGTTGGGTGATCGATATCACATTGGAGGTTTACTAGGGTTGGTCTTTGTTCTAGAACTCCATCTTCGTGACCTTCTTTTACATAGTCAGAGAAGTCTTTCATGTATTTGTAGCCTTTGCCGATATACATGTCATCTCTTATACCTACTACATCTGCCATGAATGAAATCATGTTTGCAGTTTCTTTTACTGTTTCACCGTGAGCGATTTGGCTCTTGCTTTCGTCAAGGTCTTGTACTTCAAGTCCTAGAAGGTTACAAGCTGATGCGAATGAGAATCTAGTTCTTGTTGAGTTGTCTCTAAATAGTGAGATTCCAAGTCCTGAATCAAAGATTTTTGGAGAGATATTTTCTTCTCTCATAGCTCTGATGATGTCAGCTGTCTTCCAGATTGCCTTTAGTTCGTCTTGTGATTTATCCCATGTATGGAAGAAGTCATCTTCAAATAGGTTTTTGTAGTCAAGTTCACTTAGTTCGTCGATTAGTTTTTTGATGTCTGCTGTCATTTATTTCTCCTTTATTATTTATTTATTATCTTTGTATTGTGTATGTGTATTCTTCTTCGTTTGGATAGATTCCATCCCAAACTACTCTTCGATAGTGAGCGTAGTCTGTGTCTCCTTCTGTTGAGATTAGTAGGATTACTGAATTTTCGTCAAGTTTTAGGTCTTTTTTGATCTCTTCTAAGTCTTTCCTTTGGAGGATTTCTGAAAGAGGACCCATGGTTGCTGCTCCACTTTCTCCTGAGATTATTTTCTTATCATCCTTTAAAGGATTTCCTAGAATTCTCATTCCTCTTGCTGCTGCCTTATCTGGAACTGATAGGAAGGCATCCGCATATGAGTGAAGCACTGGCCAGCCTACTGTTACAGGCTCACCACAAGCAAGTCCTGCCATGATTGTATCCATCTTTCCAGTAACATTGTGGATCTTTCCATCATCTGCTTCTGCTGTGATGAAGTTACAATTTGCTTTTTCTGGCTCTACTATAGTTATAAATGGCTTTTCTTCTCCCTCATATACTGAAGAGAAGTATCCAGTAACTCCTGTTGCAAAAGAACCTACTCCTGCTTGAGCGAAGATGTGTGTTGGTTTTAGACCTGCTTCTTTAAGTTGGTCGTTACTTTCCTTAGCAAGGGTTGCATATCCTTCTATGATCCATGTTGGAATCTTCTCATATCCTTCCCAAGCTGTATCTTGAACCATTACCCAGCCTTTTTCCTCGGCGTTCTTGTTGGCAAGACGTACGCAGTCATCGTAGTTGAGCCCATCCATGATGTCGCATTCTGCTCCCAAGGCTCTGATGTTGTCACGCCTTTCTGTAGCTGATCCATCTGGCATAATTACTACGCATTTTTGCTTAAGTTGGTTGGCAGTCCAAGCTACTCCCCTACCGTGGTTTCCATCTGTCGCTGTTACGAAGGTAATATCCCCAAGCTTTTCTCGTACTTCGTCTGAAATCATTTTCTCAAATGGTAATTCTTCGATATCAACTCCCAACTTATCAGCTATGTATTTTCCAATGGCAAATGATCCACCAAGTACCTTGAAGGCATTTAGACCAAATCTGTAAGATTCATCTTTTACGAAGATATCCTTTACACCAAATTGTTTGGCGAGGTTACTTAGTCTTACCAGTGGAGTTGGCTCATAATCAGGGAAACTCTCATGAAATTTTTGTGCAGTGTTAACAACTTCCTCATTGATAAAATCTAGGGAAGTCTTTTCTCTTTTACTAATATCATTTAGTACTATCTTATATTGTTCTTCCAAAATTACATCCTTTCGATTATTTCTCGATACATCCTTCACTTTGCCCTTATTCGGCATTTGCAAATTCTCTATCTTAAGCCATAATAATAAGTGGTATGTGATATATCACTATTATTATAGGACGTATTTACTAGATTGTCAAATAAATATTAAACGATTTCATAGATGTGTTATAATACTTATAGAAAGGTAGAAAAATGACAACACAAAAAGCTAATAAAATAAAAAGAACCTTCGTTAAAGACGAAGCTTACAATATACTTCACGATAAGATTATTTCTGGAGAGCTTACTCCTTACACCCAGCTTAAGATCTCAGAGCTTTCTAAAGAGCTTGGGATTTCACGAACTCCAGTAAGAGAAGCTATTCTTAAGCTAGAAAACGAAGACCTCGTTATAAGCAAGGCCAACCAATGGACCATGGTCGCTCCAATCAAGGTCGAAAGGCTAAAAGACATATATCCCTTGGTCCTCGAGCTTGAAAGCTACGCCTTAAGGGAGAACTTTGATCATGTTACAGATGAATTTATAGATGAGCTCGAGAAGATCAACAAACAAATCAAGATGGAGCATATGAACGAAAATATTATGAGAGTAATCGAGCTTGATGATGACTTCCACGACCTCATAATTGGTCTTTCTCCAAACAAGGAGATAAAACCTATTATAGATAGGCTAAAGAAAAGGATCAAAAGATTTGAAATAGGCTTCTATCAGGCCAAGGACGTCCACAAGGCCCCATCGACCTACGACGAGCACCTAATCTTAATAGAAAGCCTCAGAAAAAGAGACCTAGATAAGTCCCTAGATGCCCTAAGGAAAAACTGGACTACGACTATTACAGATGAGTCAATAGAGAAAATCAGTAAACTTTTAAATGTTGAAAAATAAAAAATTTGAAAACAATCAATAAATCATATGGAATTCCTATGCCCTCCTTGCCAAAATAATTATTACATAAGAAGTCCATTTAAAAGAGATGGCGAAATAATAAAATATTTTCAAAGCCCTAATCATCTAATAACATATACGGTCAGGGCTTTTGTATTTAGAGAAAGTTTCGCCATTTTAGACGATATAAATAGGCTATTGCAGTATGAATCCTAGAATTTTTCTTTAGAAAAGCCCTACGGTAATAATCCCTAAATCCGTGGGATAATAGGCTCATCCGGCAGGATTTAAATGGCCTAGCAGCCAAGAGAGATAAATTTTCCTAAGAAAGGCTTCTAATGATTTTAGGATAGTTATTCATAATTTGAACAGCTCAAGCTTTATAGCCTAATGTCTATCACAACCTGCGATTGTCTCAAGGCCGTGGATTAGGAAGGGCCTTATGATTTCAAAGTTTTCCCTACAGGCTTTGGGGCTTCCTGGGAAGTTTATGATTAAGCTTCTCCCCTTAATCCCTGCCACAGCCCTCGACAGATAGGCCATAGGAGTTATTTTTGCGGATTCATTCCTGATAGCTTCGACTATGCCGTCCGCTCTTTTTTCTATAACGGCAAGGCTTGCCTCGGGTGTGATATCTCTTTGGCTAAAGCCTGTGCCTCCGCTGGTAAGTATTAGGGAAATTTCTTCATCAGTATAGGCTAATAATTTTTCCCTAATGCTTTCGAAATCATCTGCTACTATCTCATATTTTCTTACTTCTAGACCAAACTCTTCTAGTAATTCTACAAGGACTTTCCCGCTCTTATCCTCATAGACTCCAGAGCTTGCCCTGTCTGAAATCGTAAGCACTCCTGCACTAAATTTCACAATAGCCCTCCTTCCGCCATTTCTAAGAAGTCTTCTCTCTTTAGGTCGACTCCTGCGAAGACTCTAGGAAGGAAGAAGTCAAAGCTTGTAATCTTTGAGTGAATACTTGCCCCAGGCACTCCCATAAGATAGGTCTCTCCTAATCTTGCAACCATAAGCATATTTCCTGGCTGCATAGGGATTCCTTGAACTATAACCTCTGCACCAGTTTTCCTAATGGCTCTTGGGGTTATATCATCTGGATCGACACTCATTCCTCCGGTAAATATCACAAGGTCCGCACCTTCCTCTTTAAATTTCTCGAAAGTAGCTACAAGCCTATCTTCATCATCTGGGAGGAATTCATATCCTAAAACTTCCGCCCCAAACTCAGCTAATTTCTCCCTAAGAACAGGTTTAAAGGCATCCTTGATCCTTCCATAATAGACCTCATCTCCCGTTATGATACATCCTACTTTAAGTTTTTTAAATTCCTTAACTTCAAATATGGGACCTGCTTCGAGAATCTCCTTGGCCTTTTCTACTTGACCTCTCTCGGTCCAGAGAGGAACGATTCTCGCTCCAGCAAGCCTGTCACCTTCTCCTACCTTAGTGTAGGATTTCTTGCAAGTTATGGTATAATCGCCGATTTCGTTGATTTTTCTTAGAAGAGTCCTATCTATGACGAAAAGCCCCTTGACCTTGCTTGTAAGATTGATCTTTCCTTCACTTACATCAGAGGCTTCGATATTTGCCCCAAAGAGAGCGTCGGAAATTTCAGCAATTGCGTCTTCTTCATGGACTTGGTCTTTTTCTAGCTCTCCTACATATATATGGTCCTTGCCGATATTTTTTAAGGCTTCGATGTCAGATTCTTCGACTATATGTCCTCTTTTAAACAAGACACCCTTAAAGCCATCTTCCATAATCGCTGTAAAGTCGTGGAGGAGAGGGAGACCCACTGCATCTTCTACTCTAATTTTCTCTATCATAAGCTATCCTTATCTCATCTTCTGGGTAGATTGTACCTTCTTTCCTTACTATGGCAAAGATTCCTTCAGTTGGCATTATACATTCACCCGTTATGTTTCTAATCTCACAACCCTTGTGACATTCTTTTCCGATTTGAGTCACTTCAAGCTCACATTCTCCAATAGTCAAAATAGTCCCAATAGGAAGGGTGTGAAGGCTAATTCCCTCTGTCATTATATTTTCTGCGAAATCTCCTGGCTTTAGACTTGGGATTTTCTCCTTCATCTTCTCTAATGATTCCACCGCCAATAGAGAGACCTGCCTGTGCCAGTTTCCCGCATGGGCATCTCCTACTATGCCATGGTTTTTTCTAAGTTCTATTTGAGGGACAGGGCTTTTGATCGTTCCCTTTTTCTCGCTTATATTAACCGATATAACTTTCATTCTTGTAATCTCCACTCTTGCCGCCAGTCTTTCTTAAAAGCTTGATCTCGCCAATTTCTATATCCTTCTGAACTGCCTTACACATATCATAAATAGTAAGGGCAGCCACACTCGCTCCCGTAAGGGCCTCCATCTCGACCCCTGTCTTGGCATTGAGCTTAGCTGAAGTCCTAATCTCGATTGTATGAGTCTTATCATCCATAACAAAGTCGATTTCTATAGAAGTTAGATTAATGGGATGGCACATGGGAATCATATTGGAGGTGTTTTTAGCTGCCATAATCCCTGCGACCTTGGCTACAGTTAAGACATCTCCCTTTTCGATTTCTGAGTTTTGTACCATTTTGTAGGTCTTTTCATTTAAGAAGACTCTAGCAGCCGCTATAGCCAGCCTATCTGTCGGATCTTTGCCCGATACATCAACCATCCTCGCTCTTCCATTCTCATCCAAATGACTAAACTTATCCATCTATCCTCCTATAGAACTCATTGTTCGCGCGCTTTCCGAGCCAAAATCACCTATCCTATGACTTTTGGGCTTCTTATAAATACTTTCTCTGATTATTTTCTTCTTTTCCTCAAGACTTAGGCCCTTGATAGATATCTCCTCTCTCGAGTGAAGGCAGGCCTTGAGCTTCCCATCCGCAGTAAGCCTAATCCTATTGCAGTCCTTGCAGAACTTGTGGCTTAGGGGGGATATGAGACCGACCCTTCCCTTGTAACCTTCTATGGCAAAAGTCCTCGCCACTCCGTCAAATCCCAGGTCCTTTTTCCTATATCCATCGAGAATATTGTCGTTCGCCTTGTAATTATTCCTATCAAAGTCTAGGTCTGCCCCGATTGGCATAAGCTCGATAAATCTTACTTCGATTTCGTTATTTTCTGTAAGGGCTAGGAAATCTCCTATTTCCTTATCATTGAAGCCCTTAATCAAAACAACGTTGACCTTAACCCTAAAGTCAAGATCGATTGCCTTGGCGATAGTTCTTTTCACCTCTTCTAATTTGTCGGCTCCAGTAATAAGCTTAAACTTCTCCCTATCCAGGGTGTCCAGACTAAAGTTAATTCTAGAAATTCCATATTCCTTAAGAAGGTCAAGCTTATCGTAAACCATAGACCCGTTTGTCGTTATAGCGAAGTCCTCTATCTCTGGGATTTGAGAAAGCTTCTTTATAAGGTCCATAACCCCTCGCCTTGCGAAAGGCTCGCCTCCAGTAAGCCTAATCTTTCTTATGCCAAGACCTGCCATAATCTGGGCTGTTTCTACTATCTCCTCGAAAGTTAGGATGTCCTCGTGATCAAGAAGCTTAATTCCATCTTCTCCCATGCAATATTTGCACCTGAAATTACACCTGTCGGTGACAGATATCCTAAGATATGAAATTTCTCTTCCAAATTGATCTTTCATAATCATTCCTCTTTCAAAAACAATAGCTTGCGGCTATCTATAGCAAAATACTTTGGCCCATCGTGAAACTCTTTATACTCTTCCTTATCTATTTCAACTCTTAAATCATCATACTTTTTATCATCCTGATTTAAAATTCCAAGGAAGGAGTCGATATTTTCTATTAAGCGAAAATCTTCTATTCTTATAAAATCGTCATTTAAGGCCCTATCACTTAAGATTATATCCCTGCTTCTTAGGGCACATAGATTCGCTTCGGTCTTAATCTTAGTCTTAGTCTTTAGCCTTATCCCCCAAGCCTTAAGAAATATTTCGTCCTTCACAATCTCAAAATCCGAGAAGTTATTTATTCCAATAAGCTTAGCTTCAGTAAGGCTTGTGGGATTTTCGAAAAATTCTTTGGTCTCCTTTAGGTCTCCACTTTTTCCGTTGCTAATACTTATTATCTTATCGCTCATCCTGTATACTTCGTCCTTGTTATGGCTTACGAGAATCGTCTTGAGCTCATATTTTCTGATAATATTTAAGACCTCTGCCTCGATTGAATTTTTGAGAAACTCATCCAGGGCTGAGAAGGGTTCATCTAGAAGTAAGATATCAGGCTTATTCACAAGAATCCTACAAAGAGCCGTCCTCTGCCTTTCTCCTCCAGAAATATAGGCTGGAAGCTTGTCCTTGATATGGTAGATGTGCATCTCTTTTAGCTTGTCAGTAATATCACGCCTTTCCCTAAGACCTGCCCTAACATTTTCTTCTACAGTGAAGTTGGGGAAAAGGGCGTAGTCCTGGAAGAGATATCCCACTTTTCTTTCTTGGGGCCTTAGGTTGATTTTCTTTTCTGAATCAAAAAGAGTCCTTCCATTTAGGATAATCTTACCCGAATCAGGCTTAATCAGTCCTCCTATGGCCTTGAGGGTCAGGCTTTTACCCGACCCACTTGCTCCAAGAAAGCCCAGCCTATCATTTTCCATCTCAAAATCCACGTCAAGCTTGAAATTCTTGAAGTTCTTTTTTATCTTACACACTAGCATGGTTTTTCTCCTTACTTTCTAGAAGATTTAGGGATAACAAGACTACAAAAGAAATAGCTAGATTGATAAGGACCCATTTGTAGGCAAGGCTATCCTGGCCGATCCTCCATAGCTGATAGACCGTAGTTGAAATAGTGGCAGTCTTGTTGGGAATGAATCCCGAAACCATGCTAGTCGCCCCATATTCTCCCAGGGCCCTAGCAAAGGAAAGGATAAGGCCTGCGAGAATCTCCTTCTTGCAAGAGGGAAGGACTATCCTCCAAAATATCCAAGTGTTGGACTTACCCAGAGTCTGGGCGGCATATTTTAGATTCATATCAAAGGACTCAAAAGCCCCCCTGCTCGTCCTATACATCAAGGGAAAAGTTACGATAATAGTTGCAAAAACCGCCGAATACCATCTCATAACTAGGCTGATTTCCCTCCTTGCGAAAAACTCTCCTATGTAATTGTTAGGACCAAGACTTTTAAGTAAGAAAAATCCAACAACTGTCGGAGGAAGGACCAAGGGCAGGGTCAAGATAACATCCAAGAATCCCTTCACCGTTGGATTTAGCTTTCTTACTTGATAAGCCAAAAATATCCCTAGGAAAAATGTGAAAAAACAAGAAATTAAAGCAATTCTAAGTGAATTATATAAGGGAAATAGATTCATAGCTAATCTAACTTGCTGGCTTAAAACCATATTTAGTAAATACTTCCCTCGCCCTATCGGTCTTCAAAAATTCCAAGAACTTCTCGCCAGCTTCCCTATTAGGAGAATTCTCGATAAGGGCTGCTGGATAAATCACCTTCTTATCAAGCATATCAGGATCTGCCGTATCTACGATTCTTAGACCTGCAGCCTTTGCATCTGTCGAATAAATAATTCCACAATCAACAGCCCCTTCGTTTATCCAAGAAGTAACTTCCTTGACATTTGACCCGAAGCTAATCTTATCTTGAATCACTTCCCAAATCCCCATATTCTTTAGTAAAGATTCAGAATATTGACCAACGGGAACATCGGCATTGCCCAGGGCGATAGTCTCGACCTTATCTTTTTTAATATCATCGAAAGACCTAATATCCTTGTCAGAATTTTCCCTCACAGCAAGGACCACTTCGTTTTCTAGGAGGTCAAATCTTGTATTAGGCTCGATTGTAATATCGCTGGCCTTAGACGCACTATTTGGATCAAGATCATCCATTTGCTTTTTAGCAGCAGAAATAAATACATCACAGGCTGCTCCCTCGGAAATTTGTGTCTTGAGGGTTCCAGAGGAGTCGAAGTTAAAGACGAGATTAATTCCTGGATTTTCCTCTTCGAAAACTGATTTTAATTCTTCTAGAGACTCGGTCATGGAAGCAGCTGCAAAGACATTTATATCGGTCTTGGCACTTGTGTCATCTTTCTTCTTCTCTTCATCTTTTTTTTCATTATTCATATCTTCTGCCTTTGTTTCTTCCTTTACATCTTCTCCTGCAGGTGCCTTGGCTCCACAAGCTGCAAGCGATACCGCAAAAAACAAAGATAGAAAGATTGCTGTCATTTTTTTCATCATTTTCTCCTTTAGGAAATGTCGAATAGTTTACGTCGACTACTCGGTCATATTATATCACATTTATAGCTATATAGGAACTTCTCTATTTATTTTTGGGCCAAAGTCGAGTATACTATTATTTATTGAAAAGGAGTTAATATGAGTAAGTTAGTTATACCAGAAAATTATAAAAGCAATGAAGATTTATATAGAACCCAACTGTTGATCAAGGAAATCAAAGACTATTTCCAAATCAACCTAGCCAACAACCTAAACCTAAAGCGTGTATCTGCTCCCCTATTCGTTTCAGAAACATCAGGTCTTAACGACAACCTAAACGGAGTAGAAAAACCTGTAACCTTCGACCTTCCAGAAGCTAACAACGCAGAGATGGAAATCGTCCACTCCCTAGCCAAATGGAAGAGATACGCCCTAGAAGAATACAACTTCAAAACCCACGAGGGCCTTTACACAGACATGAACGCCATAAGACGCTGCGAAGAACCAGACAACACCCACTCCTTCTACGTCGACCAATGGGACTGGGAACTAATCATGAATGAAGAAGACAGAAACGTGGACTACCTCAAACAAATCGTAGAAACAATCTACAGGACCATGAAGTCCCTAGACGAATACCTCTGCACTCTTATTCCAACTAGACAAAAGCTCCTCAAAGATCAAATTAGATTTATGACAAGCGAAGAGCTCCTCCAAAAATACCCAGGAAAAAACGATAAGGAAAGAGAAAGATTAGCGGTCAAAGAATACGGAGCAGTTTTCCTAATGCAAATAGGAAAAGTCCTCTCAAACGGAGAAAAACACGACCTCCGTGCCCCAGACTACGACGATTGGGAACTAAACGGAGACATCCTTGTATATAACCCTGTACTAGACGACGTCCTAGAGCTTTCATCCATGGGCATCAGGGTCAACCCAGAAAGACTAAACGAACAACTAAAACAAACAGACAACCTAGACAGACTCAAATTCGACTACCACAGGATGCTAATAGACGGCAAACTCCCACAAACCATAGGAGGCGGAATCGGCCAATCAAGACTATGTATGTTCTTCCTCCAAAAAGCCCACATAGGAGAAGTCCAAGTATCCTACTGGCCAGACGAACAAAGAAAAGCTCTAGCCAACAAGGGAATCAAACTATTATAGAAAAATAAGCGGACCTAAGGGGATAAGCCTTGGCCCGCTTTTTCTCTGGGAAAATTTAAGATTCTAAATTATAATATATAACTCTAACAAAGAAAACTTATCTGAGCAAATTCCAAATATCCGAGACTTCTCCACAAGGTCGAAATAAGGGAAAGGTTAAGCTTTATATAAGGGGCAAGAGAAACACTCCCCTTATGTCTAATAGTTCTATCAACAATTATCGAACATTTACTCACCCCTTATCTCTAATGGTCCTGGCCACAAAAACAATCCTACCAGAACCCTTATGTCGAACTTGTCGAGACATCTCATAAGATTTTCAATTTCCCTTATGTCAACCGAAGTGGAGACATCTCACATAAATTTCCACCTCTAATGGAATTGTCACATTGAGCGTAGCGAACTGATGAAATTCCTTAATCGAGGCTTTGCGAGGTGAAGCGAAACTGAGACCGCAAACTACCGTCGACAGAGCTTCCACGGGGAAGCGACGAGAGGTCTACAGTCTATGATGACATGTAAATAACAAAAAGAAACTTATCTAAGCAAATCTCCAAATAACCGAGACATCTCACAGTTAAAAATCACGCTTCTATAACTACAAGCACCCGGAATAAAAGAATGAAAATTACTTAATATAATAATATTAAGAAAATAATCCAATAACTCTGTAGAAAAGTAAAAACTATCTAAAATAAAGTATAATACATATGTTATCATCACTTCCATTAGCATGGAAGGAGGTGAGATCGTGCGATTTTTACTTAACATCATTTTTGCTATCATAGTACAGGTAGCTGGTGACTGCTTGTACAAGTGGCTAAATAAAGCAAGCCCGTCTGGCTACTGGAAGACCCTCCGCGGAGTGGTAAAGCGTAGCTTGATAAAGAAGATGATAATTAGCAAAAAAAAGGACGAGCTTGGGAAGGTGACCCCATAAAGTTGAACCTAATACCAGGACTGATAGTTGACTAGTTAAGGATTCAACTGACTTTTTCTTTTTTACACAATTATACGGACCCTATCTAAAAAACTAAGGAGAAAAAATGGAAAAATTTAAACAAATACAAAAGAATTTCCAAATAAACGGAGCTGTTTTAAAGTATATTGCCTTTATTTCAATGTTTATTGATCATTTTAATAAAGCTATTATCACCCCATATTTAAATTACCAACAGCCCCTTGTGGCCATATCAACAATTTTTGATATAATGGGACGAATCGCCTTTCCGATTTTTGCCTTTATGATTGTAGAAGGCTTTTATAAAACTAAATCTAGAGGAAAATATCTAAGAAATCTTTTGATTTTCGCCATAATATCAGAAATTCCCTACGATATGTTCCAATCAAAAGTTTTTATAAATAATAGATCACAAAATATAATGTGGGCGCTCGCCCTTGGTCTTTTGATCTTAATTATTGTCGATAAATTAAAAGAAAAAATCAAAAATAAATACGCCTGGCTTATTGTTTCCATATTAATAGTAGGAGTAAATGCCATAATTGCAACTCTTCTATCCTTTGACTACGATTATTATTCCATAATAATAATCTTTATCCTCTACCTTTTCTACGATAAAAGGCTTGTAGGAAGCCTTATTTCATATCTTGTGATAATTAAAGAAGTTTATGCAATTTTGGGCTTTGCTGTCATTAATTTTTATAATGGAGAAAAAGGAAGGCAAAATAAATTGTTCAATTATTTGTTCTATCCGGTCCATTTGTTGATATTTGGGATTTGTAGGTTTTACTTGAATATATAATTTTTGTATTAATTTGAAGTTAATTTCATTATTTCATTAAAAATATCCCCTAAATCATAACTTTTGATTTAGGAGATATTATATGTGTTACTTAATTTCTTTTCAAAATCATCCTTAGATAAAACTATTACATATTTAAAATAAAATTCTTCTAAATTGGATTTCAAACCAAATTTATCAACCCTTTCTTTAGCCAAATATTTTATCTTGTCCTGAAGTTTATCATATTCATTATATTGCCCAAGACCACTTTTATCATTTATATCTTTTTTAGGATTATAAACTAAAATATATCCTAAATTTTCTCTAGTATAAGATAAATTTTCATCAAATATATCCATATAAATCAATAAAGAATCTTTAATCTTTCCATATATTACTCATTTTAGGTTTATCTTGATTTTAAACTCTATAAAATAATCCATGTCATTAAAAACTTTAACTGTATCATTAGAAGAATATTCCCTCATGTAGATATATTTACTGCCATGATTTTTTCTTTCATGAATTGTCTTATGTTTAGTGTTATGTTTTTTGAAATAATATTCCTTTACTTTATCAAAGTCTATACATTTATCATTAGAATCTATAAAAATTTCTCCACCATTATCATCGTAGGATGTTTTAGAAAAATCACTAAATAGATTAGAAATATCCATATCTTTACAAAATTCATCATCAAAAAAATCATAAACAAGATCTTTTAAATATTTTCTCGTAATAAACTCTCTTGTTCTAAAATATCAAAAGCGGATGATAAGGTAGAATAAATTTCACTAACTGAATCACTTACATCTTTAACTTCTGCTAATCCAGAATTCTTATTATCATAAGCTAAATAATACTTACACTTATTAGCTACCTCGTGTTTTGAAGAATAAACCTCAATAACCCTAACAAAATAAGGACTGTGTCTATTAATAAGAATATGCATACCTAAATATTTATTTAATAATACAATTAACTCAGCAAATATTATTGGATCTATAATAAATCATATTGGTAAAATTGTTCATCAACAAGTCCCGAATCCTTTATTATATTGTATATTTCATTAATTTTACTATTACTTTGACTTATTGAATTTCTTTTCTGACTATAGGTAAAAATAAAACTTTTCTTAGCACGAGACATAGCAACAAAAATAGCATTTAAATTTTCCTCTCTATCTGTATGAAAGGACCAAAATGCTTTATCCTCTAAACCTATAAGATAAACATGTTCAAATTCTAAGCCTTTGCTTTTATGAATTGTCATAATCGGTATAGAATTTTCACCCTTAAAATTTTTAACTGAATTAACCCATGATTTATTTGAATCTATGTATTCTTTATAAAATAAACCAGAGAATTTATATAATATCTCATTAAGCTCTTCTTCACTTGTATATTCTGTATAATCATAATTCAATATGTTAAACTCCACAATCGATACGATATTTAGTATTAATTTATACATATCATCAAAACAATTTATACAACATCTCATAATAGCCCTTATAT
>OJLW01000385.1_pt1 | contig 23373 bp, 17 predicted proteins | sample 1597021 | NCBI WGS metagenome assembly OJLW01 (sample SAMEA3904676, study PRJEB24821) | metagenome | biome: Builtin; feature: hospital; material: surface | place: USA | collected 2013-06-03
CGCTCGTCGGCAGCGTCAGATGTGTATAAGAGACAGCATCTAACCTATGCTGACTTATGTGGGATCCACTCTCACGGAGCGGTTCGGGTAGCCTACTATGCAGAACGTTTAGCTAAAGGTGGCGTAACTTTAAATCCCAATATTGTCTATACGCAAACAGGACCGGGTACCGCTACCTTAGATGGTGACAATGGTCAAGGTCATTATATTGCTAATTTGGCTATTGATAAGGTGATCGAATTAACCAAAGAAACTGGCGTTTCCATGTTAGGTGTCACTCATGTCAGTCATACTGGGATGTTGGCTTACTATTGTGAGAAGATTGCGAATGCGGGCTTAGTGACGCTAGCGATGACCCAATCAGATCCGATGGTTGTGCCTTTTGGAGGGGCTGAAAATTACTATGGAACCAACCCGATTGCATTTGGGGCACCTCGTAAAGAAGGCCGTCCAGTAGTCTTCGACATGGCGACAACGGTTCAAGCATGGGGTAAAATATTAGATGCTCGTTCTAAGGGGCATGATATTCCGGATACCTGGGCGGTGGATGAGCACGGTCATCCAACGACCGATCCGAATAATGTATCGGGCTTGTTACCGATCGCTGGACCTAAGGGTTATGGATTAATGATGATTGTTGATATTCTAGCTGGAATGATTTTCAATCTTCCATTCGGTAATAAGGTGTCTTCAATGTATAAGGACCTAGACAAGGGACGCGACTTGGGGCACGTCTACATTACAGTGGATCCAGAACGCTTTACCACTTTAGATCAATTCACAAGCAATATCGAAACCATGATTAGCGACTTGCACGGTATCAAGCCTGCTAAAGGATTCGATCAAGTATATTACCCAGGTGAATTGGCGATTATTGAAACAGAAAAGAATCTCAAGGACGGTATTGAGATTCCAGAGCATATTGTCGATTATCTAAAATCGGACACAGTGCACTTTGATGAGTACGGTCATAAAGGTGCCTTTGCTTAATCGTCATTTGCTTAATGGCTATCACGACCGATAACATTCAAGAAAAATTCCCTCTTTAAAAATACAGTTAAGGCCTCTAAGTATCCTGTGTGGATATTTAGGGGCTTTTTGTCTAGTGGCCTGGTAGAGATTGGTGTATACTGATTATCAATCGATCTTTAATTATGTATGAAGGGAGTTAACGGACATGGAATTACTAATTAGAGGGCTAATGATTGGGCTATTTCTGGCGGTCACCAATTATTCCATGAAATCTCATAGCAATCCTTGGGGCCGGTGGCTCAGTCGTTTTCTAGTGATAGGGGTTTTCTTGTTGGCGGCAGGATCACTGAGTGCCTTTAGTCTGCTTGCAACTGAAGTAGCTCTTAAATGGCGGCTGATGTATGGGCTATTAGCCGTGGCCCTGTGGGCTTATTTGATCCATCTGATCCGCATATATCGTAAAAAATAAGTCTGTCTATCTATTGAGTTTGATAGCATCTAGAATAATTGACCCTTCAAATCTGAGTGTGTTTTCTTGTGACTTCTAAGTTGAACGTGCTAAACTGGAACTATCACAAGCAAGGAGGGTTCTACATGCAAGCAAATTATGTGTTAAATAATGACGTTAAGATTCCGTCGATTGCCTTTGGTACATGGGAATTACCTGAAGGAGAGGTGGCCTACCAGGCGGTCTTAAAGGCTCTGGAATATGGCTATCGTCACATTGATACCGCCCAAATCTATGGCAATGAAAAAAGTGTGGGTCAAGCCATCAAGGATTCCAAAATTGACCGTCAGGATATCTTCTTGACAACCAAGGTCTGGAATGACAAGGGAACCTATGAGGCCACCAAAGCGTCTATTGATGAATCTATGACTAAGTTACAAGTGGATTACTTGGATCTGCTTTTGATTCACTGGCCAAATCCACAAGCCTTTCAAGAAAATGATGCTTGGATTGAACGTAACGCTCAAGTTTGGCGTGCGATGGAGGAATATTATCAAGCTGGTAAGATTCGTTCGATTGGGGTGTCTAACTTCTTGGAACATCATATTGAAGCCTTGAAGAAGACGGCAACCATTAAACCAATGGTCAATCAGATAAAGTTGTCACCAGGTTTGACGCAAGCCGAACTTGTCGACTACTGTAAGCGTGAAGGGATTGTTTTGGAGGCATACAGTCCGCTCGGTCGCGGGGATGCATTCCACAATGAGACTTTAAAGGAGATGGCCGCTCGCTATGATGTGACTGTGGCTCAATTATGCTTACAATGGTCTTGGCAACATGGCTTCTTACCGCTACCTCGCTCTAAAACACCGGCTAATATCTTATCTAATATTGAGCGGCCTGAATTCACGATTGAGGCCGCAGATATGGAACGGCTCGATCAATTGGAGGATTTAGCGACCGCACCAGACCCTGATCATGCTAAGGAATAGTCTTAAAGGATTATTAATTGTGAAACGCTCGAGTCTAGAATGAAGGCTCGAGCGTTTTTGTTGGAGCAAGAATGGAGGGTAGATCATGTAAAAAAACTTTTATCGTTTTCATGTGACCTATGTTAAAATAAGATGAAAGGGGGGAGTTTTGTATGATTAATGATTCTTTACGGTTTAAACAGCGATTGATGATCGCATCCATGCTTTTTGGCTTATTTTTTGGGGCAGGAAATATTATTTTCCCAGTGTTTTTAGGGCAGCTTGCTGGAGACCAGGTATTATTAGCGGGTCTAGGGTTTAATTTAACAGCAGTCGGGCTACCTATGTTGGCTATTGCGGCGATGGCTGTGACTGAGAGTAAATCGGTCTATGAATTGAGTTTACGGGTTTCCAAGCCGTTTGCGGTGATATTTACAGTCGGTTTGTATTTGATGATCGGCCCCTTATTCGCGATTCCACGTTTGGCGACCGTCTCTTATGAAGTAGGGGTCACTTCTTGGGTAGATCAAATGGGCTTGAGCCAGACTTGGGGGCTGGCGGCATACTCGCTCCTCTTTTTTGGCGGTGTCTATCTTTTTTCACGTAAGTCATCGAATTTAATTCAGCTAATCGGTCAGTGGATGACCCCCTTGTTGATTCTCTTGTTGACTCTCGTCTTTGCGCAAGCTTGTTTAAGAGGAAATTTTGATTTCCCTAGTGGGACTTTGGATTATCCTTTAGCCAATTCTTTTATTAAAGGCTATGATACGATGGATGGGTTGGCGGGACTGGCCTTTGGGATTGTAATTATTCGTTCTATCAGATCTCTCGGCTTAAAAAATCCTCACCGAATTAGTCAGGAAGTGCTTTTGAGTGGGGGGCTTTGTGTATTGATGATGGGCCTGGTTTACTTTGGCTTGATTCTCTTGGGGGCAGACAGTTTGAATTATAGCCAATTAGCCGCTAATGGCGGTGAGGCTTTGCCTAGAATTGTGAGTCACTATTTTGGTTGGTTTGGTCAGATTCTTTTGACTCTGATCGTTATTGTGGCTTGTTTTAAGACGACGATCGGTTTGGTAGTTGCCTTTAGTCAAGCTTTTCAACAGATTTTTCCAGGGAGTAAGGGCTGGCTTTGGTCAGTCTTAGCCTGTTTAGTCCCAGGACTCTTAGCCAATGTGGGCTTGGATCGGATGATTGCCTTGACGACTCCCTTCTTAATGTTGATTTATCCTTTAGCCATGGTCTTAATTCTTTTGGCCCTGTTGGCGAATCAGTGGGCTTCTAAGCGAACCTATCAGATCTGTCTATGGGTGACGGCCTTCTTTGCGGTCTTTGATTTTATCAATCATTCACCGGCCTTTATAAGGCAATCGATTTGGGGAGAGGCGATGATTCGTTGGGCAAAACAGTATTTCCTCTTTTATCAGCTAGGCTTGGCCTGGTTCTTGCCGGTTCTCTTAACCTTAGGCTTTTGTTTTATATTTAGAAAGCGGCTGGCTGATCAGTAGACAAATAAAACAAGGAGCGACGAGAGTCAGCTCCTTGTTTATTTGCTTTTAATTAGGCTTGGCAGATGCCGGGCGTGGTCATTTTTTCAGCTTGCAGTAAGTGGTCGAGGCTTGCTTGGTCGAGCAGGCCTTTTTCGATGACCAATTCTTTGACAGATTGGTCACTGGTGAGTGCTTCCTTAGCGATGTCAGCAGCTGCTTGATAGCCAATATAAGGGACCAAAGCGGTAATGGTGCCGACACTTTGTTCGACTAATTCGTGGCAACGATCACGGTTAGCGGTAAGGTCTTTGAGGCAGTTGTCAATGAGGGTTTGAATGGCTTGTTTGAGATAGGTCAAGGATTCGAACAGGCAGAAGAAGGTAACGGGTTCAAAGGCATTAAGCTCTAATTGACCTGCTTCAACGGCCATGGCAATGGTTAAGTCATTGCCGCAGACTTTAAAGGCAACTTGATTGACAACTTCAGGAATCACCGGATTAACTTTACCTGGCATGATGGAAGAGCCGTTTTGCTTTTTAGGAAGATTAATTTCGTTAAAACCTGTTTTAGGCCCAGATGACATGAGACGTAAGTCGTTAGATATTTTTGATAAGGCGAGGGCCAAGGTCTTTAAAATGCTTGAGATATAAGCAAAGCTATCGATGTGTTGGGTGCCGTCAATCATATCTTCAGCTTGGTGAACTGGAAGTCCAGAGACCTTAGCTAACTCTGGGACGACTTGGGTAAAGTAATGCTCATCGGCATTTAAGCCGGTTCCGATCGCGGTGGCTCCAAGGTTAACTGTTAGGAGCTCGTCGAGGGCATTTTCCAAGCGTTGTCGAGACCGTTTGATGGCGGTCGCATAGGCATGAAATTCTTGGCCAAGACGGATGGGAATGGCGTCCTGCATTTGTGTGCGGCCCATCTTGATAATATCGTCGAAAGCCTGAGCCTTATCAAGGAGTGCTTCTTCGAGCTGAATCAGCATTTGAATCAAGTCTTGGGCTAATTGGTAGGTGGTTAACTTCCCAGCAGTCGGAATGACATCGTTGGTTGATTGGCCATAATTGACATGATCATTGGGATGAACTAGCTGGTAGTTTCCTTTTTGGCCGCCTAGAATTTCGATCGCTCGGTTGGCTAAGACTTCATTGATATTCATATTCATAGAGGTTCCTGCTCCACCTTGAATCGGATCAACAATAAAGGCATCTTGGAGTTGGTGATTGATGATCTCATCACAGGCTTGAACAATCGCTTGGGCAACATCCTCGCTGAGGCGATGGCAGGTCTGGTTGGTGATTGCGCAGGCTTTTTTGACATAGGCTAGGGATTGGATAAAACGAGGGTGTAAACTTTGCCCAGTGATTGGGAAGTTTTCACGAGCTCGCAAGGATTGAACCCCGTAGTAGGCATCGACGGGGACGGCGTGTTGACCGATGGAATCAGCTTCTATCCGAGTAGGATTGTTGGTATGTGTAGTCATGACTTTGCTCCTTTTCTATGAAGTTTGACTTCTTTAGTCTTATTATAGGAATGAAAAGGTTTTATTTCTAATACTTATTATGGTATATTAGTTATAACTTAAAAGCTATATATGGGGTGGGTTCATGTTTCAAGGAAAAGAATATGTCTTGGCGGTAGAAAAGGAACGGTCATTTTCTAAGGCCGCCGAGAAGATGCATATTTCACAACCTTCTTTATCGGCTAATATTAAGCGGATTGAAGAGCGTTTGGGTCATGATTTATTTGATCGGTCAACCATTCCTCTACGGGTGACGGAATTTGGAGAGGAATATCTGAAGCAATGCCGGCAAATCCTAAAGATTGAGGCTGATTTTGATCAATTTTTACAGCGTTATGAAGGCTTGCGGTATGGGCACATTATGATTGGAGGGTCCAGTCTCTATGCTGCCATGATTCTCCCTAGGATGATGGCCCAATATAAGGCCCTTTATCCTGCCATTGAATTAGGCTTGAAGGAGGCGACGAGTGAAGACTTGGTTCACTATTTAAGAGAGGGGGAGATTGATCTCTTACTGGATAATACCGGCTTTGACGAACAAGAGTTTGAGGCGGTTGAACTAGCTTCTGAGCAGCTTCTTTTAGCTGTTCCGCGTGATTTTGCGGTTAACCAGTTTTTGTTGGATTATCAGCTTTCTCCGAGGGAGATTCGCCAAGGAGACATAGATATCAATCAGGTACCAGCTGTCGACTTAAAAGCATTTGGTCAAGCTCCCTTTGTTTTTTTAAATGATCATAATGATACAGGGGTGCGGGCTCGACGTTTATGCCAGGCTCAGGATTATCAAGCGAATGTGGTTTATGGGGTTGATCAACAGTTGACGGCTTATAATATTTCTTTATCAGGCATGGCGATTTCGGTGATGGGAGAGGCCTTGTTGCATTACGGCTATGCCAGTGATCGTTTGATATATTACCGGCTGCAAGGGGAGGCTTCGAAACGACCGATTTGTATTTATTGGAAGAAGGACCGTTATTTAACGAAAGCGAGTCAGGCTTTCCTAGAATTAATTGGACAAGAGAAACTTTTTTAGTGGAAAGGATTTCATTTTTTCTTAGAATCACGTATAATGACTTATAAATACTAAACTATAAGTTAGGAGGCAAAAGAGTGGAATATCGGTTAGAACATGATTCCTTAGGGGAAATTAAGGTGCCCAAGGATCGTTATTGGGGAGCAGTCACACAACGGGCCTATGAACATTTTCAGATTGGTCAGGAAAAGATGCCGCGGGTTTTGATTCGGGCTTTAGCAGCGATTAAAAAAGCGGCTGCTCAGTGTAATGAGTCTCTGGGGGTCTTGGATGCCGAGCGTGCCCAGCGAATCGAAGAAGTATGTGATGAGATCCTGGATGGAAAGCTGGACGATCATTTTCCTTTACCAATTTGGCAAACTGGATCAGGCACACAGACCAATATGAATGTGAACGAGGTGATTGCGAATCGCTCGAATCAAGTGTATGAAGATCAGCTCTTGCATCCCAATGACCATGTGAATCGGTCGCAATCCTCCAATGATGTCTTTCCAACGGCCATGCATGTGGCCTGCTTAATGACCTGGCATCAGGGGTTAAGGGCATCCTTAGTGGCAATGATTGACCAATTACAAAGTCTCGAACAAGCCTATCAAGATCAAATTAAGTCGGGACGGACCCATTTGCAGGATGCGACGCCGATTCGTTTTAGTCAAGAGATTTCTGGATGGTCAGCCTCTTTATCCCAGGACTTAGCGATGCTCGATCAATTGAGTGATTTTGTGAGTGAGATTGCTTTGGGAGGGACCGCCGTAGGAACCGGCTTGAATGCACCTGAAGGTTATGATCAAAAGGTGGCTGCTTTATTAAGCCAGGTCGTAGGCATTCCATTAAGAACCGCTACTAACAAGTTCCATTCCTTGTCTTCTAAGGGGGAATTGGTAGCTTTCCATGGTGGTTTAAAGGCTTTAGCGGGTGACCTTATGAAGATGGCTAACGATATACGGTGGTTGGCTTCAGGACCTCGGTGTGGTTTGGGAGAGATTACGATCCCAGCGAATGAACCGGGTTCGTCGATTATGCCGGGTAAGGTTAATCCTACTCAATGTGAAGCCTTGACCATGGTTGCCCTTCAAGTTATGAGCAATGATCTTGCAGTGGGTATGGCTCATTCGCAAGGGAATTTTCAATTGAATGTCTTTATGCCGGTTACGATCTATAATGTGATTCAATCGATGGAATTATTGAAAGATGGTATGTTGATGTTTACCAAGTATTGCTTAAAAGGCTTAAAAGTGAATGAAGAACAGATGCAAGCGAATATGGACCGGTCTTTGATGTTAGTGACGGCCTTGAGTCCACGCTTAGGCTATGAAAAAGCGGCCCAGGTGGCTAAACACGCTTATCAGGCTAATTTGAGTCTGAAGGAAGCCTGTCTGGATCTAGGGTATTTGGATGCGACGACTTTTGATCAATTAGTCGATCCTAGCAAAATGGTATAGGTAGCGAAGAAAGGAAGCAGAAAAATGGATGTATTTGAAGAGTCTTTAAAGCGTCACTATGACTTACAAGGAAAAATTGAAGTGGTCTCACGTGCAAGCATTGATTCAATGGAGGATTTAGCCTTGGCCTATTCGCCAGGCGTTGCTCAACCTTGTCGGGTCATTGATCAGGATCCGGATCAATCCTATGCCTTAACACGTCGCCAACATTTAGTTGCGGTCGTCACCAATGGAACGGCTGTTTTAGGTTTGGGGAATATTGGTCCATTAGCAGCCATGCCAGTCATGGAAGGTAAGTGTGCCCTCTTCAAGCGTTTTGCTGACGTTGATGCCTTCCCCATCTGTGTGGATAGTGAGGATGTCGATGAGGTTGTGGATACGATCGCACGCATCTCAAAAAGTTTTGGTGGGATTAACTTGGAAGATATTGCTGCACCGAATTGTTTTGAGATTGAAGAAAAGCTTAAGGCACGGTGTGATGTGCCTGTTTTCCATGATGATCAACATGGGACAGCCATTGTCGTTGCGGCCGCTTTATTGAATGCGGTCAAGTTAACTCATAAAACAATGGGTCAATTAAAGTTAGTGATTAATGGAGCGGGGGCAGCCGGGATTGCGATTGCCAAGCTCTTATTACAGATGGGCTTTGGACAAATTATTATGGTGGATCGTCAAGGAATCTTAACTCGTGAGGATACACGCTTAGATTCAGCCAAGCGGGCCATTGCGCAAGTAACGAACCCAGAAGGATTGACGGGGGATTTATCGGTAGCGATTAAAGGAGCTGATGTGTTTATTGGCGTTTCTGCACCAAAGGTGGTTAGCCAAGAAATGATTCGGTCGATGAATGATCAAGCCATTGTCTTTGCGATGGCCAATCCGGTACCAGAAATCATGCCGGAAGATGCTTTAGCAGCGGGGGCAGCCATTATTGGGACGGGGCGGTCGGATTATCCTAACCAAATTAATAATGTCCTAGCTTTTCCAGGTATCTTTAAAGGGGTCTTAGCAGTTCGGGCTCGAGAAGTAACGGATGGTATGAAGGAGAGTGCGGCTCGTGCGATTGCTTCATTAATTCCGGAGGAAGACCTAAAGGCCGAGGCTATCATTGTGAATGCCTTGGATGACCGCGTAGCTGATGTGGTAGCCAAGGCGGTCGCAGATCAAGCGATTAAAGAAGGCGTTAGTCGCCATTAATCCCTTAGAATGAATCTCAAGAGGCTGGGGCTTAAAGTCCCAGCCATTTTTTTATGGAGTCAGAAGGATTACTTTTTTGAGGGGAATATGATAGGCTAAGGATACTTTGTTAGAAAAGAGATGAATGAATGTCTAAACAAGCTGTATCGCGAAAAGAATGGATGACTCAGGGACCGATTATGCCAATGCTGTTGACCTTGTCTGCGCCACTCATGTTTAATAATTTAGTGCGTACTTTCTATACGGTGGTGGACGGTTTGTATTTAGCTCAGTTATCGGCAGAAGATTTTGCGGCTTCCAGCTTTTCCTGGCCTTTAAATAATTTATTTATTTCGATCGGAATGGGAATTGGTGTCGCAGCGACCGCCTTAATCGCCCATTTTATTGGGTCCAATCAACTGAAGAAAATTCAAGTCTATTTAGATTCGACCTTATTTTTAACCTTGGCCTTAGGGGCTGTGTTGACCATCTTGGGAATAGCTTCCAGTGAGTGGCTCTTAAAAGCCATGGGAGGGCAAGGAAGTTTTTTGCAGAAGTCGGATTTGTATTTGAGGATTTCCTTTTTGGGACTCTTCTTTGACTTTGGCTTTTTTGCTTACCAGTCGATCCTGAATGCTCAAGGGATGACTAAGACATTGACCGTTATTTCCGCGATTTCAATGGGGGTAAATCTCTTATTGGATCCTTTCTTTATCTATGATCAAGTACCTGTGCTTCATTGGTCAGGCTTGGGCTGGGGCATTGCGGGAGCGGCTTGGGCGACCTTGATCTCGAAATGGGTCTTATTGGCTTTAGCAGCTTGGATCGTAGCCAAACAATCTGCTATTAAACCCTCTAAAAAATGGTACCGTGGGGATCTTGCGAGTCAGCGACATATTTTACGAATGGCCTTGCCTTCTGCCTTAGGGTATGGGGGTTCTTCATTAGGATTTACCGTGATGAATGCCTTAATTACCTCTTATGGGACCAATACTTTGGCGGCTTTTTCCATGATCAACCGGGTTTCTGATATTGTCATGCAGCCACAGATGGGGGTGGGAATGGCCTTAACACCGATTATTGGTCAGAATATGGGAGCCAAGCAATTTGACCGAGCCCATTTGATCTTTAAACGGGCCATCCAATTTATATTAGGGATGTCAATTCTAGCATCGGCCTGTATTTTGTTAGGACAGGATCCAATCTTGCGGTTGTTTATTAAGGCGGATGCTCCTGCGGATTTATGGAATCAGGCACGAGAGTACCTGTATTATTCTGCTTTTATCATTTTCTTTATGGGTTTATTTAATGCCTTAAATGGCTTCTTCCAAGGATGCGGTCAGACCAAGTATTCCATGTTTATGACAATGGGACGCTTGTGGCTCATTCGGGTACCAATTGTATTTCTTTTGGGGCGGTTGACGGACTTGGGATCGACGGGAATTTGGATTTCCATGTTAATTTCGAATATGGGGATCGTTGTATGGGGCTTCTATATTTATCGCCGGAATAACTGGGAGCTGATGAGTCAGATGGTTTAGTGGATGAATGATAATAATCCCACTGCTTAGTACTAAGCAAGTGGGATTATTTGTTGGGGATGACTGGTGAGGAGTCGCTCATGTTTGAATAGGCGATCGTTTGGTCAAACCCCCAAGGGGGGTTTATGTTAAAATAGGTTTACGATAAAAGAGGAGGTGATAAGGATGCGACGAACAACTCTGTGGGCGTATATGGTAATAGCGGGGGCTTTTATGCTTACAGGTGCTTTGTTGGTCTTGTTTCCCTTCGAACAAATGGATTTTCTCTTGCAATTTTTAGCGGCCTATTTAGCTTTAACGGCTTGTAGCAAGTTTTGGGATCAATGGCGATTAAAAGCCAGTATCCTCAAAGGGGAAAAAGAAAGCTTTCCTTATTTACTGGCGCTGGGTTATCTTTTATTGGGCTTAGTGATTTATTGGCAAAGAAGTTTCCTGGTGGTTTGGGTGGTGAAGCTTATAGGTATCTATCAGCTCGGCTTGGCTCTGCTCAATCTCTTTGCTTACTATTTGATGCGAAAAGACCAGGTGCCTAGTCGGTGGGGGCGGTTGACTTATGCGGTCTTCCATTTGATTTTTGGGATAGGGTCAATCCTGACTCCCTTTCAAGGGTACCGGGCTTTGCAGTGGTTAGGGATTTATCTCTTGCTTATCGGATTGAGCTATTTAAAAGATGGCCGTAACTTATGGGCATTGCCTCAGACTTCAACTTCTCGTTGGACTTGGCGAGTCCCTTTACCGGTTGTTTTTTCTTTGTTTTTTCCACAAAAAGTATTAGCTCAAACAGAAGCAGTAGTTCAGGGTCGGATAGGTCTAGATTCTTCCGATTTGAACCCAGGACTGGATGCGGATGCGTCAATGCCGGTGGAGGATCTAGCATTGTCCAAGAATAAAAACTTACTCGTTCAAATTCATGTGGGTAGAGACCGCTACAGTCGAGTGGGACATATGAATGTGGCTTATGATGGGATCGTTTATTCTTATGGGAATCATGATGCGGCCTCAAGACGTATGATGGATTGTCTGGGGGATGGCGTGGTGGTCTTACTGGATCATCAGGAATACCTTGACTATTATCTATCTCACAGGGTCACTATTATCGAGTATGAAATTGCTTTAAATGAAGGTCAACGGTTAGCTTTAGAAGCTCATTTTGCTAGAATGCAGGATCAATTTGTCCCCTGGTATCCACAATCCGCCCAACAATTAAAAGGTTTTGCCGGGAATATCATTCGCCAAACCCAGGGGAAATTTTATAAATTTGCTGCTGGTAAATATCAGACCTACTTTTTGTTCTGGACAAATTGTGTCCTTTTCTCGGAGGAGCTGATGAAGGTGTGTGGCTTTGATGCTTTTCCATTGGTAGGTATCCAAACTCCGGGGACCTATTATGATTATCTGGAAAGACAGCGGCGTCAAAATCCGTCTCGGATTGTGGCACGCCGAGTCTATAATCGCGACTTACGCAATTATTTAGCAAAAAGTAAAGTACAGAAATTATAAAGGCATCAAAATAAGAGGCTTGACCATCAGGACAAGCCTCTTATTTATTTAATTGATTAGTTATTTTAGGATCAGTTCTTGAAGACTAACCGTTTTTTTGGCTAACTATCTTTTGAATTTTAAGTCCCATTTGGTAACGCGGAAGAGCCATTTAACGATTTCACAGATGATGACTAGGGAGAAGGCGGCTGCCATAACAATGCCCCATTCATAGCCATTCATTGGGTGAACATCGAAGAATTGATTGATTCCTGGGATTAGGATGACTCCTAACAAGAGGGCGCCGGATACGATAAAGGCTAGGTTAAGCCATTTATTATCAAATGGATTGCGTTTGAAGAGGGAACCAAAGGTGGACTTCACATTATAAGAGTGGAAGAGTTGGATCATTCCTAAGGTGACAAAGGCCATGGTCTCTGCTAAGACGTGGCGTTCTTCGCCAACCAAGCTAGTGGTCATTGGCCCTTCAGCAGCAAACCAATAAACAAAGAGTGTAATAGCAGCTTCAAAGATACCTTGATAGATAATTGATGGAGCTATTCCAAAGGATAGGAAGGAATCTTTGGAGGTTCTTGGTTTATGAGACATGACATCCGATTCGGCACGTTCCATCCCTAGGGAGATCGCTGGGAAGACGTCGGTGACTAAGTTAATCCATAGAATGTGAACGGGTTCTAAGATGACCCATCCAAAGAGGGTGGCTGTAAAGAGAGTGATGACTTCTCCTAAGTTAGCTGATAGAAGGTATTGGACAGCTTTTTGAATATTGGCAAATACTTTACGTCCTTCTTCAACGGCAACGACGATCGTTTGGAAGTTATCATCCGCTAAGACCATATCCGAAGCACCTTTGGAGACCTCGGTACCGGTAATTCCCATACCCACTCCGATATCGGCTTGTTTTAGAGAAGGAGCGTCATTGACCCCATCCCCTGTCATAGAAACAACCGCATCATTGGCCTGCCAAGCTTTAATGATACGAACCTTATGCTCAGGAGAAACCCGGGCATAGACAGAGTAGTTCTTGACTTTTTGGGCCAGTTCTTCATCACTGATTTCATTGAGTTGAGCGCCGGTTAGGACGTGCTCTTCATTGTTGGAAGCGGATGGATCAAGGATGGTTAAGCGTTCAGCAATCGCTTGGGCGGTGACAGCATGGTCGCCAGTAATCATGACGGTACGAATACCTGCACGGCGTGCAGTTTCGATAGCCTCTTTAGCTTCAGAGCGCTCAGGGTCGATCATACCTACAAGACCAGTAAAGATCAGATTGTGTTCGACACTATCGCTATCAAAGCTCGCTGGGAGTTGGTCGATGTATTGGTAGGCACCTGCCAGAACCCGTAAAGCTTGTCGAGCTAGATCATTATTGATTTTCAAAATTTCATCTTTATCAGCCTGAGTTAATTCCTTGACTTCTCCATTTACTTTTTGATAACGGCATCGTTGAATCAGTTGATCCGGAGCCCCCTTAACGGCCACAAAATAACGATCCTGGAAGCTGTGAACGGTCGACATTAATTTACGATCAGAATCAAAGGGTACTTCTCCCTTTCGTGGGTATTGAGCCAGTTGATCTTGAAGGGGCATTTGATGGTCTAAGGCATACTTGACCATGGCGGTTTCGGTAGGGTCGCCATTGACTTTGCCTTGAGCATCGATCTTGGAATCATTGGCAAAAACAAAGGAACGAATGAATTCAGAATCCGTATTTAAGTCATCCTTGGCGTCGTGAAGTTGACCGTCATGATAGACTTTTTCAATGGTCATTTCGTTTAGGGTTAAGGTTCCTGTCTTATCGGAACAGATAACTTGAGTGGACCCTAAGGTTTCTACCGCTGGAAGGGTCCGTACTAAGGCTTTACGTTCGGCCATAGTTTGGGTTCCTAAGGACAGGATAATCGTGGAGATGGCTGGGAGTCCTTCTGGGATCGCAGCAACAGCTAGCGAAATAGACACTAATAGCATTTCTAATGGGGATAAGCCATTTAAGAAGACGCCCACAATAAAGGTAACGACGGCAATACCCATGATTAGATAGGTAAGGTTCTTACCTAAAGTTTCTTGGTCACGTTGTAGTGGAGTGAGTTGTTTTTGCGTGGAGGATAACATAGCCGCAATGTGACCAACCTCGGTATCCATTCCAGTTTGTGTGACAACGCCTAGTCCTCGACCATAGGTGACATTCGTGGAAGAAAAGCCCATGTTGGTCCGATCACCAATACCAGCATCGGCTTCTACCAGACAATCAGCGTCTTTTTCTATAGGGACAGATTCACCCGTAAGTGCGGCTTCTTCGATTTTAAGTGAGTTGGTTTCGATCAGACGTAAGTCAGCTGGCACGACGTCGCCGGCTTCTAGTAAGACGATGTCTCCAGGAACTAATTCAGTGGATTTGACTTTTTGGTGACTGCCATCACGTAAGACATTGGCTTCGGGAGAGGAGATATTCTTCAAAGCATCAATTGCATCCTCGGCTTTTGCTTCCTGGATCACTCCAATCACGGCATTGAGTAAAACAACAATTAAGATAATCACGGCATCGGCAATACCTTCGCCATTAGCTAGACCAATACCAGCAGAGACAGCAGCAGCTATTAAAAGAACAATGATCATGAAGTCTTTGAACTGATCAATGAACTTTTGCAGGGTGCTTCGGTGTTCTTCCTCTTTGATGGCATTCTCTCCATAACGGGCTTGCCGTTCTTTGACTTGGCTAGCGCTTAAGCCTTTTAGGCGATCGCTTTCCAATTGGCTCAGAATTGCTTCCTTGTCTTTGCTATAGGCAAGTAATTCTTTGGTTGACATGGACTTTCCCCCTTTAAGTTTTTGTTCATGGTGGGTTCCTCAAGAAAAAAGACTTATGCCTCTTGCAACTGAACGTTGTTAAGCGGCATAAGTCTCACTCTTTACTTTAGTACCAGTAATCGGTGAGATTACTTAACGTTGTTGATACTAAAAAGGCTAGGCCTCGAGTTACTCCCCTATGAACTTTTAAATAGATTATAAGGAATCTCTTTATTAAATGCAAATAAAAACGCTCTTAATTTTGCCAAGAAAGCTTATGAAGAAAGTTTGACGAAAGATCGTAAAATGCTTTTATTTATATGATAAGAATTTGAATTTGCTTAAAAAAACATGCATTTATGATAAAGTAAAGATAACAAGTCGGAAGTAGTCTCGAATAATTGATCACATTGGAGGGATCATCATGAAAAAGCAAGCACCGATTTATTTATTATTATCAGCAGGGCTCATCTTAACGCCGATCGCGTCAACGATGACCCAAACACCCCTATTGCAAAGTGTTTATGCCCAAGATCAAGCCGTTGATTTTGAAGTTTACTTGCAAGTAGGCGAGGAAGCTCATGCGCAAAGTCAAGTCACTTATCAAATTCTACGTGAATCTGACAAAGAAGTGGTCTATGATTCGACGCAAAATATGGCTTTTCCAACTTTATCAGCGGGTAAATATATTTACCGCTTGTTTGACGACCAAAACTTCCAACGGGAAGGACAGGCCGTTGAGGTGGATAAAGTCATCCGTAAACAGTCGGGTCAGGAAGAAAGTCTGGATCAGAAAGGCGAGATTAAGAACTTAGCCGACAGCGATAATAAAGTCTATGAATTTGAATTCGACATTGAAGAAGAAGCTAGCGATTCCATTCACTATGAGATCTATCTTAAGAGCCAAGCTGCAGCGACGGAGGAGGCAGAGAACGATGAAGTGACTGCAAGTTCATCAGAAGCAGATGACCAAGCTGCAGTCGAATCGGAAGAAGCGGCTGAAGAGCCATCCTCAACGGAAGCTGACAGCGAAGTTGATTCAGTAGATTCAACAGCAAGTGCTCATTTGATTATTCAAGCACAAGACCAAGCAGGCCAAGCTTTAGCCCATCTAAAGCTGATGATTGGTAATCAAGAAGTAGAGACCGATGAGTCAGGTATGGCTAGTGTCGCAGATTTGGAAGCAGGTACTTACTCAGTGGGACTCTCCGATGAAAGTCGTCAAACTTATCAAATTGAACTGTCTGAAGAAAGTCCGAAGACGGTTGATTTAGTGGCTGGTCAAGTTCAGGACTTGGTCTTAACTTTTAACCCGATCCAAGAGTCGACTGAATCCAGTGAGACTACTGAAACAACTGAAGCATCATCAACGACTACGGAATCGAGCGAAGCTGTAGAGGAATCTAGTCAAGAAAGCAGCTCAGAAACGAGTCAGGCTCCCCTTCAAATGGGCCAAGTTCGTTTTGAAGTAAAAGATCAAAGCGGAAATCCCGTTGCAGGACTTGAATTGCTCTTGGGCGAGCAGTCACAAGTGACCGATGAACAAGGGCAAGCTGTTTTTGAGGATCTAATTCCTCAAGACTATAGCTTGAGCCTTGGTAAAAAACCTGAAGGCTATGTGGATGCAACCTTGGATTCTGATTCACCTAAAAATATTCAAATTGAAGCTGGGGATCAAAAGACGGTTTCGCTTACTTTAGCTGCCGCCACTTTAACCGGCAACCTAAGCTTGGAAGTACGCGACCAGAATCAAGAGCCAGTAGCCGGTGTGGAAATTCAAGTCACCCCGAGTCAAATGCGAAGCCAAGGGCAAAGTGTGAAAACCGATGATAAGGGACAAGCGAATTTACAAGGATTAGGCGTAGGTAAATATACTTACCAAATCGTGTCGGTTCCAAAAGGTTTCCAAGCCAATAATGAGACCTATGAGATTGATCTACAGGCTAATCAAAGCAACCCACAGGTCTTGAGCGTGACACGGCTCGAACAAAAAGCGAGTCTAAGGCTGACGGTTTTAGATCCATCTGGTAAGCCGGTAAAAGGTCAAAAGGTTCAATTAGGTCAATCTACCTTAATCACCGATCAGGCAGGGCAAGTGACTTGGAGCGATTTGTCTGCGGGGGATTATCAATTCCAATTACCAGACTTAGCGAGTGTTTATCGCTTGGAAGATTCAACGAAGTTCCAATTAGAAGCGGGTGAAGATAAGGAACTTACGATTCACTTAAAGGCGGCCCAAGCTCAATTGACCTTAAAAGTGACGGACGCAGACTCTAAACCCTTAGAAGGATCAGCCATTTACCTTAGAGATGAAGGGAAGAATTATGAAAAAGTCCTAAAAACCAACGCTAAAGGACAAGTGGACTTTACCGCTTTAAGTCCGGGGCATTATTTCTATCAAATGACCCAAGCACCAAAGGGTTATCGAATCATTAAGGAAGTCCAAGAAGTGACCTTAAAGGATCAAGATGCGGTTGAACAGCTATTAAGTCTTGAAAAAGAAAGCAAGCAAAAGCCTATTGAGTCTGGTAAAACAACGACTTCTACTACGACAACCACAACGACGACCACAGCTCATCCCGATAAGAAAGTCCTAACTGACCCTCAAACGGGTGCACAAATGACCCTGCGTGGTTCGATTGCCGGTCAAGCACATTCTTTGACAGTTCGTCAGGTAAAATTAGCAGATAGTCAATTACCAGCGAATCTAAAGGGGAAGGATTATCACATCTATGAAGTCAAAGTGTACAAAAAAGATGGTAGTCTCCTCAGCCAGGTGCCTGCTAATGAATTGGTCATCCTATTAAAGGTGATTGATAGCAGTGTTAAAGCCTATAAGTTACAAGGGCAAGCACTTCAAGAGCTTCCTTTGACCATACAGAATAATACCGTTACCCTGTCTAACCAAGGTGATGGCTATGTGGCATTGCTTTTCCAATCAAAATCAGCTAATAATAAAGTGACTGTCACCAAGACTAAAGGACAAAAGACTGGTAATTTGGGTCTTCCTTCAACCGGTGAACGAAGCCCATGGGTGACCTTGCTTCTAGGATTAGTCCTGTTAGCAGCTGGGGGTTACTTTATTAAACGGAAAAAATAGCCCATAAGAGGTCCAAAAATTTTAGGCATTTTTGACTGAGCCAAGGCCCTTAGCACAAAAGCTAAGAGGCTTTGGCTTTTAGATTAGTGAGTGAGCAAGCTTACTGACAAAATCTCTTAGGAATCCTGGGATTGATTATATTTTATTAAGAAAGAATATGTTACAATGGGGAAGACTAGGAAGGCCGATGATCATATGGCCTTGTTGATGACTCTTGAGATGAATGAAGAAAAGACCAGCAGTCAACCAATTAATCAAATAGAACGTTTTATTCATCATTCATTAAAAGTCATAATAGATAGTATTTTTGAAGAATTTGGATTGAAAGATAAAGGAGAAAATAGTGGCCCCATTAAAGTTAATTGCGATCGATTTAGATGAAACTCTGTTGCGCCGTGATAAGACTTACGAGGTAGCTCGTTTTAACCAAGTCCTGAAGGAATTAAGAAAGCAATCTGTTTTAGTGGCGATTGTGACTGGAAATTCTTATGATAAGGTGAAAGACTATTTTGAGGCGTCAATACGGCCGTTTTTATATTTTGCTTGTGATAATGGAAATTATCTGGTTCAAAATGAAGTGACGCTTAAAAAAATCGGGATTCCCTATGAACGCTTCATCGAAATTATTGACTTTATTGATGAATTTAAAGGATATTATCCAGCGCTTTGTTTAGGGGATGCGACCTATGAACGAGAATCTAAGGGCGTAGGTCATGAGATCTTAGCTCAGTTTAATCCGCGAGTTCAGCGAGTGGATTCCTTTAGAGAATTGCCAGAAGATAGTCTAGTGACTAAGATTGCGATTTTGAGTCAGGATGATTTGGATCGTAATAAGGCACTGGTTCGTATTATCAATGAACGCTACGAGGATGTGACAGCCGTTACCTCCGCTGAAAATTGGGTCGATATCTACAATTGCCAAGGTGGTAAGGGATCTGCGATTCGCTTCTTGAAGGAACGCTATCAATTAAAGGCTGAAGATTGCTTGGCCATGGGAGATTCTTTGAATGATGAGTCGATGATGAAGGAAGTCCACTATAGTGTGGCCATGGAAAATGCGGACAAGGATTTGGTTATGCAATGCCGCTATCAAATTGGTAATAATAACGATCAAGCGGTTGTTCAGTTAATGGAAGACTATCAACAAACAGGAAGTTTAGACTTTATGCAGAAATACCGCACCATTAATATTTAACTAGGGGAGGTTGAAATGGCAAAGCAAGCAGCAAAAAGAAAACAAGGCTCAAAGAAGGCTGAGACCATGGTTCAAGTTGACGCTTACTTGATTCCCGAAGCTCAAGCTGCCATGTATCAAATGCTGCGTCAAGCAGTGGCAGATGAAGCGCAAGCCTTTTGGCAAGAACGTTATCATCGGGTGGAATGGATTCAAGATCCGGATGAAGGTCAGGGATTGGTGGTCTATAATGAGGCAGAAGATCGGCTATTTTGTTTTTATCTCAACCCTCAAAACATCTCTCAGGCCCAAATTGCCCGCGATAAGGATCAGTTGGCCAAGTATCTTCTGCGTTTTGAAGAAGAACAGGGGATCCTAGAGGACTGATTGAACAGCATAAGATGAAGGAGGCGAGTCGATGGGTGATTTTGATCAACGTGCTTTTTTGATGCCAGGTCGGCCGCTACTTATTAAGGATATTGAGCGTATCTTAGAGGATTTGGGTCAAGTTCTGTTTGAATATGACGAGTTAGTCTACAAGGATTGCTTATACTTGCAAAATACCTTCTACTATTATTTAGGACGGGATTATTTAGCGCTTTGGGAGAGTCACTATGACTTTTTATCGAGCCAGTCCCGTCTTCGACAGGCAAAAATGAAGATCGCTCCTACTCAACCAGCTTGTTTGGCCAAGTATCGCGAGTTTTTGCGGCTCAAAAAAGACCGTTACCGCCTAGCCTTAGAATGGGGTCAGCAAGATTCAATATCGGTCGAAGAATCACGCAAACTCCGTCAACTCTATCGGCAGTGTGTTTTAGCTTTTCATCCTTTATTGCATGAGCAAAGTCAGCCGGCCCACCGATTATTGTATGAAAAAGCGCGAATGACTTATCGACGGGACGATCGTCAGTTGTTACAATTGACTGCCAATATGAGTCAAGAAGCTTATGTTCAGGACGATTGGCGTAATCTGTCGATGGTTCAGCTGCTAGATTGGCGAGGACAGCTCTTAAATCAATTATTTGAGTGGCGTTATCGGATAGGGGTGAAACGATCAGAGTTCCCCTATGTGATTCACTCACAGATCTTGAGTGAGACTCAGCGTCAGAAGATGCAGGCGTCTTTTAGGCAAGAGACACAGAGACTGCGATCAGCGACAAAGCGTAACTTGGCCTCTTTAGACCAGCTGAATCAATAGAACGTTACTGGGGAAGTATGAAGCTTTTGTGAAATGATTAAGAAGATAAGGTAGAATTCTTGAATTAGTCAAATGAATGTTTTAATATGAGGATAATTCAATCGAATAATGAGATAGGGATATTAGCTTATGTAGGGAGTGTGAATGGATGAAAAAAGCATTAACAGGGTTGGGTTTGTTTCTAGCCTTAGTCCTCGTTGTTGGTCTGGCCTATGCTGCAGGAATCAGTTATTATGGCGATCGGTTTTTAGCCAACACTAAAATTGCTAAGGTGGATGTCAGTAATTTATCCTTAGAACAAGCACAAGCCAAAGTAAAATCAGAGATTCTAGAACATTCACTCGATGTGCTTGAAAATGGTAAAGCATTAGGAACCGTCCATCTCAAGGATTTAGAACCTGAATTCTCTGGTGAAGCGACGATTCAACAATATTTTAAGCATCAAAATCCGAATAGCTGGTTAGGCCATTTCTTTAAAGGGCAAGACTTTGACTTGTCGGTGATGACGGACGTTAAGATCGATCGTAATCAAGTGACTAGTAAGTTAGCCGAATTGGGCGTTGATAACAGTAAAAGAACGCCTTCTAAAGACGCTCAAATAAGCTATCAAGAAGATCAGGGCTATCGTCTTGAGAGCCAAGAACAAGGAAATCAAGTAGATATTTCAGCTTTGCGGGAGGCGCTCTTTGAACAATTTGAAGAGGGACATAATAAGCTTGACTTAAAAGATTATTATGCCAAGCCAGAAGTGACTGATCAGAATGAAGAACTTCAATCCATGATGCAAAAGATTGAAGATGCCTCCAAGGCGAAGATTACTTTGAAGATTGAAGACAGTAAGGAGACGATCTCCAAGGCTGCTATTCAAGACTGGATTTATTTTGATAAGGATAATAAAATTATTTATGATCAAGAGAAGATTGCTGAATATCTCAAACGCTATAACGACAAGTATTCTTCCTATGTAAATCCTCGCCAATTCCGTTCGACCAATCAAGGGATTGTGACGGTTCAGCCAGGGACGCTAGGTTGGTCGATTGACCGGGCAGCTGAAGCGGAGCAAATTGCGGTTGATTTGGCAGCTGGTAAAGACGTAGAACGTGAACCGATTGTTGTTGGCTCAGGTTATGGGTCTGCTGGGGATGGGATCGGAAGCACTTATGTCGAAGTGGATCTATCCTATCAAATGATGTATGTCTATATCGATGGTAAAATGGTAATTTCAACACCGATTGTATCCGGTGGGCCACAATCTCAAACAATTCCGGGTGCTTATGCCGTTTGGGGTAAGCAACGGGACACGAGCTTGAAGGGCTATAACTGGGTAACAAAGAAAGAATATTCATCGCCTGTTTCTTACTGGATGCCTTTCGACCATGTGGGTCAAGGGATTCATGATGCCCCATGGCAACCTGCTTTTGGTGGTAATTTATGGCAAACAAATGGGTCACTAGGTTGTATCAATACACCAACAAATGTGATGGCTCAAGTTTTTGACATTGTTGAGATCGGAACGCCGGTGATTATTTTCTGGTAATTCAATGATATCTTTTAGGAAGGCTGTGGCTGGTTGCTACAGTCCTTTCTTTTAGTTAAAGAAAAGAGGAAAACAAATGAAGAGAGTCCATCCCTATTCCAAAAATCAGGTTTTAACAGGACAAGTGATTGATCTAACCCATGAAGGACTGGGAGTTGTTAAGATCGATCATTATCCTTTCTTTATTCCAGACAGTCTACCGGGAGAATTTATTGAATTCAAAGTGGTTAAGACCGGCAAAAAATTTGCCTATGGGAAGTTGCTTAAGCTAATCGAAGCAAGTCCCGATCGAGTAGACATTCGCGATGATCTGGGACGGCAAAATGGCAGTTTAACCCTGCAACACCTGGCCTATCCCGCACAATTAGCCTTTAAAGCGAAATTAGTCCGTGATAATTTTGAACGGATCGGTCATTTTAAGGAAGTACAGGTTCAGCCAACCTGGGGAATGGCGGATCCTTGGGGTTATCGTAATAAAGCTCAGATTCCAGTTCAAGAGGTTAAAGGTCAGTTGGAAACAGGTTTTTACCGTAAGAATAGTCATGACTTGATTCCGGTGGAAGATTTTCAGATTCAAGATCCAAGGATCGACCAGGTGATTCGTCTTGTCCGTGACCGTCTGCGTGATTATCAGATTCCAGCTTATGATGAGAAGACTCATCAAGGCGTGATTCGCTATGTGATTGTTAAACGGGGACATTATTCGGGGCAGATTATGGTTGTTCTGGTCACTCGTCAGCGTGATTTTGATCATAAGGAGGCCTTGGTAGCAGACTTGGTCAAACAGATTGACGGGCTTGTCTCCTTAATGCAGAGTATAAACCCCAAGCGAACGAATGTGATTTTGGGAGATCAAACCGCCTTACTTTGGGGACAAGAATATTATGAAGACCAGATGTTGGGTATGACTTTTCGCATTGCTGCCCAGTCATTCTATCAAGTGAATACCCCTCAAGCAGAGCGGATGTATGAGGAGGTAGTGCGTTTGGCTCAACTGGATGGGACCCAGACAGTACTCGATGCTTATTGTGGTATTGGGACGATTTCTTTGGCGCTAGCCCAGTCGGCTAAAAAAGTCTATGCCATGGAAATTGTTCCAGCAGCTGTTGAGATGGCTCGGATGAATGCTCAACTAAATGGGATTGACCGAGCAGTCTTTGAAGTAGGAAAGGCGGAAGACTGGCTAGCTAAATGGAACCAGGCTGGCATCCACTTTGATGTGGTAGTCGTTGACCCGCCACGCAAGGGCTTAGATCCAAGTTTTGTTCAAGCCTTGATTCAACAAGATCCTGATCGGATTGTTTATGTGTCGTGTAATCCATCAACTCAGGCTAGAGATTGCCAACTCTTAAATCAAGCAGGCTATGAGATCCGTCATATCCAACCGGTAGATCTCTTTCCACAGACGGTGCATGTGGAGACTATAGCGTTGATACAAAAGATGTAAATATAGAAATCCTGCATTTTAAGCAGTTTTAT
>OJLW01000386.1_pt1 | contig 23372 bp, 17 predicted proteins | sample 1597021 | NCBI WGS metagenome assembly OJLW01 (sample SAMEA3904676, study PRJEB24821) | metagenome | biome: Builtin; feature: hospital; material: surface | place: USA | collected 2013-06-03
GCGCGCCGCCCTGTCACGGCGGAGGTCGCGGGTTCAAGTCCCGTCAGGGTCGCCAGTTTCAGAGCCAGTCTCCGCTACTCCGGAGGCTGGCTTTTTGCGTGTTCGCCGGGCCGTAAATTTTTGGTTAAATTTCCCGGACATCTGTTGCGGGCCACTGTTCAGCATTTTACTGTGGGCTGTGATCTTGGCCATATGGTGAAAGGGACTTGAGCAATGTCGCACGTGAGGGAGAGAAGCCGTGCCGTGGCTGCGTTTGTACTCGCAGTTGCGTGCATGTTGATGTGGGTGGTGCCCGCATTTGCTACCGAGACGAGTAAGCCTGCGAGCTCGAGTACCGCGATAAGTACTGAGACGAAGACGCTGTCGAGTTCGACGACGACAACCTCGGGGGTATCCGAAGAGCGTTCAAGCCAGGGCTCTGCTGACGCAAAGGCGGCGCTGATTTTGGATGCGTCGTTTTCGATGCTTGAGGAGGATGCCGATGGCCCGCGTATCGACGCGGCGAAGAAGGCGACCCATGAGCTGATCGATTCGCTGCCGGATACGGCGCAGATGGGCCTGTTTGCCTACGGTGCACAGGAGTCGAACGCGCCTGACAATAGGGAAAAGGGCTGCAGGGATATTCAGCGCCTTGTTCCAATCGGCGAGGTGGATAAGCAGGAGTTCAGCTCGGCTATCGACGGGCTCACGCCGAAGGGCTACACGCCGATGGGCAATGCACTGCGTAAGGCCGCGGAGGAGCTGGGTAATGAGGGGGAGCGCTCCATCATCCTGGTCTCCGACGGCATTGATACGTGTGCGCCGCCGGAGGTCTGTGACGTGGCCAAGGAGCTGGCGGGTGATGGTGTCGACCTTGCGATCCACACGGTTGGGTTTAAGGCCGACGAGGAGGCTCGTGCGGAGCTGGAGTGCATCGCGGAAGCTGGCGGCGGACAGTTCCTCGAGGCTGCTGATGCGAGCAGCCTGGCGGAGTCGCTGAAGTTCCTCGCCCAGCGTGGGGTGGTGAAGTACCAGACGGCAGGCACGCCTTTTGAATTCTCGGATTCCCCGGAGGATGCCAAGTGGCTAGGCGAGGGCCAGTACCTGACAACGGTCAAGCCGGATCGATCCTCCAAAACAGACCGGTATTTTCGTTTCTCTGTGCCGCCGCGCCACCACGGACGGGTCGTGTTCACCCCGATCGTGCAGGGCAACGCTATGTGGGAAGACACAGAGGTCAAGGTGGAGCCGACGGAGGTCACCAACGAGGGGGACCCGGCGTGTGGCGAGTTCCCTGGCAGTTGGGGAGAGACTGCATCGGGTGGACCGGGCTTTGGCATTGGCTCGGCATACGCTTCGATGAAGCGCGCCGATGAGGAGGACCTGGAGTGCGATATGAGCGACGTCCTGGTCAAGATGCAGATCTCCAATAGCGGCGACGAGGTCGCCGAGGATGTCCCCATTGAAGTCGGCATTTTTTACGAGCCGATCCCCGGCGAGGAGCAGGCTGACGACTGGGAAGATCGCCGCGTGTTTAGCGCCGGCGAGTACCAGGAGGAGATGCCGATCGAAAACTCGCAGCCTGTCTCCGGTGGCACAGGCTTTAACGATGCGGTGGAGATCTCCGAGGGTTCGTATTCCGACCACATCGTTCCCGGCGAGTTCAAGTTCTTCAAGATTCCGGTGACTTATGGGCAGCGCCCGGTGATACGGGCAAAGACGCCGCCTTCGGTTGCACGCAACGCTGACGACATTGCGTTCGGCGTGAAGGATCCTCTGCGCAATGGGGTTGCGGGAGGCAAACTGATCTTCTTTGACGATCCGGAAGAGTCCGATCCGGAAACCGCGAATCAGTACGTGTGGTACGGCAGCGATACTCCCTATCAGGGTGACTACTACGTCTGGTTCGGAATGGGCTGGGTGTCCGAGGGCTACGGGATCGCTGGTGTGGACCAGCCTTTCGAATTCGAGGTGCTCCTGGATGGCGAACCTGCCAACGGTGGCCCGGACTGGACGCCGACGCATGAGAACGGCCCGGAGCCTGCGGACGAGCCGATCAAGTTTGATGCGGCGGACAGCGCCGCAACGGACTCAGCCTCGCAGGAGGAGAGCGACGATGACCAGGAGGTCAACGCTTCGAGCGACGAGCAGGACGGTGGCTTCGGGCTCGTGCCGACATTGCCCGGCGGCCTGCTGGTACTGCTGCTGATCGCCGCGGCTGTGGTCTTCTTCATCGTGCGCAAGCAGCGAGGTAACTGGCAGTAGGTTGCCGATGGGCAGAACCAGGTGCCTGTTGGACATATTCGGGAAAGGGCTTGAGCAATGTCGCATGTAAGGGAAAGAAGTCGTGCCGTAGCTGCGTTCGTCCTCGCGGCCGCGTGCATGTTGATGTGGGTCGCACCGGCTTTTGCGACTGAGACGGCGACGTCGACTAATCGGCCCGTGGAATCAAGCACCGCGGTGAGCACGGAGACGACAACGCTGTCGAGTTCGACTGCGCGGGCGTCGGCAAGCGAAGGTTCCGCGGACGCGAAGGCGGCGCTGATTTTGGATGCGTCGTTTTCGATGCTTGAGGAGGATGCCGATGGCCCGCGTATCGACGCGGCGAAGAAGGCGACCCATGAGCTGATCGATTCGCTGCCGGATACGGCGCAGATGGGCCTGTTTGCCTACGGTGCACAGGAGTCGAACGCGCCTGACAATAGGGAAAAGGGCTGCAGGGATATTCAGCGCCTTGTTCCAATCGGCGAGGTGGATAAGCAGGAGTTCAGCTCGGCTATCGACGGGCTCACGCCGAAGGGCTACACGCCGATGGGCAATGCACTGCGTAAGGCCGCGGAGGAGCTGGGTAATGAGGGGGAGCGCTCCATCATCCTGGTCTCCGACGGCATTGATACGTGTGCGCCGCCGGAGGTCTGTGACGTGGCCAAGGAGCTTGCGGGCCAGGGCGTGGATCTGACGATCCATACGGTCGGCTTCAAGGCGGACGAGGAGGCTCGTGCGGAGCTAGAGTGCATCGCCGAGGCTGGCGGCGGGCAGTTCCTCGAGGCTGCCGACTCGGCGAGCCTTGCGGAGTCGCTGAAGTTTCTGGCCCAGCGAGGTGTGGAGAAGTACGAGACCGGCGGCACAGAGTTTGAGTTCTCGGAAACACCGGAGGACGCGAAGTGGCTGGGCGAGGGGCAGTATCAGACCACGGTGACGCCGGACAGTGGTGCCTTGACCGACCTATACTTCCGGACCTCTGTGCCCCCTCGCCATCACGCGCGCATGATCTTCACACCCGTGTGGCAGACCGACGGTATGTGGGAAGACGGGCACCTCAAGATTGATCCGGTGGAGGTGACCAACGAGGGCGACGAGGAGTGTGGCTGGTTTCCGGTGACTCACGCCGCATTCGTCTCTGCTGGTCCGGACTATGGAGTCGACTCTGCGGACGCTTCGGTAGAGCGCCACGACAAAGAAGACTTAGAGTGCGATATGAGCGACATCCTGGTCAAGACACAGGTATCCGATGTTGAAGGGGAATTCACCGAAGATATCGCGCTCGAGGTCAGCGTGTTCTATGAGCCGATTCAAGGCGATGAGCAGGAAAGCGAGTGGACAGACGGCCGCGTTACGAGCGCAGGCGAGTACCTGGGGGAGATGCCGATTAAGGACCCGCAGCCGATTTCCGGCGGCACTAGCTTCAACAACGCCGTAGAGATTACCGAGGGCACGTACTCCGACAACATCGTTCCCGGCGAATTCCGGTTCTTCAAGATTCCGGTGGCCTACGGTCAGCGGCCGGTAATGAACGTGAAGACGCCGGCGTCAGTCGCCCACAACGCCGATAGCTTGGGCTACGGCATCTATGACCCGCTGCGTAACGAGGTGGGAGGCTTCAGGCTGAACTTCTTCCAGGACGGGGCCGAATCCGGCCCGGAGACCCTGGACCAGTACGTGTGGCACGGCACCCATACCCCGTACCAGGGCGAGTACTACGTCTGGTTCGGCATGGGCTGGGTGCACGAGGGCTACGACATCGCTGGCGTGGAGCAGCCCTTCGAGTTTGAGGTGGTCATGGACGGCGAGCCCGCCAACGGCGGCCCGGATTGGACGCCGACGCATGAGGATGGGCCGGAGCCCTCGGACGAACCGATCAAGTTTGATGCGGCGGATGGATCTGCGACGACGTCGGCCTCGCAGGAAGAGAGTGACGGTGACGAAGGGGTCAACGCCGCAAATCAAGAGCAGGACGGTGGTTTCGGGCTCGTTCCGGCGCTGCTCGGCGGTGTGCTGGTGCTGTTGCTGATCGCCGCAGCCGTCGTGTTCTTCATCGTGCGCAAGCAGCGCGGTAACTGGCGGTAGATTTGCGCACAAAATAAGAAGACATCTGTTGCGAAGGTGCTCCTCCGCTTTTAGTGTGGATTGTGATCGTAGTAACAATGCGGACAGGAGTTGAACAATGTCGCACACGCGAAGGGGGAGTCACGCCGTAGCAGCGCTCGTGCTTGCTGTCGCGTGCATGCTGATGTGGGTAGCGCCCGCGATCGCGACGGAAACGGCCGCCTCGCCGGCGACGTCGAGTACGGCGATCAGTACGGAAACGAAGACGGTTCCGGGGACGACGACGCGGGCGTCGGCAAGCGAAGGCTCCGTCGACGCGAAAGCAGCGCTGATTCTCGACGCCTCCTTCTCCATGGTTGAGGAGGACGCCGACGGGCCGCGGATCGACGCGGCGAAGAAGGCGACACACGAGCTGATCGACTCCCTGCCGGATACCGCCAACATTGGCCTGCTCACTTATGGGGCGCAGGAGTCGAACGCGCCGGACAATCGTGAAAAGGGCTGCCGGGACATTCAGACGCTCGTGCCGGTGGGCTCGCTGGACAGGCAGGAATTCGGTGCGGCTATCGACGGGCTGACGCCGAAGGGCTACACGCCGATGGGCAATGCGCTGCGCAAGGCCGCGGAGGAGCTGGGCAATGAGGGCGAGCGCTCCATCATCCTGGTCTCCGACGGGATTGACTCGTGTGCGCCGCCGGAGGTCTGCGATGTGGCCAAGGAGCTGGCAGGGCAGGGTGTGGACCTTGCTATCCACACCGTTGGGTTCAAAGCTGACGAGGAGGCTCGCGCGGAGCTGGAGTGCATCGCCGAGGCTGGCGGCGGGCAGTTCCTCGAGGCCGCTGACGCCGGGAGCCTGGCCGAATCGCTGAAGTTCCTCGCCCAGCGCGGGGTGGACACTTATAAGGCTGACGGAACGCCCTTCGAGTTTGCGGACAGCCCGGAAGACGCGAAGTGGCTGGGCGAAGGGCAATACCGGACGAAGATCCCGGCCGATGCAAACTCTGAGCAGAATCAATACTTCCGTCTCTCCATCCCGCCACGCCACCATGGTCACGTTGTGGTGACGCCGATGTGGCAAACCGATGGCGACTGGGACTGGTCCGCCGCGAAGGTCGAAATTAGGGACGTGACAAATGAAGGCGAGGAAAACTGCGGGTTCCTCTCCGCACCCGTCACCGCGAGGCAGATGCACGGAAGGACGTACCCCGGTGGCTTCGCAATGAAACGAGACCACGGAACGAGCCTCGATTGCGATATGAGCGACATCCTTGTGACCACACAGCTTTCCGGTGTGGACGATGCAGCGCCGGAAGGTGTAGACGTCGAGGTGCAGGTGTTCTACGAGCCGGTCGCGGATGAGGCGCAGGAAAAGGAGTGGGAAGCAAACCCGCTCGCCCAGCCCAGCGAGTATTCGGGCGAGCTGAAGGTGGAAAACCCGCAGCCGCTCAACGGCGGCACAAGCTTTAACGATGCCGCAGAGATCACGGAGGGCTCCTACTCCGGCGTGATCGTGCCTGGTGAGTACCGCTATTACAAGATCCCCGTATCCAACGGGCAGCGCCCCGTTGTGACTGTGAAGTCAGGAAAATCGCTTACGGGTGCCGCTGGGAATATCAAGTTCGGGGTGATGGATCCACTGCGCCACGATCGTGCCCAGTCCTCGCTGGGGCTCCACGGCGAAGAAAACCAAGAGGGGCCGATCGCCCCGCCAGCGCGCGTCTGGCCTGGGATCGAGGCACCCTACCAGGGCGACTACTACATCTGGTTCAGCCAGGATTGGGTCTACGGCAACACAGCACCTACCGGCGTGGAGCAACCCTACGAGTTTGCGGTCGCCCTCGACGGCGAGCCGGCCGAAGGTGGGCCGGACTGGGTGCCCACCAGCGATCCGGGGCCGGAGCCAGCGGACGAGCCGATCAAGTTTGACGCGGCGTCCGAGAGTGAAACCGAAAGCACCGCGGAAAGCTCAGTTGCCGAAGCGGAAGATAGCGAGGCTCAGGAGCAAGCCGCTGCGGAGGAAGAAGCCAGCGGGTTTGGTCTCATGCTGATGCTGCTCGGCGGGGCAGTGGTGCTTCTGCTGATTGCAGCTGTGGTGGCACTGGTGCTGCGCCGCAAGTCGAGCGACAGTTGGCAGTAGCGGGTGTGGGCTCTACTGCTTACCTGGCCATCCCGCTGGGGGCCAGGTACGCGGGAGGCTCAGAGGTCGACGTCTCCTTTGGTCAGGATTCCGCAGTTGAATCCTGTGTGTTGTCTCACGATTTATGAAATAATAATTATTTACCACAGGTCGAGCGGAAAGTGAGCTTGGCTAATTGTGGAATTGAGGCATAAGGCAGTTAGAGGAAGAGCTGAAAGGATATCGATGGATAGGGCCTCTGAACAACCGCATTCGCGACGTAAATTCTCATCTGCGTGGCCGGTGAAGGACTTGCCGGTGGCGGCGTATCCGCTTGGTGGCGACTCCGAACATGCCGACGATGCAAGTGCTCTGCGAGAAGCCGAGCCGCAGCCGAGAGCAGTGTGGCGCTTCTTTCTCTACAGTGCGATTGGCCTTTTTGCATTCTTCGTGCCGTTTTCTATCAACGGTTCTAGCTCAACGATTCTTCTCGACCACATTGTCACCTGGATCACGGAAACTCTCGGCCAGGGCACTCGGTATCTGGCACTCCTCGCCATTGTCGTGGGCACGGTGTACCAGTTCGTTTCGGGACGATGGAAAGAAGACTATGCGCGCATGGTTTTTGCTTTCCTTTCGGTGGTAGCAATTGTGTTGTGCGCGATGGTCACATTTGGCGTGGGTCCTGCCTGGCTACTTAATCCCGATATTGGGCCGTTTGTTTTGGATAAACTCGTCATTTCCGTCGGGATGCTTATCCCCGTTGGAGCTGTTTTTCTCGGCTTACTTGTGGGCTTCGGTCTGATGGAATTCATCGGCCTGATGGTTCAACCCTTTATGCGACCGGTATTCCGAACCCCGGGTAAATCCGCAGTCGACGCGGTGGCTTCATTTCTTGGGTCGTATTCACTCGGTCTGCTGATCACGGACCGCATGTACAAGAACGGTAGCTACAACGGCCGTGAAGCTGCGATTGTTGTATCCGGATTCTCCACTGTATCTGCCACGTTTATGGTGATTCTGGCGAAAACGCTGGACATGATGGAGTACTGGAACATCTATTTCCTTGTCACATTCATCATTACTTTTATCGTCACGGCGATCATCGTGCGCATCCCTCCAATCAGTCGCATTCCGGAGGACTATTACCCGGGGGCCGAGCCTCACCCGGAAAAGGAGATTACTGGCAACCGTATGAAGGCCGCGTGGCGTGAAGCGAAGCTGGAACTCGAGCGCGCGGATTCCTTGGTCAAAGTCTTGTGGGCGAACTTCCGTGACGGCCTGACGATGGCTGTACAGGTAACACCGGGAATCATGTCTGTAGGCGTGATCGGGCTTTTGCTCGCTACCTATACTCCGGTGTTTAAAGCGCTGGGTATTGTGTTCTACCCAGTCGTGTGGCTTCTTCAGCTACCGGACCCGTGGGCAACTTCCGGGGCCTTGGCAACTGGTCTTGCGGAGATGTTCCTCCCCGCAACGCTAGTAGCGGGTTCCGAGGATATGGTGTTGAAGTTCACCATCGCAGTAGTTTCCGTGAGTCAGATTTTCTTCTTCTCGGCGATGGTGCCAGCGGTTCTCGCGACCGATATTCCCCTCAACATCGTGAAGATGGTCATCATCTGGTTCATCCGCGTCGTACTCACTGTGCTCATTACGGTGCCTGTAGCACTCCTGCTTTTCTAGGCACCGACTTTGCACTCGAGGGGACTTTAGCGGGACGTTTTGGCCGCCATAACCGCATCGTTAATAAGCCGCGCTGCGGCTTTAGCGGTGCGGTTATCCACATCGAAAGCAGGGTTGAGCTCGACTACATCCAAAAGTGCCACCCGGCCGGTAGCGGCGACAGCAGAGACCATAGCGCGAAGTGCGGCGAACTCCACCCCAAAGGATGCGGGGGCAGAAACACCTGGAGCGACTGCGGCGGGTAAAACATCCAAGTCAATGGATAAATGAATCGGGCGGTTCCCGCTCACGGCCGTGAGCGCGCGTTCGATGGCTTCGCGGATGCTCAGTTCCGCGAGCTCAGTGTCTAACACGGTGTTGACCCCAAGCTGGTCAGCGGTATCAAAAAGCGTCGACGTGTTGTTCGGGCGGGAGATACCGAACACTGAGTAGTCAAAATCGCTTCCTACGAGGTCCGCGATTTGCCGGAATGGAGTGCCAGAGGTTGGCCGATCCGCGGCGCGGAGATCAAAGTGTGCGTCGAAATTGAGTACCTGCATCGGCCCGATCGCTTCGTAAGCGCCGCGGTGCGTGGCGAACGATGTTTCGTGTCCACCGCCAGGTACCACCGTCATGCCTGCGTCGCCTTGCGCGCTAACCAGCTCGCGTACGTGGTCCGAGAGCTCGCGTTGGGCGACTTCGAGGTCGTTTTGCTGAGTGGTGACGGTGCCGACGTCGATGAGTTGGCACTGTTGGTGGACGGCGAGAGATCCGAGTGCGCTTCGAAGTGCCGCGGGGCCTTCGGCTGCGCCTTGACGGCCCCCATTCCGCTCAACGCCCTCATCGGAGGCGAACCCGATGAGGTGCACGGCGCCAGCCGAAGGCTGTGCAGAGGTCTCAACGACGCTATGCCATCGTGCGTGCTCTGGGCCTGGGCCATCGTTGCGTCCGGTCCAAGCGGGGGCAGGGGAGAACAGAGGAGCGGTTACAGTGTTCATGCGTCCCAAGCCTAGCGTCGATGCATACTGGGCATGATGAAAAAACGACAAGTCCCAGCTGCGCATAACGTTCTGCGCATTCTCGCTTTGCTGTCTGCTACTGATATTCCAATCTCCGCGTCACGCATCCAGCGGGAGCTTGATCTGCCGCGCTCGACTACCTACCACCTGTTGCGTGAGTTGGAGGACTCTGGTTTTGTCGTGCGCTTAGGGTCAGCTGGTACGTACGGGCTGGGGTTGGCGTCTTACCGTATGGCGCAGGCGTACACCACACAGCAGCCATTGGTGCGGCTCGCGACGAGTCCGCTCGAACGGATCGCGGCGATCGCTGGTGGCTCGTCTCACTTGTCGCGTCTTGCTGGCTCGGAAATCGTGTATTTGCACGAAGTTCGTTCGCCGGGTGCCGTATCCCTGGTAACGGAAGTAGGGGTCCGCTTGTCCGCGCTGTCTACCGCCTCGGGCCGAATCATGTTGGCGCATTTGCCAGAGACAGAGCTACGAGCAGTCTTCAATTCCTCGGGTGAGCGACTCCGCTTTCGAGACTACAAAGAAGAGCTTGCTGCTTATCGACGCCAAGGGTGGGCTAGCGAGCGTGAAGAAGTATCCCGAGGGCAGGAGTCTGTTGCGGTGGCGGTACTTGATCACCTGGAGCGACCGGCCGCAGCGCTTGCGGTCACATTTTCTGTAGGTACTGCGAATGCAGAGCAGCTTGCGTTAGAACTACGGCATGCGGCGACACGCCTGCAAGCACACTTTTTCGGCGATGTATGACATATACCACAACGCTGCTCTATTATTGCGCACATGACTTCAGTGCAAAAAGTTTCAGTTGGAATCGGCCCCCTTTCTATTGAGGAGGTGGTCGCCGTGGCGCGTTACGGTGCAGAGGTCGTTATTGATGCGGCTGCAGTGGAGGAGATAGGCAGAACGCGGACCAGGATTGAGGAGCTCGCTGCTGACCCGACCCCGGTTTATGGTGTGTCCACTGGTTTTGGTGCCTTGGCGACGCGTCATATCCCCGAAGACCGACGCGAACAACTGCAAGTTTCCCTTGTTCGCTCTCATGCCGCTGGCTCTGGCCCCGAAGTTGAAGAAGAAGTCGTCCGCGCGATGATGCTGTTGCGTCTGTCTACTCTGTGCACAGGGCGCACCGGGGTGCGGCCGGTCGTTGCAGCGACCTATGCAGCTGCGCTCAACGCGGGGATCACACCGGTGGTGCGTGAATACGGATCGCTCGGTTGCTCAGGCGACTTGGCCCCTTTGGCTCACTGTGCGCTTGCTCTACTGGGAGAGGGGGAAGTGCGGGTCCGCGGTGGTGAGGCGATCGAGGCAAGCCAAGCACTCGCTGCTGCCGGTATCGAGCCGCTCAGTCTGCGGGAGAAAGAAGGCTTGGCACTCATTAACGGAACGGACGGGATGCTTGGCATGCTCTGTTTGGCGATCACGGATTTGCGCGAGGCTGCCAAAGTATCAGACATTGCCACCGCCATGGCGGTAGAAGGACTCGCCGGAACACTCGCTGTGTTTGATGAGGACCTCCAAGAGCTCCGTCCTCACCCGGGGCAAGCTGACGCTGCATACAACATTCGCACCGTTGCCGCAGGCTCGCAGATTCTTGAATCCGCGCACGAGGAGTTTAAATCCACGCGCGTGCAGGATGCGTACTCCGTGCGCTGTAGCCCACAGGTGGCAGGCGGTTTGCGCGATACGCTTGAGCATGTCACCACTGTGGCCGAGCGTGAACTTGCTTCCGCGATTGACAATCCGGTGGTGGCGAAGGATGGTCGAGTATCGTCCAATGGAAATTTCCATGGGGCGCCGGTGGCCTATGCGCTTGATTTTTTGGCCATTGTCGTCGCGGACCTGGCGTCGATAAGCGAGCGCCGTACCGATCGTTTTCTTGACCCCGCCCGTAACCGGGGGCTCAACGCGTTTTTGGCGAGCGATCCGGGAGTGGATTCTGGGCATATGATTGCCCAGTACACGCAGGCTGGGATCGTCAGCGAGCTGAAGCGAAACGCGGCACCCGCGTCTGCTGATTCGATCCCATCGTCTGCAATGCAGGAGGACCATGTGTCCATGGGGTGGGCGGCTGGTCGAAAACTGCGTCGCAGTGTGGATGGGCTGCAGCGGGTGCTTGCGATTGAGATGCTCACTGCTGCCCGCGCCATCGACATGCGTACCGGAGCGCCCGCCAGTGGAACGGCTGCTGCGCTAGGCGCGCTGCGTCAGCGTGTTGATGGCCCCGCGACTGATCGCTTCCTCGCCCCGGAGATTGCTTCTTCCGTTGAGCTGGTTCAAGGGGGAGACATTGTTGCTGCGGTGGAGGCCGCAGTGGGTGAACTGCGGTAGTGGGCACGGCACTTCGGGCGAAGTCGCTGACGTGGGCTGGCTATATCAGCAAGGGGAAGCTCTGTCTCGTATCCCAGACATATAGCTGATTTCCGCCATTGTGAGCCACGCAATACTTCTTAGGCTGTTACCTACACCATATTTCAGCAAGGAATGTGATTGGAGGCTCACAATGGCTGGCCGTTACCCGAATGGTGACTTCTACGACTTCGAAAGCGAACTCCCTGCAGAAGAGAAGGAGATTCTCTACCGCGTCCGCGAGTGGACGCAGGAGAAAGTGCTCCCGATTGCAGTGGACTACTGGAACCGCTCAGAATTTCCCCATGAGTTGCTCCCTTCGATTGGGGATCTCAATATCATCAGCCTGGTGCGTGGCCAAGGTCGCTCCCGGCTGCTCGCTGGTCTAGTAGCAGCGGAGATTCATCGCGCCGACGGTTCGGTCGGCACATTTTTCTCGGGGCAAGATGGACTGTTCACGGGAAGTATTGAGCTCCTAGGCTCCGAGGAGCAGAAAGAACGCTGGCTCGACGACTTGTATGCCGTGCGCAAGACGGGTGTGCTGGCAATCACCGAGCCGGAGGCAGGCTCCGATGTCGCTCAAGGCATGCGAACCACTGCCAAGAAGATTGATGGCGGGTGGATCCTGAACGGCGCAAAACGTTGGATTGGGAACGCTACCTTCTCCGACTACGTCGCGGTATATGCCCGCGACCCTGAGGATGAGCAGGTGAAGGGCTTCATCGTGGATACCTCGGCTGAAGGTTACAAGGCGACCTTGATGGAAAACCGCATTGCTATTCGTGCAGTGCAGAACGCCGACATCACCCTTGACAACGTGTTCGTGCCAGATAGCGACAAGCTGGAGGGGGCAAATTCCTTCAAGGACATCAACAAAGTGTTTAAGAGCGCACGCTCTACGGTGGGATGGCAGGCCGTTGGTACGCAAATGGGCGCGCTCGATGTCGCTCTTGGCTACGCGGACGAGCGTATGCAGTTTGGCAGGAAGATCTCTTCATTCCAGCTCAACCAGGACAAGCTTGCCACGATGCAGGGCAACTTGGTCGCGAGCGAGTCCATGATGGCCCAGCTGGCGCGCATGGAAGAGCGAGGGTCGGCAAACAACGAACAGTCCGCGCTAGCGAAAGCATTCACGTCCAAGCTGATGCGCGAGACTGTGGCGCTTGGCCGCGAAATTATGGGTGGCAACGGTCTTATCTCCGACTATCGCATGGCGAAGATCTTCAACGATGCCGAGGCTATCTACTCCTATGAGGGAACCTACGACATCAACCAGCTCATCGTTGGCCGCTCGATCACCGGTGAATCCGCATTTGTTTAGGGGAGAGTAAAACATGAACGCACCACTTTCTGGTATCCGTGTTCTTGATCTTTCTCGGGTGCTCGCAGGGCCATTCTGCTCGATGATCTTGGCTGATCTTGGTGCAGAAGTCATCAAGGTTGAGTCCCCGTGGGGTGATGATTCACGTCAATTCGGACCGTTTGTTGAGGGCAAGTCTGCGTACTACCGCCTATTTAATCGCTCCAAATTGGGTATTACGTTGGACTTCAAGAATGAAGACGATAAGGAAGTCCTCCGGGATCTGGTACGGCGCGCTGATGTCGTCGTCGAGAATTTTCGTCCCGGTGTGCTGGAAAAGCTCGGCCTCGCACCGGCGGAGTTGCTCAAAGTTAATCCGCGCCTCGTGATCACCAGTATTTCCGGCTTCGGGCAAACGGGTTCGCTTGCAAAGGAACCGGCGTATGACCTAGTTGCGCAGGCGATGAGTGGACTGATGTCTATCACCGGGTGGCCGAACAGCAAGCCCACGCGAGTAGGGGTCTCCCTCGGTGATCTCATCCCGGGCCTCTACGCTGCCCTCGGCACAATTTCTGCGCTTTACCAGCGAGAGTCCTCTGGCAAGGGGCAGCATCTTGACCTCGCCATGTATGACTCGCTGATCTCCGTCATGGAATCTGTGGGCATGCGCGCGCTTTACGACGAGTCGCCGCCCACCCGCATCGGCAACGATCACGGCCTTTCTGCCCCCTTCTCGACCTACGCCACCAAAGACGGCGACGTAGTCATTGCGATTACGACGAATCGACTGTTTGAACGGCTCGCTACAGCTTTAGGGATGCCGGAGCTGGCCACTGACCACCGCTTTGCCGAACCAGTTGCTCGTTCCGAAAACAGGGTTGCGTTGCGCGAGCTGATTGAAGAAGCCCTGAGTACAAAAACCCGATCAGAAACCATCGCATTGTTCGAGGAGCATGGAGTACCTACCGCGCGGGTCTACGAACTGGATGAGGCATTGCGCAGCCCCTTCGCCAAGGAGCGCGGTGTGATCGCAGAAGAGACAGACGGGTTTCGCACCCTTGCTACGCCGCTCAAGCTGGACGGGATGGAAGCGCCGAATCCGGCACCGACGCTGGGACAGCACAATGACTGTATTGAGGGCTGGCTGAGCGAAGAGCTGCGCACTGGACAGGTCCCGTAAAGGAGTAGCATCATGAATAATTCTCAGGAGCAGCACCGAGGCGGGAGTACACGTCGCATCGTTGGCGCAAAAGTAATCGCAGTTCCTTCCCTTCCGCCTGAGCGAGAAACGGGTGGCAATGAACCAAAGAATAAATGGAGGTTTTTCCTCTATAGCGCAATTGGGTCGTTCGCCTTCTTTGTTCCATTTACAGTCGGCGAAAATAATACGATCCTGCTAGACCACATTGTCACGTGGTTGCAAGGCTCGCTCAGCGGTGCACTGCCGTACATCACTCTCGTCATGATCACGGCAGGGGCGATCTACCAATTCGCCTCAGGCAAGTGGCGAGAGGACGTCGCAAGAATGGTTTTTGCGTTCCTCTCTGCGTTTGCCGTGCTGCTGTGCGCGATGCTTGTTTTTGGGTTCGGCCCTGCTTTCCTCTTCGATGAGCGCCTCGGCCCGTTTATCCTGAACAAACTCGTGATTCCCGTTGGTCTACTCATCCCGGTAGGTGCGGTATTTCTCGGCTTACTCGTTGGCTTTGGCCTCATGGAGTTCATCGGTGTGATGGTGCAGCGCTTCATGCGGCCGGTGTATCGCACTCCGGGTAAGTCGGCGGTGGACGCCGTGGCCTCGTTCTTGGGGTCGTATTCTCTGGGGCTGCTCATTACCAACCGCGTCTATCGGACCGGTGGGTACACGGCGAGGGAGGCGTCCATTATTGCAGCGGGATTCTCTACGGCATCGGCCACTTTCATGGTGGTGGTGGCACGCACCCTTGACCTTATGCACATTTGGGGCGTGTATTTCGCAGTAACGCTGATCGTGTGTTTCTTGGTGACAGCCGTTGTCGTGCGTATCCCTCCATTGAGCACAATCCCCGATGAATACTATCCGGGTGCGACTCCGCAGCCAGAGGAGAAAGTCGAAGGAAAACTTGTCTCTGCAGCATGGCGTGAAGCAAAGGCGTTCTTGGCGCAGGCGGAGTCGCTGCCAAAAACGATCTGGCGCAACTTCAAAGATGGCGTGCTTATGACCATCCAGGTCATCCCAGGCATTATGTCCGTCGGCATCATCGGTCTCGCGCTGGCGTTTTATACCCCAGTGTTTCGAATCCTCGGTGTGCTGTTCTACCCGCTCGCATGGGCGGGGCAGTTGCCTGATCCGTGGCTTGCATCCGAAGCTTTCGCTATTGGGCTCTCAGAGCTTTTCCTCCCCGCGACGCTGGTAGCCGACAGCGAATCTGATGTCTTGCGCTTCACCGTAGGCGTGGTGTCTATCAGTCAAGTGTTTTTCTTCTCTTCCATGATTCCGGCAGTACTAGCGACAGAGATTCCGTTGAAGATTAGCCACATGGTGATCATTTGGTTCCAGCGTGTGGTGCTCTCCATCATCCTGACCCTGCCCCTGGCGTACCTGATCTTCTAACCCCGGAATGAGTCTCGTATGCGAGACATACCACTGTAATACCCGCTTCAAACCGATTGTGATGACCGTTACTATCGGGTCATCAGATCGATGAGGCAACAAGAAAGGATTTTTCACATGGCAAAGAACTGGTCCGAAGGTGCACGCGAGGTTCGCTCTCCGCGAGGCACTGAGATCACTGCAAAGTCCTGGCAGACTGAGGCTCCGCTGCGCATGCTGCAGAACAACCTTGACCCCGAGGTTGCGGAGCGCCCTGATGACCTCGTCGTCTACGGCGGCACCGGCCGTGCGGCACGTAGCTGGGAGGCCTTTGACGCGATCGTCGATACGCTGAAGGACCTCGAGTCCGATGAGACGCTGCTGGTCCAGTCGGGCAAGCCGGTCGGCGTGTGGAAGACCAACGAGTGGGCTCCGCGCGTGCTCATCGCTAACTCCAACCTGGTGGGCGACTGGGCGGATTGGGAGCACTTCCGCAAGCTCGAGGACGAGGGCCTGATGATGTACGGCCAGATGACGGCCGGTTCCTGGATTTACATCGCGACCCAAGGCATCCTGCAGGGCACCTACGAAACTTTTGCTGCTGTGGCGAAGAAGCGTTTCGACGGCACCCTCGCAGGTACGCTGACGCTGACCGGCGGTTGTGGTGGCATGGGTGGCGCGCAGCCGCTGTCCGTCACCCTCAACGGCGGTGCCTGCCTGATCGTCGACGTGGACGAGGGCCGTCTGAAGCGTCGCCAGGGCAAGCGCTACCTCGACGAGGTCACCACCGACCTCGAGGAAGCAATCAAACTGGTCACCGACGCGAAGAACGAGAAGCGCGCGCTTTCCGTCGGTCTCGTCGGCAATGCTTCCGAGGTGTTCCCGGAGATGTTGCGCCGCCACCGTGCAGGCGAATTCACCGTGGAAATCGTCACCGACCAGACTTCCGCACACGATCCGCTGTCTTACCTGCCAACCGAAGTACCTTTCGAAACTTGGCATACCGAGGCCGCTGAGGACCCGACCACCTTTACCAAGAAAGCCCGTGAGGCCATGGCCGCGCAGGTCCAGGCAATGGTCGAGTTCCAGGACGAGGGTGCCGAGGTGTTCGACTACGGCAACTCCATCCGCGACGAGGCCCGCAAGGCAGGCTACTCCCGCGCGTTTGAGTTCCCGGGCTTCGTCCCGGCCTACATCCGCCCGCTCTTCTGTGAGGGTCTTGGCCCCTTCCGCTGGGTTGCGCTTTCCGGCGACCCGGAGGACATCAAGGTCACCGACCAGGCCATCAAGGAAGCCTTCCCGGACAACGAGCACCTGCACCGCTGGCTCGATGCCGCCGAGGAGTACGTGGAATTCGAAGGTCTGCCTGCGCGTATTTGCTGGCTCGGCTACGGCGAGCGTGCCAAGGCTGGCGTAATCTTTAATAACCTCGTCAAGGAAGGCAAGGTCAAGGCGCCTATCGTCATCGGGCGTGACCACCTGGACTCCGGTTCCGTGGCATCGCCTTACCGCGAGACTGAGTCGATGCTCGATGGCACCGACGCGGTGGCTGACTGGCCTCTGCTCAATGCCATGACCGCAGTGTCCGGAGGGGCCACCTGGGTGTCTATTCACCACGGTGGTGGTGTAGGCATGGGCCGTTCGATCCACACCGGTCAGGTCACCGTTGCTGACGGCACCGAACTTGCTGAGGCGAAGCTCAAGGCTGTGCTTACTAATGACCCGGGCATGGGTGTCATCCGCCACGTGGATGCTGGCTACTCCCGCGCCGATGAGGTGGCGAAGGAGCGCGGCGTGCGTATCCCAATGAAGTTCCAGGCACGCGACTAGTTGCACCTCCCAACGCTGACGCACCTTTTCCGGGGCGTCAGCGTTGACCTATTTCATTAACCTGGACTCTGCATATCCTCCTAGAAAGGCACCCATGAGCACTTTTATTACTGGCATTTCCGAACTGCGCACGGTCTCCGAGCTGGGCACCATTAAGAACGCAGCATTGCTTATCGACGACGGCGTGATCGCCTGGGTCGGCCCCGCCGAAGAAGCCCCCGCGTCGGCGACAAATGCTGCTGAAACCGTCGACATCGGCGGGCGCGCGATCCTGCCTGGTTGGGTGGATTCCCATTCCCACATGGTCTTCGACGGTAACCGCGCCGAGGAGTTCGAGGCCCGCATGGCAGGCGAGTCTTACGCCGCCGGCGGCATCGCTGTGACCATGGAGGCGACCCGCTCCGCCGGCGAGGAGCGCCTGGACAAGTTGGTGGAGGAGCGCGTCGCCGCAGGCCATGCGGGTGGCACCACCACGTTTGAGACCAAGACTGGCTACGGACTGAATATCGAATCCGAGGCGGAAGCCGCGAGGGTTGCCTCCCGGCACGTGGATGAGGTGACGTTCCTAGGCGCACACCTTGTACCGCCAGGAGCGGACGCTGACGAATACATCGAAGAGGTCGTCGGCCCGATGCTGGATGCCGTGAAGGACCACGTGCAGTGGATCGACGTGTTCTGCGAGCGCGGGGCTTTCAACGAGGAGCAGTCCCGCCGTGTGCTCGAGGCCGGCAAGAAGGTGGGCCTGGGCGTGCGCGTGCACGGCAACCAACTCGGCGAAGGCCCGGGTGTGAAGCTTGCAGTGGAGATGGGCGCGGCCAGCGTGGACCACGTTAACTATCTCTCGGACGAGGACTTCGAGCTGCTGGCAGGTTCGGACACTGTGGCCACGCTACTGCCCGCCTGCGACCTGTCTACGCGCGAGGACCTCGCGCCGGGCCGCAAACTTATCGACGCCGGCGCCACCGTCGCCATCGCATCGAACCTCAACCCGGGCACGTCGTTTACGTCCTCGATGAACTTCTGCGTGACCACTGCGGTCCTGCAGCAGTACCTCACGCTCGACGAAGCTATTGAGGCAGCGACAACGGGTGGGGCAAAAGCCTTGCGCCGTCATGACGTCGGCGAAGGCAAAGATCCCCAAGGACGCCCTGCTAAGGGGACACTCGTGCCGGGGGCCGCCGCAGACTTGCATATCCTCGATGCAGAAAACGCGATCAACCTTGCATACCGGCCCGGTATGCCGATTACGTGGCAGACCTGGGTGGCGGGGAAGAAAGTCTACGGTTAGAGGAAGCTCTCGTTCTCCTGTGGAGTATGAAAAACCCACCTGAGGTGCGGATTTGTTGCTATTACCGGTGCCATGTAAAGTAACAATCCGTGCCCGAGAGAGCACAAGAAATAAATAAGGCCCTGTGGCGCAGTTGGTTAGCGCGCCGCCCTGTCACGGCGGAGGTCGCGGGTTCAAGTCCCGTCAGGGTCGCAGAACCGTAAGGTTCTGGCCAGATAGCTCAGTTGGTAGAGCACACGCCTGAAAAGTGTGGGGTCGCCAGTTCGATCCTGGCTCTGGCCACACCCCAGCCCCTCCACTTTGTGGAGGGGCTTCGTGTTGTGCACACGAGCCGCCATGGAGTATTCGGTAGGCTGGGCCACCAATTGAGCCAATGAACCCTAACGGAATTCTCAAAAGGAGCGATCATGTCGGAGACTGCAGAAACGAACCCGGAGCTTTCCAAGAACGAGGAAAAGGGCCAGTACGAAATCCACGTGGGCGGAGAGCTCGCCGGTTTCGCCACCTACACCGACAATGGGGACGCACGTGAGCTGCCCCACACGGTCGTCGACCCCAAGTTCCGCGGCCAGGGCCTGTCGAAGCCGCTGATCAAGTTCGCGCTTGACGACGCTCGCGTGGACGGCCGCACCGTCGTCCCCTCCTGCCCGGCGGTGGCGCGCTACATCGTGCAGAACCCGGAGTACAAGGATCTGGTCGAGTAAACCAGCGTCTCTAACGGGCTAAATCACGTAGTGCCCGTTGTCGAAGTAGCAGTCCGGGTCCACGAGCTTGCGGACCTCGGTCTCCTTGCGCTCGCGCGCCTTCGCGGGGATGCCCACCGCGATGGAGTTTTCCGGGATGTCCTTGGTGACCACGGCGTTGGCACCAACAGCAGAATTGGACCCGATGGTGACTGGGCCTAAGATCTTTGCGCCTGCGCCGATGGTGACATTGTCGCCAATGGTGGGGTGGCGCTTGGTCTGCGTGAGTACCTGGCCGCCGAGTGTGACCCCGTGGTAGAGCATGACGCCGTCGCCGATCTCCGCGGTTTCTCCGATGACGATGCCCATGCCGTGGTCGATAAAGAAGCGGCGGCCGATGGTGGCACCAGGGTGAATCTCAATACCGGTGAAGAACCGGTTCGCCTGCGCGAGGATGCGTGCGAGGCCCTTGATGTCGCGCTGCCACATCCAGTGGCAGATGCGGTGAACCCAGATCGCGTGGAGGCCGGAATACACGATGGCGTTTTCCACGTCGCCGCGAGCGGCGGGGTCATGGGCCCTCGCGTTGTCCAAGTCCTCTTTAATGCGCGAAAAGATGCTGAGCATGCGGGAGAGTTTACCTTTCGTTACCTGCCCGGTGAGACGGTCCAGGGTGTATCGCGCAGACGGTCTCAAAGTGGGCAGGTCAGGGCGGCGGGGAGCAGGAATAAAAAATGAGCACCACCGGAATGGCGGTGCTCACTTGTATGCGCGTACCGAGTAGTACGGGCTGGACAGACTAGTCGCGGATGTCCTCGTAGAGGATGGTGGAGACGTAGCGCTCACCGAAGTCCGGGATGATGACGACGATGGTCTTGCCCTCGTTCTCCGGGCGAGCAGCCACCTCGAGTGCGGCCTTCACGTTTGCACCAGCGGAGATACCGGCCAGGACTGCGTCCTCGCGAGCCAGCTCGCGGGAGGTAGCGACGGCGTCCTCGTTGGAGACGGTGATGATCTCGTCGACCACGTTGCGGTCGAAGGTGCCCGGGATGAAGTTGGCACCCAGGCCCTGGATCTTGTGCGGGCCGGCCTCGCCGGTGGACAGCAGCGGGGAAGCAGCCGGCTCGACGGCAATGTTCTTCACCTCAGCCTTCTGCTCCTTGAGGTACTTGCCGGCACCGGAGATGGTGCCGCCGGTGCCCACGCCTGCGACGAGGATGTCTACCTCACCATCGGTATCCTCCCAGATCTCCGGGCCGGTGGTGGCGTAGTGGATTGCCGGGTTGGCCTCGTTCTCAAACTGGCGGGCCAGGATGGCGCCCGGGTCGTTGGCCACGATCTCGTCGGCCTTCTCCACAGCGCCCTTCATGCCAGCGGCACCCGGGGTCAGCACGATCTCTGCGCCGAATGCGCGTAGCACCACGCGGCGCTCCGTGGACATGGTCTCCGGCATGGTGAGGATGACCTTGTAGCCCTTGGCTGCGCCGGCGAGTGCGAGCGCGATACCGGTGTTGCCGGAGGTTGCCTCGACGATGGTGCCGCCCGGCTTCAGGTCGCCGGACTTCTCAGCGGCCTCGATGATGGCCTTACCAATACGGTCCTTGACCGAGTTTGCCGGGTTGTAGAACTCGAGCTTGGCCAGCACGCGAGCCTTGGAGTCCTTGGTAATGCCTTGCAGCTCGACCAGCGGGGTGCCGCCGATGAGCTCCAGAACGTTGGTGGCAATCTTTGCCATGGGAGATCAGCTCCTTATGTTTCATCAATGCTTTCGCGTTGTGTTGCTCACTATACACGCAAAAAGTAGACCGTATAGTCCAGTACAAGCGAACTGCTTGGTTTGGAGGCCAGGCGGGGGTGGTGTCGCGTCGATAAGCAAAGGCTCCGGGTGTGGGGCTGAACTCTCACTACCCCCGATTGCGCGTTATGATGTTGGTGTTTCAATGTCAAGTTCGATCCAATGCCCCCAATGGGGGCACACGGATGGGTGGAAGGCACGCAGCAATGACCATGGATGCACAGCGGATCAAAGACGATGATGATGCAATCCGCGCCGCACTGACCGCGCTGAAAACGGCCACCGGCATCCCCGTGGCCATGTACGGGACCCTGCTGCCAGACGGCAGGCTGCAGATTACGCAGTGGATCGGCTTGCGCACCCCGGCGCTGCAGGACCTGGTGCTCGAGCAGGGTGCCGGCGTGGGTGGTCGAGTGGTGAGCACCCGTCGCGCGGTCGGCGTGTCCGATTACACGCGCGCCAACGTGATTTCCCACGAGTACGACAAGCACATTCAGGACGAAGGCCTGCACTCCGTGGTTGCCGTGCCGGTTATCGTGCTGCGCGAGATTCGCGGCGTGCTCTACGTCGGAGTGCACTCGCCGGTGCGCCTCGGCGACAAGGTGATTGAGGAAGTCGCCATGACCGCGCGCACGCTGGAACAAGAGCTTGCGGTGAACTCGGCACTTCGGAACGCAGGCGACGGCAAGGCGAACCCAAAGACCGGCCGCGTGATGAACGGCGCGGAGTGGGAACAGATCCGCGCGACGCACTCGAAGCTGCGCATGCTGGCCAACCGGGTCGACGATGACGCGCTGCGCAAGGAGCTCGAGCAGCTCTGCGACCAGATGGTCTCGCCGGTACGCATCAAACAGACGACCAAGCTGTCTGCCCGCGAGCTCGACGTGCTCTCTTGCGTTGCCCTCGGCCACACCAACGTGGAGGCTGCCGAGGAAATGGGCATCGGTGCGGAAACCGTCAAGTCCTACCTGCGCAGCGTGATGCGCAAATTGGGCGCGCACACCCGCTACGAAGCGGTCAACGCTGCCCGCCGCATCGGCGCGCTGCCCTAGGGGGTCAAGACTGCCGACGCCGCGGGCGCGGAGTTGAGTACAGTGGGGCGCGTGAAAGAGCGATTCCTTGTAACTGGCGGTAACCGACTCGAAGGCGTGGTCAAGGTTGATGGCGCGAAGAACAGCGTGCTCAAACTCATGGCCGCTGCGCTGCTTACCGAGGGGACGACCACCCTGCACAACTGCCCAGAGATTCTCGACGTTCCGCTGATGCGCGATGTGCTCGTCGGCCTTGGTTGTGACGTGGAGATCGACGGGCCGACCGTGCGTATTGCCACCCCGGCGAGGGTCTCGCCGCGCGCTGACTTCGAGGCAGTCAGGCAGTTCCGCGCCTCCGTTGCCGTGCTGGGGCCGCTGGTCGCGCGCTGCGCGGAGGCCTACGTTGCGCTCCCGGGCGGCGACGCGATCGGCTCGCGCCCGCTCGACATGCACCAGTCTGGGCTGGAGAAACTGGGCGCAACCACCCACATCGAGCACGGTGCCGTCGTGGCAAAGGCCGACAAGCTCACCGGGGCGAAGATCAACCTGGATTTCCCTTCCGTCGGTGCCACCGAGAACATTCTCACCGCCGCAGTGCTTGCCGACGGGCAGACGGTCCTGGACAATGCCGCCCGCGAACCCGAAATCGTGGACCTGTGCGACATGCTCAACTCCATGGGCGCGCGCATCAGTGGCGCAGGAACGTCGACCATCACCATTGATGGTGTTGAAGAGCTGCACCCCACCGAACACCATGTGGTTGGCGACCGAATTGTCGCTGGAACCTGGGCGTACGCCGCGGCGATCACACAGGGCGACATCACCGTCACCGGCATCGCGCCGCGCCACCTCCATCTTGCGCTATCCAAGCTCAAGCTCGCCGGCGCGAACGTAGAGACCTACGACAACGGCTTCCGCGTGCGCATGGACCAGCGTCCCAAGGCGGTGGATTACCAGACTCTGCCATTCCCCGGCTTCCCGACGGACCTGCAGCCGATGGCCATCGCGATCAGCGCCGTCGCCGAAGGCGTCACCGTGATCACCGAGAACGTCTTCGAGGCGCGCTTCCGCTTTGTCGACGAGATGCTGCGCCTGGGTGCCGACGCCAACGTCGACGGCCACCACGTGGTCATCCGCGGCGTTGACCACCTATCTTCCACCGACGTGTGGTCCAGCGACATCCGCGCCGGTGCGGGCCTGGTGCTCGCGGGGCTGGTTGCCGACGGGGAGACGACCGTGCACGAGGTGCACCACATCGATCGGGGCTACCCGAAGTTTGTCGAGCAGATCAACGAGCTCGGCGGGCGCATCGAGCGCGTGCTTGCATAGCCGCGCTTGTGGGGGCGCATAACGGGCTTTGAGCATGCTTGAATATGCCTGTTGTGCTGGGGATTTGTGTTGGTGTGTGGGTGTGTGTAACTTTAT
>OJLW01000395.1_pt1 | contig 22702 bp, 17 predicted proteins | sample 1597021 | NCBI WGS metagenome assembly OJLW01 (sample SAMEA3904676, study PRJEB24821) | metagenome | biome: Builtin; feature: hospital; material: surface | place: USA | collected 2013-06-03
CCGAGGGGCCGACGAAGATGTTGTCCACGCCTTCAACAGCCACGATCTCTTCCACATTCTCCACCGCCGTCGCAGATTCGATCTGCACCGTGAGGCTCACCGTGTCTGACGCGTTGGCGAGGTAGTTCTCCACGCCGTTCCAGCGCGAGGAGCGGGCCAGCGCCGAGCCGACGCCGCGCACACCGCGGGGAGGGTAGTGCATAGCCGCTACGGCTGCTTCCGCTTCCTCGGCGGTATCAATCATGGGCACCATCAAGTTTTGTACACCCAGGTCAAGGTACTGCTTGATCAGCGCCGTGTTGTTCACGGGCACGCGAACCACGCGCGTGAGACCGTAGGCATCGGTGGCGCGAAGCAAGGAAAGAATGGTCTCCAGGCCATAGGGCGAATGCTCACCGTCGATAAGCGTCCAGCCAAAACCCGCAGAGGCAATGATCTCAGCCGCAGCCTCCGAACCGGAGCAGATCCATGCGCCAACGAGCGGTTGCTCGGCCTTTTCTAGGACGTCCGCAAAGGTTGGCGGCAACTTTACTGGAATCGGCATGTGATGGACCCCAACTTTCCGTAGTCTGCGTGGACGGTATCGCCCGGTTCGACCCACATGGGTTTGGTGAAAGAACCGGCCAGGATGATGTCGCCGGCGGCCAGGCTATCGCCGTGCGCGTGAAGCTTATTGGCAAGCCATGCCACGCCCATTGCCGGGTGGTTCAACACCGCGGCTGCCACGCCAGTATCTTCGATGGACTCGTTGCGGTAGAGGAGCGCGGACACCCAGCGCAGATCGACGTCTGCGGGGTCCACCGGGTTGCCGCCATAGACCATGGCACCGAGGGCTGCGTTATCCGAAATGGTGTCGACAATGGTGCGTCCCTCCATCTCGATGCGGGAGGAGAGAATCTCCAGAGCAGGGACGACATACTCCGTCGCGCGCAGGACATCGAAAATACTGCAATTCGGGCCCTTCAGCTCTTCCTTGAGCACGAAGGCCAGCTCGACCTCGATGCGGACATTGGAGAACTGCGCGTGCTCGATGGTGGAGCCGTTCTCATAGACCTGGTCTTCAAAGATGGCGCCGTAGTCCGGCTCGGTGATTCCCGTGGCCTCCTGCATGACCTTCGAGGTCAAGCCGATCTTGCGGCCGACGAGGCGGCGCCCATTTTCTTCACCGCGGCGTACCCACTCTCGCTGCACCGCGTAGGAATCCTCGATGCTCATCCCAGGGAAACGGGCGGTCAGCAGCGGGACCATGGTGCGATCTTTTTCGGCTTGCGCCAGTTCATCTGCGATAGCGATGTGCTGTTTCTCATCCAGCATGTACTTCGCTCCTTAAGGTGTTGTAGAACGTGTTTGTTCTGTTTAAGAGGTTTGTTGAACCTGAAGGTTTCACGTGAAACGACAACGCGGCCCCGCGATATGTGCGCTCGCTTCTCGACGCCACGGGGCCACGTTCATCAACCTGAGTACTTAGTCGTTTAGAGCTGGTGTCCCAGCTTGTACTCACCTTGCTTCCACTCCGGCATCTCCTCCGCATCTTCCTTGCGGGTGTAGGAGAAGCCATCCGCGCCAATGGTGGCCTCCAGCTCGGACTCATCCTCGCGGGCAACCAGTGGCACCGGGTTGCCATCGAGGTCGAGGACGGTAGAGCCATCGCGGTACCAGGAGGGAACAACCGGGGTTCCCCACCAGTCACGTCGCTGGTTATCGTGGACATCCCAGGTCACGACCGGGTTATCCGGATCGCCGGTGTAGTAGTCCTGGGTGTAGATCTCCACGCGGTGCCCATCCGGGTCACGCAGGTACAAGTAGTACGCATTGGAAACACCGTGGCGGCCCGGGCCGCGCTCAATGCGGTCGGACTCGCGCAGCGCACCCAATTTGTCACAAATCGCGATGATGTTGTGCTTCTCGTGGGTAGCAAATGCGATGTGGTGCATACGCGGGCCATCGCCACCGGTCATGGCGGTGTCGTGCACTGTCGGCTTGCGGCGCATCCATGCAGCGTAAACGGTTCCTTCCTCATCGCGAATGTCCTCGGTGGTACGGAAGCCGAGCTCCTCCATGTACTTCACGGCAGCAGGAACATCCGGGGTGATCTGGTTGAAGTGGTCGAGGCGAACCAGCGCACCAGGGATATGGGCGTCGTATGACCAGGCCAGACGCTCACGGTGCTCAACCTCATAGAAGAACTCGTACGGGAATCCCAGCGGGTCCTGTACACGCACGGAATCACCGATGCCCTTGACGAAGCCATCCTTGTTACGGCGCACCTCGCAGCCGCGTGCCTTGTAGAACTCCTCGGCGAGGTCCAGATCCTCCGGCGAACGAACGCGGAAGGAAAATGCAGCGACAGCAGCAACGGGTCCCTGACGCAGCACGAGGTTGTGGTGGATGAACTCCTCGTAGGTGCGCAGGTAGATTTCGTTCTCGTTCTCCTCGGTGACGACAAGACCGAGGGTGTCAACGTAGAACTTACGGGATGCAGCGAGATCGGTAACGATGATCTCCATGTAGGCACAGCGCAAAATGTCGGGGGCCTGAATGTCAGCCATGATGGCTCCTTAGTTAGTTAGTGGTGGGGGAGTAGAGAGTGGACGTCTTAGTCCTGCTTGCCAAAGACCGGGTTGTGTACCTTGTCTAGGTTGATGTGGACGGCCTGCTGGTCGGTGTAGAAGTCGATCGAGCGGTAGCCGCCCTCGTGGCCCAGGCCGGAAGCCTTGACGCCGCCGAACGGGGTGCGCAGGTCACGGACGTTGTTGGAGTTGAGCCACACCATGCCGGCCTCCACGTTCTGAGCAAAGTTGTGGGCGCGCTTCAGATCCGAGGTCCAGACATAGGCAGCAAGGCCGTACTTCGTGTTATTTGCCAGCTCGAGTGCCTCTTCGTCGGTATCGAACGGGGTGATAGCAACGACGGGGCCGAAAATCTCTTCCTGGAAGATTCGTGCATCCGGCTTAACGTCAACGAAGACGGTCGGCTGAACAAAGTTGCCTTCCTCGAAGCCCTCTGGGCGCTCGCCACCGGCAGCCAAGGTGGCCTCCTGCTTGCCAATCTCAATGTAGGAGGTGACCTTCTCGTAGTGCTCCGGGTGTACCAGTGCGCCAACCTCGGTGGTCGGATCGGAGGGCAGGCCCACCTTCACGCGGTTAGCCTGAGCGGCGTAGCGCTCCACGAACTCATCGTAGATATCGCGCTGAACCAGGATTCGGGAGCCGGCGGTGCAACGCTCACCGTTGAGGGAGAAGACGCCGAAGATGCAGGCGTCGATGGCAGTTTCTAGATCGGCATCGCTGAAGACAATGGCCGGGGACTTGCCGCCCAGCTCCATCGACAGGCCCTTGAGGTGCGGGGCTGCGTTGCCAAAGATGATCTGGCCGGTGCGGGACTCGCCGGTGAAGGAAATCAGCGGAACATCCGGGTGCTTAACCAGCGGGTCACCTGCATAGCCTTCCTCGCCGAAGCCGTTGACCAGGTTGAAGACACCCTTCGGGAGGCCGGCCTCCTCAAAAATTCCTGCCCACAGCTGTGCAGAGAGGGGAGTGAACTCAGCCGGCTTGAGGACGACGGAGTTACCGGTGGCGATGGCCGGGGCCAACTTCCAGGACTCCAGCATGAACGGGGTGTTCCACGGGGTAATCAGGCCTGCCACGCCAATCGGCTTGCGGTTGACGTAGTTAATCTGGCGGCCCGGTACCTTGTAGGCGTCGTCAGCCTGGGCGACAATCAGGTCAGCGAAGAAGCGGAAGTTCTCCGCTGCGCGCTTAGCCTGGCCGTTGGCCTGAGTGATGGGCAAGCCGGAGTCGAAGGATTCCCACGCGGCGAGCTTGTCCGCGCGGCTTTCGACGATATCCGCAATCTTGTTGAGCACACGGGCGCGCTCACGCGGCAGGGCCTTGGACCACGGGCCGTTCTCGAAGGCCTCCTTCGCGGCGGCAACAGCCTTGTCAATGTCTTCCGGCTTGCCAGACGCGGCCTTGATGTAGGTCTTATTCGTTACCGGATCCAGGACCTCGAATTCATCGCCGTCAATCGACGGAACAAACTCGCCGTTGATGTAGTGAAGAATCTTCTCGGGAAGATCGGTGGGCTTAGCAGCATCGTTGTTGATAGCCATGGGTGCTTGAGACTCCTTAGTCGTTTTTCTTGCGATAGGTGCTGAGGGTGGTCAGGCGGTGTTGCCTGGCCACTTTTTCTATGTAGGCGGGTTCCGCGCCAGCCTCGATGAGGCTGACCAATTGCTCGTGCTCGCGCGTTGACTCTTGGGCTCTCTCGGGCACGTACCGAAAGGTGGAGACGCGGTGATATTCCAGTTGCTTCCACTGGTCCATCACCAAGTTCTTCAGCCTCTCGTTCGGGCATTTGGAGAAGAGAACGCTATGAAATTCCTTATTGAGCTGGGTAAATTCCTCTGGATCGTGGTGGATATCGAGCTCCCGCATGCGCTGGTTGATCTCCCGTGCCCGGGCAAGATCCTCCGCGTCAAGATGCGGGGCGGATTGGGCGGTAGCGTTTGCTTCCACGGTGGCCACGATGTCCATCGATTCGTAATAGGCCTCGCGATTGTGAGTGGTCACGCTGGCACCGACGTTTCGTTCGTAGGTAACCATGCCTTCCGCTTCTAGTTGCCGAATGGCTTCGCGAACGGGGACCACGCTGACACCCAAGTCATCCGCGATTGTTGCCAATACGAGGCGGTACCCGGGTTCATACTCGCGAGTACGAATCTTTTCGCTTATCCAGTTATAGGCCTGTTGGGACTTGCTTTCCCCAGCTGGTAGTGCGGGTTCCGTCATTGACCACCCGCCTTTCCATCACGGAACGCGATGTAGGCTTCCTTATTCGCTCCGGTCGGCGGGAAGAGCCCATCCAGGCTGGCGCCCGTCTCCACCTGGGAGGCGACCCATTCGTCCTCGTGCTCCTTAGCCAGCGCGTCTTCAGCGACCTCGGCTGCAATATCGCGGGGAATGACCACGACGCCGTCATCATCACCAACGATGATGTCGCCCGGGAGGACGGTGGCATTGCCGCAGGAGACAGCGATATCGCTATCCCACGGGACATGCTTGCGGCCGAGAACGCAGGGGTGTGCGCCTTGAGTGAAGACGGGCAGGCCAATCTCCTTCACAGCCTCGTAGTCACGCACGCCACCATCGGTGACAACACCGGCTGCACCGCGGACCTTCGCCCGCAGCGCCAGGATGTCACCCAGCGTTCCGGACCCGGATTCCTGGCGAGCCTCAATGACGATGACCTCGCCTTCCTTGACTGTGTCGAAAACCTTCTTCTGCTCGTTGAGGCCACCGCCGTGGGACTTGAACAGATCCTCGCGGCCAGCCACAAAGCGCAGGGTGCGGGCAACGCCCACCATCTTGGTTCCCTTAGCCTGCGGGTACACGCCTTCGATTACGGACTGGTTGATGCCGCGCTTGCGCAGCTGGGCGGACAAGCCAGCGGTCGGGGCCTTCTCCAGAGCCGCCTTGAGCTCTGGGTCGAGGCCGCCCTCATCCTTGGGAGGAAGGCCGGCGGATTCGCGGTCACCATAGGCGTCCTCGCGCTGCTTATCGTCCACGTAGGGCAGGTTGCCCAGCTGCGGGTCGAAGGAGGCGGGGACTTCCTTCGCGGTGGTCTTCAGCCTGCCGGAGCTCACGCCACCTGGCACGTCAACCTCGACCTCAACGACGTCACCCGGCTCAATGACAGAGGAGCCGGCCGGGGTACCGGTGAGGATGATGTCACCGGTCTCTAGTGTCATGTGCTGGGAAAGGTCGGCAACAAACTGTGCGAGCGGGAAAATGAGATCCTCATCGGAAGAGGTTCCCTCTTGGACAACTTCGCCATTGACCCACGTGCGGAGGCGAAGACCCTTCGGGTCGATCCCCTGGGCGTCGATAAGCTCCGGCCCGATGGGGGTGTAGCCATCGCGGGACTTGGAGCGGGTGTTGGAACCCTTGTCCTGCACCTTGTAGTCATACAGGCCGATGTCATTCGAAGCCGTCACGTACGCAACGTGCTTCCACGCATCTTCGAGAGAGACATTACGGGCCGGAGTGCCAATGATGAGTGCAATTTCGCCTTCGAAAGCCAGCAGCTCTGTCCCCTGGGGGCGTTCGACGATCCCGCCCGACTCAGCCAGCGTGCTGGTTGCCTTGAGGAAGTAACTCGGGGTCTTGGGCCAGCGACCGCGCTGCGCTGCGCGGGACTCAAAGGCCACATGAACAGCGATCATTTTGCCCGGTTTAACCGGCAAGAACTCAGGTACAGCCATGAAGAATCCTTAATTGTGAATAAATCCTTGCCCAGATCGTATATTATCCCTACCACCACCGCAAGTGGTTCAACTCACACGCACTTCCGTATATGGCACACCACATGCCGAAAGGAATCACACCATGTCGCACACATCTGTCACGCCGGCAATTTCGACGGCCGAACGCCGCCGCGTCGTCGCCGCGACTACCATCGGTACCGCCATCGAGTGGTACGACTACTTCCTCTATGCCGCAGTGGCCGGACTCGTGTTCAACCAGCTCATGTTCGGCCCGCTCGAGGGTGGCCTAGCCACCATCATTTCCTTCCTGACCGTGGGATTGTCCTTCCTGTTCCGCCCGGTCGGCGCGTTCCTAGCAGGGCACTTTGCTGACCGGCTTGGCCGCCGCGTGGTTCTCATGGTCACGCTCATCGCCATGGGAGGTGCGACCACCCTCATCGGCCTTCTGCCCACCTACGAGACCGCTGGAATCTGGGCGCCGATCCTCCTCATCACCTTGCGCATGATCCAAGGCATCTCCGCAGGTGGCGAGTGGGGATCCGCCGTGCTCATGGCTGTGGAACACGCGCCGAATGACAAGCGCGGCCTCTACGGCGCAGGACCTCAGATCGGCGTTCCTGCCGGTCTGCTGCTTTCTTCCGGCGTGCTCTCCATCATGAACACCATCGCGCCTGGCGACGCCTTCATGAGCTGGGGCTGGCGCGTTCCCTTCCTCCTTTCCTTCGTCCTCATCTTGGTGGGCTACCTCATCCGCATGGGCGTCGACGAGTCTCCGGTCTTTGAGGAAATCGCAGAGCGCGAAGAGGAAGAGGCCACCAACCCCATTGGCAAACTCTTCAAGAACTTCACCCCGCTGGTGCTGGTCGCCGCGCTCGTCTTCGCAGGTAACGGCACCGTTGGCTACATGACCACGGGCGGCTACATCCAGCGCTACGCTACCGACCCCGACGGCCCCGTCGCACTCGACCGCGGTGATGTTCTTAACGCGGTGACCGTGTCCGCCTTCGCATGGGCCCTGACCACCTTGCTCGCCGGATTCATCTCCGACTACATCGGCCGTCGGAAGACCTATCTCCTCGGGTTCATCCTGCAGGGCATCGGCGCCGCCGCACTCTTCCCCCTGGTCAACACGGGTAGCCTGGGGATGCTCTACGGTGCGCTCCTCTTCCTCACTGTGGGTCTGGGTCTCACCTACGGTGCACAGTCCGCGATGTACGCCGAGCTTTTCCCCGCCTCCATTCGCGCCACCGGCGTCTCCATTACCTATGCCCTCGGCTCTGTCCTGGGCGGCGCTTTCGCCCCCATGATTGCCGCCTCGCTCGTCGAGGCAACGGGTACCACCTTTGCAGTGTCGGGCTACCTGGTTTCGGCCTCGATTATCGGCTTTATCTGCACATTTATCCTGCGTGAGCGCAAGGGAATAGACCTCGGCGCAGAGCACGAGGCCGAGCAATCCCAGGGCCACTTCATCTTCAGCCAGCGCTAGACGACGCCCCTCCACCCATGCGCTCCCCTTTCTGCACAAGCCATTGTGCGCGGGGGGCGCATCATATATGATTCTCATATACGACCCAGCTCACATCCTCCTGAAGCCTTGAACTGAGTCACCAATACAACGAGCGAAGCTCACATAGAAGTGGGGGAGCAGTCACCACCCCCATCACTCTCTTTGTTCTCGTCCACTACAACCGCCAACTAAGGAGTCCACAGTGCAGTTCCACCACAACGGCTATGTTTCGGAAGATCCCCGCGTGCACGAACCTGCCGGATACGGCATCGATCGCGTCTCTGAACTTCCGGATGAAATGGACGTTCTCATTGTGGGCTCCGGTCCGGCCGGCATGATCGCAGCCGCTCAGCTAGCAATGTTCCCCGACGTCAACACGCGCATCATTGAGCGCCGTCCTCACCGCCTTGAGTTGGGCCAGGCCGACGGCATCCAGTCCCGTTCCGTGGAAACCTTCCAGTCCTTCGGCTTTGCCAAGGAAATCACGGAAGAGGCCTACGAGATCACGGAGATGTCTTTCTGGAACCCGGATCCGCAGGATCGTTCCAAGATTATCCGCGGTGCTCGCCCCATCGATGACGAGCAGGGCATCTCTGAATTCCCCCATCTCATTGTCAACCAAGCCCGCGTGCTGGACTATTTCGCTCGCTATGCGCACCGCGCCCCGGGCCGCATCACCCCGGATTACGGCTGGACCTTCGTTTCCCTTGAGGTAGGGGAGGGCGAATACCCGGTAACGGTCCACCTCGAGGATGTCGACGGCAACCCGCGCGACGTACGCGCCAAGTACGTCGTCGGTTGCGATGGTGCTAAGTCTCGCGTCCGCAAGTCCATCGGCCGCTCGCTCAAGGGCGACCAGGCTAACCACGCGTGGGGCGTCATGGATGTCGTGGTTGACACCGACTTCCCGGACTGGCGCACCAAGTGTGCCATCCACTCCCAGGCCGGCTCAATCCTGCACATCCCGCGTGAGGGCGGCTACCTCTGCCGCATCTACGTCGACCTCGGCGTCGTGCCCGAGGATGACAACCACAAGGTCCGCTCCACCCCGATTGAGAAGATCATCGAGAAGGCCAACGAGATCTACTCGCCTTACTTCATCGACGTCAAGATGGTTGCTTGGCACTCCGTCTACGAGGTGGGCCACCGGCTCGTCGATGCCTTCGACGATAGCGACGACGATCCACGGGTCTTCCTCACCGGCGATGCCTGCCATACCCACTCCGCCAAGGCCGGCCAGGGCATGAACGTCTCCATGCAGGATGGCTTCAATATCGGGTGGAAGCTCGGTCACGTCCTCGACGGCCGCGCCCCGAAGGAACTCCTGACCACCTACCACGGCGAGCGTCAGCCAGCTGCTCAGAACCTCATTAATTTCGACCGCGAGTGGTCCACCCTCATGGCCACACCTACCGAAGAACTCGATGATCCGGAGGCAGTGGAGAAGTACTACGTCGCCGCGGAGGAGTTCGCCGCTGGCATGATGACGCAGTACGAAGAAAACCTGATCGTCGGAACAACACAGCACCAAGATCTGGCTTCCGGCTTCCCGGTGGGCAAGCGTTTCAAGTCCTTTGAGGTTCTTCGCCGCTGCGATGCTTACCCTCAGCACCTGGGGCACCAGCACACGGCCGATGGCCGCTACCGCATCTACGCCTTTGCCGATGCCCCCAAGGCCGGAGAGAACTCCACTCTGAGCGAGTGGGCCGAGAAGCTCGGCCCCATCCTGGACAAGTTCACCCCGGAGGGAGCTGATGAGAATACCTACTTCGACGTGAAGGTTATCTACCAGCAGACCAACCATCACGATTATGAGATTCTTGACGCCCCACTGTTGTTCCGCCCGCGCAACGGCAAGTTCAACATCCCGAATTGGGAAAATGTCTTCAACGCTCTCCCTGGCGACAAAGACATCTTCGATGCCCGCGGAATTTCCCGTGACGGAGCGGTGGTCATCGTTCGCCCGGACCAGTACGTAGGCGCTGTTCTCCCTCTCGATGACCCATCAGCAGTCGAGGACTACTTCTCCTCCGCGCTCATCAAGCTCAAGTAGTTTCGGTTTCACGTAAAACGAAAAGGGCCCAGCACAACGCTGGGCCCTTTTTGTGCTTGAATGGCGCAGCACAAGGCATAAAGAGACCTAGGTGCCGAAGAGGCGGCACCTAGGTTTCACGTGAAACAACCACGGAGGAACGCTACTGCAAGAGGGTCCTGTCGGAAGTCGCGCCCTTGATCTTCGCGAACTCTGCCATGAGATCCTCCACCGTGAGCTTTGCCTTTTCCTCGGCATCAGCGGAGTAGATGATCTCTCCCTCATGCATCATGATGAGGCGGTTTCCCACCTGCAGGGCCTGTGCCATATTGTGCGTCACCATCAGCGTGGTGAGCTGCCCTTGCTCGACAATGCGCTTCGTCAGTGTGGTCACCAGCTCCGCGCGTTGCGGGTCGAGGGCAGCCGTGTGCTCATCCAGAAGCATCACCTTCGGGTTGGTAAAGCCGGCCATGAGCAACGACAGCGCCTGGCGCTGACCGCCGGAGAGCAAGCCCACCTTCGTTCCAAGGCGCTTCTCCAAGCCCAGCTCGAGCGACTCCAGCTGTTCCACAAAAACAGCCCGGCGCGCGGAGTTGAGGCCCAGGCCGAGTCCGCGCTTCTTGCCGCGCAGATAAGCGAGTGAGAGGTTCTCCTCAATCGTCAGGTTCGGCGCTGTACCCGCCATAGGATCCTGAAAGACGCGCCCAACCTTCCTCGCACGCTTATGCTCCGGCTGGTTCGTCACGTCTTTGCCGTCGATCGAGATCCTTCCCGAATCCGGGATCAGCCGGCCCGCAACGGAGTTCAACAGTGTCGACTTTCCCGCACCGTTGGAACCGATGACGGTAACGAAGTCACCAGGGACGAGTTCCAGGGAGACGTCGCGAAGCGCACGGCGTTCATTAACCGTTCCCGGAAAGAAGGTCTTTGAGATCTTGTCTATGTTGAGCATGATTTAGGCCTTCCTTTTGCCGCGTACCCGCGTCATGCGAGGCACCAGGAGAGCGACGATAACCAGCAGCGCCGTAATGAGCTTCATGTCATTCGGGTTGAGGCCCACCTGCAAAGCGGCGAAGATGATGAGTCGGTAGATCACGGAACCCAGTGCCACCGCCACGACGGCCATCCACAGGCGCGACTGGGGGAGTACCGCCTGCCCAAGGATGACGGAGGCCAGACCCACCAGAATGAGACCAATGCCCATCGAGATATCGGCAAAGCCTTGATATTGCGCGATGAGCGCACCGCACAGACCCACCAGACCGTTGGACAGAGCCAAGGTCAAAATCTTGGTGAAATCCGTGGACACGCCAAAGGAGGTGATCATCTGTTGGTTGTCACCGGTGGCGCGCAGCGAGAGGCCCAAGTCCGTGGACAGGAACCACACGATCAGTAGACAGAGCACCACCGCGCCCACAGCGAGCAACCCCACCCCGGCCCAAGTTCCCATGACGGCATCCAGCGGAGTGAAAACCGAATCCTGCGTCAGCAACGGCACGTTAGCGCTGCCCATGATACGCAAGTTGATGGACCACAGACCGATCATCGTGAGGATGCCAGCAAGCAGCCCATCGATGCGGCCCTTGGTATGGAGGAGTCCGGTGATGCAGCCAGCCACGAATCCGGTGGCGAAGCCGGCCAACGAGGCCGCAAAGGGGTTGACCCCATTTGTGATGAGCACGCCGGCTGTTGCAGCCCCGGTGGTAAAGGAGCCGTCGACTGTCAGGTCTGGGAAGTCAAGCACGCGGAACGTCAGGTAAACGCCCACGGCCATGACCGCATAGATGAGACCTAGCTCGAGTGCTCCAATCACAGCGTCTCAGCCTTGTCTAGGATTTCCTGCGGCACCTCAACGCCCTGAGCCTTCACTGCGTCTTCATTGATCACGTACGTGTACTCGGAGGCGGTTTCCACCGGGGTTTCGGCCGGGTCAGCGCCGTCCTGGAGGATGCGCAGCGCCATCTCACCGGTCTGGCGGCCCAGCTCCTTGTAGTCAATACCGATGGTGGCTGCAGCGCCGCCTTCAACGGCACCGGAGTCCGCAGCGATGACCGGTATGGTCTTGTCATTCGCAACCTTGATGAGCGAAGAGATGCCGGAGACGACCATGTTATCGGTCGGGATGTAAATGGCATCGACATCACCCAGCGCCTCCACGGCCTGCGGGATCTCCGTCACGGAGGTCACCGTCTGCGACTTCACTTCAATGCCCTTCGGCTTGGCTGCTTCCGTCAGCTGTTCGACCTGCACCTTGGAATTCACCTCAGCGGAGGAGTAGACGACGCCCACAGTTTTGGCGTCTGGGACCAGCTGGGTAATCAGCTCAACCTGCTCCTCGATGGGCGCGGCGTCAGAGGTACCAGTGACATTCTTGCCCGGCTTATCCAGCGACTCCACTAGCTCCGCCTCCACGGGGTCCGTCACCGCGGTGAACAGAAGCGGCTTGTCCTTGATGGACTTGCTCATGGCCTGGCCGGCTGGGGTGGCGATTGCCAGGTAGAGGTCGTGATTGGCGTTCGCCATCTGCTGGGAGATGGACACCGCGGTGCCTTGCTCGCCGTTGGCGTTCTGAACATCCCAATCCACGTCCACGCCCGCCTCTTCGAAGGCTTCCTGGAACCCTTCCGCGGCGGCGTCGAGGGAGGGGTGTTGAACCAGCTGGTTAATTCCGATGGAGTAGGAGTCTCCGCCCCCGGAATCCCCGCTGGCGCTTTCCGACGACGAGGAGCAGCCCACGAGGGCAGCAGCGCTCAGGGCGATAGCTGAGAGAGCAGCAGCAGTTTTAGAGAACATAGTGGTCCTTTTCTACGTGAGAATGACAGTAGTGACCGCTATTTAATCCTCTTTTCACCCTTTTAAGCAGCAGTTTTATGAATATTGTTCCCGCGCGGGGGTACTCTTAGCCCTGCAAAAGCTATAAGTCTACAGTTTTAGAGTTGTACCTCACACCGGCTAGCTGCATGTTTCTTGTATCACTCTCGATTTAATGAGCTCGGACCACCATGAGGCCACGGGGGTACCCGAATGACCTTTATCTGTACGGCAGAAGGTATCGGTGTTAGAGTCAGTGATGTGAAGAACACATTTAACCTTTGGTGGTGGCGCGCGTAACCCGCGGGCCTCGTTCTTCTCCCATATTTAAGGCCCGCAGCTGCGGGCTTTTCGGCGTTTTGCTCTCTTGCGAAGCTCGCGGCAGCACACAAAATCGTTAAAGAAAGACACAGTATGCCGTTTACAGCCAAACGCGAGGTCAGGTACACACCCGACGCCAGTGCGCTCTTTTATGCCCTCGCCACACCGCAGGATTCCCTGCTCTTAGAATCCGCGGACATCGAGTCCAAGAAGAACCTCACCTGCATCGCCATCACCAAGGCAGCACTCAAGGTCGTATGCCGTGGCCAGGAGGTCACCGCAACGGCCTTAACGCCAGCCGGTCACCTACTCTTAGATGAGCTTCGTCAGGACTTCCGCTCCAGGATGAGGCAGAACGGTGAGGAGACCGCCACCTTTAGCTTTGAGCTCTCAACCGAGCACGATGAGCGCGCCCGCCTCCGCGCCACCTCAACCGCGGATATCCTTCGCACGCTGCAGTTTAGCCAGCTCTATTCCGGCGAATCGCTACCTTTCCTTGGTGGGGGATTCGCCTTCGACTACGTCGATACCTTCGAGGCACTGCCGCCGATTCCTGATGGCCCTAACGAATACCCCGACTATGAATTTCTCGTAGCCGAGCACGTCCTCACGGTGGACCACCTGACGCAGACGGCAAAGATTGAGGGGTGGGGCGTCGACAAGCACGCCCTCGAAGAGGAGCTCGACCGGGCCGCCGCCACCGAGCCCATCACCCCAGAGGCCCCGGCACCGCGCGAGACCATCAGCACCCACGCCTCGATTGATGACGCTGCTTTCCGCCGCCACGTCGAGCGCCTCCAGGGCAACGTCCATGCGGGCGATATCTATCAGGTCGTTCCTTCCCGCGCCTTTAGCCTCGAGTGCCCCGATGCTTTTGCCGCCTACCGCACGTTGCGAGAGACCAACCCCTCGCCGTACATGTTTTACCTACGCGGCACTGAGCACGAGCTCTTCGGTGCCTCTCCGGAATCCAACCTGAAATACACGGCCACCGACCGACAGGTGCAGCTCTACCCGGTCGCCGGCACCCGCCCGCGCGGTGCGACCCACGAGCTGGACATCCGCAACGAACTCGAGATGCGCACCGATTCCAAAGAGGTCTCGGAGCACATCATGCTCGTGGACCTAGCGCGCAACGACCTTGCCCGCGTCGCTGTCCCCGGCACCAGAAAGGTCGCTGACCTCCTCCAAGTCGACCGCTATTCCCGCGTCATGCACTTGGTCTCCCGCGTCGTCGCCACGCTGCACGAGGACTTCGACGCCCTCGACGCCTACCGCGCCTGCATGAACATGGGAACGCTCACCGGCGCACCGAAGCTGCGCGCCATGGAGCTCATCCGCGACACCGAAGGTACTCGCCGCGGCTCCTTCGGCGGCGCTATCGGATACCTGCGCGGCGATGGCTCTATGGACAACTGCATTGTCATCCGCTCCGCCTACGTCAAGGATGGAACGGCAGTCGTCCAGGCCGGCGCGGGAGTCGTGCGCGATTCCGTCCCGCAATCCGAAGCCGATGAAACGGTCCACAAAGCCTACGCGGTGCTCAGCGCCATCGCCCAGGCACACAACGCAAACTTGGAGGTCATCCGATGAATCCACACGTTGTCCTCATCGATAACCACGATTCCTTCGTCTACAACCTCGTCGACGCGCTCGCCGGCTACAACACGACCGTCTTCCGCAACACCGTACCGGTGGAGGAGGTCCTCGCCGCACAGCCCGACATCATCATCCTTTCGCCCGGCCCCGGTCATCCGCGCGACGCCGGCTCGATGATGCAGCTTATCGACGCCTCCCTCGGCCGCATCCCCATCCTCGGCATCTGCCTGGGCTTCCAGGCGCTGCTCGAGCATTTCGGCGGCACGGTCGAAGCCTGCGGTCCAGTGCACGGTTCCTCTGTGCCCATGACGCTGACCGACGCCGGCGCGAACCACCCACTCTTCCACGGGCTCACCACTGATTCCGAGCCAGATAACCCGAACTACGTGGGCCGCCTCGTCCCCGTTGCGCGCTACCACTCCTTAGGCTGTGCGAACATTCCCTCCCAGATGCGCAGCCTCGCGGAGACCGAGACCGACATCGGCCCTGTCACGATGGCGGCGGAGACCCTCGACGGCATCGCCCTCGGCCTGCAGTTCCACCCCGAGTCTGTACTCACGCCGACGGGACCAATCATCATTGAACGCTGCATCAAACAACTTTCTACTCAACCTACAACGAAGGGAACCAAGTAATGACAGACAATAAAGCACTAAATACACTGCAGGAATTCCTCGATATCTCCGAGCCAACGCTCGAGCAGGCTATCGAGGTCTTCACGCCACTGACGGTAGGGGAGTACGACGATATTCACATCGCTGCCCTCCTTACCCACATCCGTACCCGCGGCGAGACCTTCGCCGATGTCGCCGGCGCGGCCCGCGCATTCCTTAATGCCGGCCATCCGTTCCCAATCACAGGCAAGGGGCTCATGGATACCGCGGGAACCGGTGGCGATGGCGCTAACACCATCAACGTCACCACCGGCGCGTCGCTCGTCGCCTCCGCCGGTGGGGTCAAGATGGTCAAGCACGGCAACCGCTCCGTATCTTCCAAGTCGGGCTCCGCGGACGTCCTCGAGGCCCTCGGCATCCCGCTCAATCTCGATCCGGACCGCGCGGTTCGCCAACTCGAGGCCTCGAATTTCACGTTCCTCTTCGCTCCTGCGTATAACCCGGCCGTTGCCCACGTGCAACCGGTGCGCAAAGGACTCGGGATTTCGACCCTCTTCAACACCATGGGCCCGCTGCTCAGCCCGGGCCGCCCGGAGTTCCAGATCATGGGCATCGCCAACCCCGAACAGGGTCAGCTCATTGCTGAGGTGTTCAAGGATCTTGGCCGCACACGCGCGCTCGTCGTCCACGGCGCCGGCACCGATGAGATCGCTGTCCACGGCACCACCCAGGTCTGGGAGCTTCGCGACGGCACCATAACCCACTACGAGCTCACCCCGGAGGACCTGGACATTTCCCGCCACGAGCTAACTGACCTCGCCGGCGGCAATGGCAAGGAAAACGCCGAGGCCCTGCGCGCCGTCTTCGCCGGCACCGGCAAGCCCGCCCACCATGATGCGATCGCCGCGACCGCCGGCGCGATGTTCTACCTCAATGGCACTACCGGCTCCATTCACGAGGGCGTTGTGCATGCTGACCAGCTCATCAAGGATGGCACCGTGGCTGCATGGCTGAAGAAGCACGAGGAGGCGAACTATGGCTCTGCCGACCGTGCTTGAGGGGATCGTCGCCAAGCGCCGCACGCACCTGCCCGCCATCCGTGAGCGCCTGGCACACGTGGATCTCGCTGCCCTCCCGCGCTCAGAACGTTCCTTCTACGATGCGCTCAACGGCACCAACCGTTTCATCATGGAGTGCAAGTCCGCCTCGCCATCGCTCGGGCTCATTCGGGAACATTATGAGCCTGGGGCCATCGCTCGCGTCTACTCGCGTTATGCCTCGGCTATCTCCGTCCTCTGCGAGCCTGATCGCTTCGGCGGCGACTATGACCACATGCAGACCGTAGCGCTGTCGACGCACCTGCCGGTGCTGTGCAAGGACTTCATCGTTGACCCGATCCAGATTTATGCCGCGCGTTATTTCGGCGCTGACGCTATTTTGCTCATGATGTCGATCGTCGATGACAAGACTTACGCGGAACTCAAGCAGCTCGCGGATTCCCTTGGACTTGATGTCCTTACCGAAGCCATCACCGAGAAGGAAGTCGCCCGCGCCACTGCCTTCGGCATTGACGTGATCGGAATCAATAACCGAAACCTCCACGACCTCAGCATCGATCTCACTCGCTCCGAGCGCCTTTCGCACCACGTGCCGTCTGGCAAGGTCATCGTCTCGGAGTCCGGTATCCGCGACAACCAAACCGTTCGCCGCCTGGGTTCTCACGCCAATGCTTTCCTCGTTGGCTCGCAGCTCACCGGCACACCTGACATCGACCGCGCCGCCCGTGAGCTTGTCTATGGCCACAACAAAGTTTGCGGCCTCACCTCGTGGTCTGCGGCCCAAGCCGCCCGCGCCGCCGGTGCGGTCTACGGTGGTCTCATCTTCGAAGAGGCATCGCCGCGCAATGTTTCACGTGAAACCGCGCTCGATATCATCGCTCATGAGCCCGACCTTAACTATGTCGCGGTCTCACGCCGCACTACCGGTTGGGAGGAACTGGCCCTCGACGGTATTTCCGCCCTGCAAATCCACGCGCCATACCAGGGGAGCACGAAGGCCGAGCTCGAACTCATTGAGTCCGTACGCGCAGCAGCGGGGGAGCGCCAAGTGTGGCGCGCCATCGACATGACGGCACCCCACGGCCCGGCCCTTGCCTCCGCGCTTGCCGACGCCGTCGACCTCCTCATCCTCGACTCCGGCACCGGGGGCACCGGCACCTCCTTCGACTGGACGTCTGTCCCGGACGAGGTCAAGGCAAAGTCACTTCTCGCTGGGGGCCTGAATCCAGAGAACCTCACCGAGGCTCTTCGCGTCGGCACCGCCGGATTGGACATTAACTCAGGAGTCGAAGTCAACGGTCGAAAGGACAGTGCGCTCATCGCCCAGGCCTTCCATACTATTCGTCACTTTACGTATTAATTCCCAACCCGAGCCCTAGCAACAGCCCGAGACAAAAGGACAATCATGACCAACGATCAGAACACCAGGGAGACCATTCTTCCCGCCTACTTCGGTGAGTTTGGCGGACAATTTGTTCCCGAATCACTCATTCCAGCACTCGACCAGCTCGAGCAAGCCTTTGTCGACGCCCAGAATGATCCGGCCTTCCGCGAGGAACTTGCCGGCTACCTACGGGACTATCTGGGCCGCCCTACGCCTCTCACCGAAGCGACCAAGCTTGGCGGAAAGGCACGCATCTTCCTTAAGCGTGAGGACCTCGTGCACGGCGGCGCTCACAAGACCAACCAGGTAGTCGGCCAAGCGCTCTTGGCCAAGCGAATGGGCAAGACCCGTATTATCGCGGAGACCGGCGCCGGCCAGCATGGCACGGCGACCGCCCTCGCTTGTGCGCTGCTTGACCTCGACTGCGTGATCTACATGGGCGCAAAGGATGTCGAGAGGCAGCAGCCCAATGTCTACCGCATGGAACTCATGGGCGCCAAGGTGGTGCCCGTGGATTCCGGCTCAGGAACCCTCAAGGATGCTGTCAACGAAGCTCTCCGTGACTGGACCGCGACGTTCCACGAGTCTCACTACCTCCTAGGCACCGCGGCCGGCCCTCACCCCTTCCCGACGATTGTTCGAGAATTCCACAAAGTCATTTCTGAAGAAGCCAAGGCCCAAATGCTGGAGCGCACTGGCGGGCTCCCCGACGTGGTCGTCGCCTGCGTCGGCGGCGGCTCCAATGCCATTGGCATGTTTGCGGATTTCATCGACGAGGAATCAGTCGAACTCGTCGGTGCCGAGCCTGGGGGAGAGGGCCTAGACTCCGGCCACCATGGCGCCACGATCAACAACGGCACCATTGGCATCCTCCACGGTGCCCGCTCCTACCTCATGCGCAATGCTGACGGGCAAGTTGAGGAATCCTATTCTATTTCTGCCGGCCTCGACTACCCGGGTGTAGGCCCACAACACGCCCACCTCGCACAGACCGGCCGAGCCACTTATGTCGGCATCACCGACGCCGAAGCACTCGAAGCCTTCCAGATTCTCAGCCGCCGGGAGGGCATCATCCCAGCTCTCGAATCCTCGCATGCCCTTGCCTATGCACTCAAGCGCAAAGATGAGGACATCACCATTCTCGTTTCCCTTTCTGGCCGCGGTGACAAGGACATCGACCACGTTCGCCGCACCCTCGACGCGCACCCCGAATTCCAGATCACGGAGGACAAGTAATGAGCCGCTACGAGAAACTTTTCTCCAGCCTCGCCGCCCGCAAGGAAGGGGCATTTGTCCCCTTCATCATGCTGAGCGATCCCAGCCCAGACACCGCTCTCGCCATTGTTCGCGCCGCTGTCGCCGGTGGTGCCGATGCGCTCGAGCTCGGCGTCCCCTTCTCCGATCCGGTCGCCGACGGCCCCACCATTCAGGCCTCCCATATCCGCGCACTTGCAGGCGGCGCGACGGTCGACTCCGCGATCGAACAAATCCGCCGCATCCGAAGCGAATTCCCCGACCTACCAATCGGCATGCTCATCTACGGAAACGTTCCCTTCACTCGCGGGCTAGAGACCTTCTACTCCGAGTTCCAGGAAGCGGGTGCCGATAGCATCTTGCTTCCCGACGTCCCCGTTCGCGAAGGCGCACCTTTCGTCGCCGCCGCCGAAAAAGCCGGAATTGACCCAATCTTTATCGCCCCGGCTCAAGCATCTGAACAGACTCTCCAGGGAGTGGCTCAGTACTCCAAGGGATATATCTACGCTATCTCGCGCGACGGCGTCACTGGCACCGAGAAGGAGTCAGAAACCCGCGGGCTCGATGAAGTGGTGAATAACGTGAAGCGCTTCGGTGGAGCGCCGATTCTTCTTGGGTTCGGTATCTCGACGCCTCAGCACGTCGCCGACGCAATCGCCGCCGGCGCAGCTGGTGCAATCACCGGTTCCGCTTTAACGAAGATTGTCGACGCCCACCTCGACGAAGAAGGCCGCCCCGCCGACGGGCTCGCCACTGCGGTCACCGACTTTGTCTCCAAGATGAAGGCCGCTACCAAACATGCGGAATCCTAAACAAGCTTTCTAGGCACCCTTCTGGACGCCTTTTCGGGCAACCATGACTAGGAGCGCCCCAGACTAGTCAACTCACCTCGGCCTCTTCCATCACGTCGTCCGCCGCCGCGCATCGCGATGGAAGGGGCCGTTTCACGTGAAACTACGCACTGTCCGCGTGCGCTAACCTGATGACTACCGACGTCGAAATAGGTAACAACCCGTGGAGCCTAATCCATGTCCCTCCAGATGCCTCCTCACTTCCCCGTGCGTTCCTAACAACTTCCGACCCTAGACCCCTAGAAGGGGATATCCTCGTGCCCACTCGAGTAACGATCTGCTGGGTCCGTCCTGTCGAATATTTCGACCATTTCACCGCCGTCCAGCTCCACCTTCAAGGCTTTTGCTTCTTCGTGCATCTTCCGACGGTGAGAAATGACATCCTCCGCAATGGTTCGCGCCCACACCTTTGACGCCGGAGCCAGGGGGCCAGTTGCCTCGGTCACCGCCCAGGTTCCGTCCTCAAACAACCACACAACGTCACCGGTAACTGGGTCTAGGATATAGAAGGCCCGCCCATCAGTTTTCATGTTGTGGTGGTGCTGGCAAAGAGCAACCAAATTGGATGCATGCGTCTGGCCACCATCGGAATAGTTGATCCGATGGTCCAATTGGCAAGTCCATGCTGGACGATTACAGCCGGGGGCGCGACAAGTCCCGTCGCGCCCCTCGACATACTTTCGTGTGACATCTGAAGGCTGGTAACCCTTGCACGGTTCTGGAGCATCACTAAAGTCGCGCGCCACTGTCTTCGACGCCGGGACTCCTTCGCCGGCCCATCCATGTCCTTGGACGTAAACTGGGGCTCCTTCCACATCCGTGGCTTTGTATTCATGCACGACCACCTTTCCTACCTCAGGTTTGATTTTGCCCGTAATGAGGAGGATCAAGGCATCCGCCATTGAGACGTCGTGCTCTTTAGCGGCCAACTTGATGGTTTCGTGGATGACGATGCCGACATTGCTGTCTACCTCAAGTTCAATCGAGGCACGCTCTCCGCGAGTGAGGAGCGAGTAGCGATTCTTCCTCCGACTGTCTCGGAAGGCGATTGAATCATCTAAGACCTTCGCAATGTCACGCACCTTGCGCCGGATCTTATCTGCGCTTGGGAAAAGTTGGTTCGGCTTAGTCGGCGTTAACCACGCCGCCAATTGACTATCAATCTCGGCAACAACTGATGAAATAGGGTTTCCGAGCTTTGCCATTACTTGATCGATAGCGACCAAGGCCTGCATGTCAAGCAAGAACTCAGCGTCTTGCAAAGCCTTTACCTTCGGCAACTCATTGAGACGAATGAGTCCCATAACATTCCGCGCCACATGGGCAAGAGACTTTCCTGTCTTTTGCCCAATGCGCATGAAGGCAGTACCTGAGTCTGCATCGAGCGGTGGTTGGACACTGGACCAAAACTCGTACTCTATTCTCCGCATCAGTTGGCCCGCCTTGCAATCAGGATCGTGCGGGTTTGAGTGAGAGAAGTACGCGGTAGGTATTGACGTTGAAGAGTTTGTTGTGGTTCCCATGGGTAGTTGCACCCCCTAAACTAGCCGAACAATGACGTCCCCACGCCCACCTATAGAATACCTGTTCGAACGAGAGCCCGCAAGGGTTAACTAAAATCTTTCCACCGAGGGCTCCCCAGTCACGGAAGGCGGTTGCGCAACTAGCGAAGGAACTATTCGGGCAAACAAAAGTCCCCCTCCCAGAGCCCGCGTTCCAGAAGGTTGGTCTCGGTAAATAGACCACCGAAGTGAAGCGGGCTAGGGGAGAGGGAAGCTATCAGCGTTTCACGTGAAACTTAGGCTGTGGCGGCCTCCTCGTTGGCGGCAGAGGAGTCAACTTCAGCTTCCAAGCCTTCGATCTTGTCCCGTGCAAAGCGGTCAACGATCATCGCAATAGCGCCGTCGCCAGTAACGTTCGCAGCAGTACCAACAGAGTCGATGGCAATGTAGGCAGCAATCATCAATGCCACCATCGAATCATCGAAGCCCATATTGGCCTGCAACAGACCCACAGCGACCATCACAGCACCACCCGGAACGCCAGGGGCAGCGATCATCATAATGCCAAGAAGAAGAATGAATCCGAGAGCCTTACCCAAATCAGCTTCCATACCGTCAGCCATGAACACGATCGCAAAGGCATATAGAGTCAGCTTGATCATCGAACCGGAGAGGTGAATGGTCGCGCAAAGGGGGATAACGAAGCCAGCAACAGGCTTGGAAATCCCATTCTTCAAAGTGGCATCCAAGGTAACCGGAATCGTAGCCGCCGAGGAGGATGTACCCAGCGCCGTGAAGTAGGCCGGTGCCATGTTCTTCAAAGCGCTGAACGGATTCTTACCTGCGATGGCACCAGCAATGACGTATTGGAGCACAAGGTAAACCAAGGTCATCACAACTGCGAGTAAGAGTACCTTCGTGAAGGCGATCAGAACCGTGCCGATGTTTCCGTTCATGCCCAGCGAGAGGAACATACCGAAAATGTAGATCGGCAGAAGTGGGATAACGAAGCCCCAGATCACCTTGATGACAACGTTTTCGAATTCCTTGGTAATCGCATAGAGATTGTCGGATTTCACAGTGGTCATGGCCACGCCAATGCAGAAGGACAGAAGTAGGGCCGTCATCACCTCAAATGGTGCTGGCATCTCAACAGTGAAATAGGGCTCGAGTGCACCAGCATCGATGTCGGATACCTCGGTATTGAGCGTTTGCCCAGCCAGCAAAGTGGGGTACAGGGCCTGGGTCAGACCATACGCAACAAGGCCCGCCACGATGGTTGAGCCATAGGCAATTCCTGCAGTAATGCCCAGCCACTTGCCGGCACCCCGCCCGAGGCCGGCAATTGCCGGAGCCACGAGCGCAAGAATAAGAATGGGGATGAAGAAGCCGAGGAAGTTTGAGAACAGGCCGTTATATGTGGCGAAAGCCCTGCCAAACCACTCTGGGGCAAACTGGCTAACGATGATGCCCAAAACTATCGCGACGATAATCTTGAACAACA
>OJLW01000396.1_pt1 | contig 22676 bp, 22 predicted proteins | sample 1597021 | NCBI WGS metagenome assembly OJLW01 (sample SAMEA3904676, study PRJEB24821) | metagenome | biome: Builtin; feature: hospital; material: surface | place: USA | collected 2013-06-03
AAATACCGACCTCCCAATCGTTAGATTTTTGGTCTAACTTTTGGGGGTCGGTACAAAGACAATAGGCAGTCCTTTATGGATGAAATTAATTATCTGACAACGAAAAACCATTTTTCATGCCATTGCTTGCTAAATATAAAATTCTTGCAAGCAGTTGATCCGTATCGGCTTGAGCCATATCAGCCATAGATTGGTTGGCTTCTTCAAGAAGTTTGATAAGCGCATTTCCAACGAGAGGTTTTTCTTGATAGGCTTGATCCGTTTTTGTAATTAATGCGTGTCCTTTGGCTTGAAGTTTTTCTTGGTAGCGTCCAATTTCAGGTATACACGCATCGAAATGAGCGTCTGCAAGGGCTGCAATTATCCGATTTGCCCAGTAGAAATTATCAGCGGTAACACGTTGGCTGATATTGGCTAGATAATCAGGGGTCTTTTCAATGTTTGTATAAAATGGAATAAGCGCATTGAAGACGTTAGATCCTAAAGCAAGCCATTCGATTGATTGGATTGCCTCATCTTTATAAGGACGAATTTGTGTCACTCCTAAGAAGTTATTCCGATTAATCCCGATTGGACGATAAGGGGAGGAAATATTTCCTTTAGCGTATGGATCATAGGGTGTCCCTTGATAATGATGAGATAGTGTGTATTTAATATCTTCAATCGTTATTTTACGTTCGGGCTGACGGGACCAGGGGATATTGTCGGAAATGGGACTATAATCTGCACGACAACCTGTCCAAGTTGAGCTAGTTGGATTAAAGAATTTTTGAATGATCCATGCGCGAGGAGTGTTATAAATATGATCGGAATCCGAATGAGAGCCAAAAGCGTCGCGAGGATTTAACTGACCATCGAGGCTGAGATCAAGATGATTGTCTATAATAAATTCTCTTAAATCATTTGAACAAAGATGATTTTCCTGAGCACCAAAGGCGTCATCTAAATCAAAAGCATCGATTCCTAATTGGTTGGGCATGACCACGTAGGCATCATCTGGTACACGCTTAGCGATCCAGTGATGGCCACCGATCGTTTCAAGCCACCAAATTTCATGAACATCTTGGAAGGCAATTCCATTCATTTCATAAGTCCCATATTCGGTTAATAATTGACCTAATCGTTCAACACCTTCGCGGGCAGAGTGAATATAAGGTAAGACGAGAGTCACCATATCTTCCTCTCCGATACCACCAATAATCTCTGCGTGATCCTTGCTGGCTTTTTGGTACTTCACAAGCGGATCTGCTCCAAGAACCCGTTCATTACTAGTTAAGGTTTCGGTAGCGGTCATGGCGATATTTTCTTCATTAATACCACATGCTGCCCAGATACCTTTATCACTTAACCCGTCTGGCATTGCAGTATATCGTAAAGGATTTTCTGGGAGGGGAATTTTAACTTTTGAAATGACTGATTGATAAGTCTTTGGTTGATCTTCAGGGTGAACGACGATGAACTTTTTAGGGGTATATTCACCTGAAGGAGAATCCTCATTACGTGCAACCAGTGTTGAGCCATCATATGAAACGTTTTTTCCAACTAAAATTGTTGTACAAGCCATATTTGTAGTCCTCTTTTCTAATGTATTGATTCTATTATAGCTCAAAAATAAGCTCTCGCAAGTAAAAAAATAAAGCGATTTCTTAAAAATAATATAAGAAAAAGGTTCTTGATTTTTGATTATGACAATGGTGTAACAGGCATACTACAATCTGTTTAAGCCTTGCTAAATCTATTGTGATTAAGTTGGGAAAGCTATATGATGAATCTAGGAAAATTTCAGTTAATAAAATAAAGAAAGAGTGACATATATAATGAATTTTAGAAAGAAAGCTTACTTGGTGTCAGGAGTACTACTCTTGTCAGTACCTACAGCGTTGGTTGCTGCGCATGATTGGGTGATTGACTCTTCCAATGCGATTTTATCTAGTTTCAACGAAGTACCTCAAGCGCAAGAGATGACATCAGCTTTAGAATCCTCTTCGAGCACGACTGAGGTCTCTCATGAGAGTAAAGAAATGTTCACGGAAGAAGCGGCAAAGGAATCTGCGGTATCTTCCAAGGGGTCAGTCAATATTACCCCAATTAAAAAGGTAACGGTCGAACTTGTAGAGGAAAGTACCTCTGAAAAAACATCGGATCTTGATAGAGTTCCTGAGAAAGAAAAAGCGGATGAAAGTAGTCGTGTTTTAGAGCCTAAAACAAACGCTTCTTCTAATGTACTGTTGAATGCCGTTAAGGCAGAGGAGTTTCAATCTTCGGATACAAAAACTTCAAGTACAACTACCGTTGAGCCTGTAAAGACTACCGAACTTGCAACGACGCGTCAAGAAGTGATCACGACTTCACAAGAAGTAACTACGACTTCTCAAGTGGTTGAACCAACGACAACAAGTGTTGTGGTTAACGAGTTAACTACGACGCAAGAACCGGTTCAAGTTCAAGCACAGGAGCCAAAAACCACGACAGCGGCGATGACTACAACTAGTCAAGAGTCAACGACAACAGCCCAAGCCCCAGTAGAGTCGACTACAACGACTCAGTTATTGGTTGAAGCAACAACAACGACCCAAGCGGTTGAACCAACAACGACGACTCAAGCGGTTGAACCAACGACAACAACTCAAGCACCTGTCATGAATTCAGCTAATGGAATGGATCAACCGTCTACAGCAGCATATCGTGACTATATTATCAATACTTACGGTTTGACAGTCGGTTCTTATCGTCCTGGCGATCCAGGAGATCATGGTAAAGGATTAGCGATTGATGTGATGGTACCAGTATCATCAGAATTAGGTGATCAAATCGCTCAAGAAGCGATTAATAATATGGGAAGTGCTAATATTAGTTATGTGATCTGGAAGCAACGTATTTACGGACCATGGACTAATGGACAATGGCAACCGATGGAAGATCGTGGATCAATTACACAAAACCATTTTGATCACGTTCATATTTCGTTTAATAATTAGAAGATTGAGAGAGGGTCTTTGACTCTCTTTTATTTTGGCTTTAGAGTAAGATTTTGGTATACTGGGAACACTTATTCTATTAGAACAGAAAATAAATTGATTTGAGGAACTAGAGCTTGGCTACTTGACCTATTGGCTCCAGATTTAAACAGGAGGAAACAGAGTGAAACTATATGTGAAGCAAAAAGTCTTATCTTTAAAAGAAGATTTTGATGTTTATGATCGTCAGAAGAAGCCTGTTTATCACGTTAAGAGTAAGTGGTTTTCCATCGGTCGGTCGATGAAAATTGTAGATGTTAAAAGTGGTAAGCCTTTGGTAAGCGTGAAGCAGCAACTTCTGAGTATTTTTCCAACATTGAAGGTCTATTACGAAGGGCGTTATCTTTGCTCCGTCAAGAAAACATGGTCGCTATTTCGTCCAAAATATCAAATTAGTCGATTGAATTGGCGTCTGCAAGGGGATCTCTGGCAGCATGATTATCGTTTGAAGGATCGTAAGGGGAATGATTTAGCTAAGATTCATAAACAGTTTTTAGCTTGGTCGGATACCTTTGAAATGACAATTTTAAATCAGGAACTAGATCCTGTTATTGTGGTAGCGGTTATCCTAGCTATCGATATGGTGATGGATAATGACAGTTTGAAAACTTCGAAGTAAGTATAAAAAAGAGCCTCGAAAGGCTCTTTTTGTTTTACTAACGATTAATCTTTAAAGATTGTTTGATCCATATCAAAAGCTTTAACCATTGCATCATCAGCGTCTTTAATATCGACGGTTTTGATGAGCTTGCCTTGAACGATTACTCGGTTAGCAGTGAGGTCGGGACTATCACAAGTAATCAAAGTGACAATCGGTTCACTCGTTGGGTTAAGAACTTCGGTGGTTGTCTTATGAACTGTCATGACGTTGTATGTTTGGTAGACATAGATTTTATCTAAGTCAGTCAAATAGATTAATTGACCTTCCTTGGCATGCATTAATGGGGCGAATAGTAGGTTTGGTTTAACGGAGTGGTGACTTGATAAAATATAGTTGGACTGTCCCATTACTTGATCGGGTCTTAGGGTTCCGGCTCCATAATACATACCAGCATTGGTTGTTCCTTTATTAATGGGCAAATTAATCTTTAAATCAGGAATCGCAATACCGCCAATGACCGGGAGGTTTTTAGGGTTTACTCCGGATGTGATGACTTCAATGGGATCGATAGCTCTGACTTCATTGATGTCGAAAGTAACATCTTTTTGTTGATTAGCTAAAATTTGTTCCCGCGTTAAACTGGAAGCCGTGATCGCTTGTGAGTTCTTGGCAATGAGGTAGTTTTTAATCGGGTTGAGTGATAGTAGGGCTAGGGCAAAAAGAATTAAAAGCACTCCGATAAAGGTCGTGAATGAGAATCTTTTTTTCTTTTTATGACGATAGCGGCGTGATTGTCGGTTAGCTAGAGGAGCTTGTTTTTTCATTAGATACCTCCGTTATTCTTTTTTGTTTTCTTAGGACTATTATAACATCTTTTTTAAAATAAAAGAGGCGTCTATGTAAATTTCCGATATTTAGAATAAAGTCTTCACATATTTTTCACTGGATTCTCAAACTATAAAGCGGTATGATTAGACTAAATGATTTTATTATAGGTGGTTAGAGTCAGGAGGACGGTATGAGTAAGGCAAGTGGATTTTTTAGAGAACTTTTATCCTGGATAGTTTATCTCGTTCTTTGGATGGGAGTAATCTTTGCAATTTATCATTGGGTAGCACAGCCTTTTCAAGTAGATGGATCTTCGATGGAACATACACTCGAAGATGGACAGAAGCTATGGATGGTTAAATTGGCCTCGATTGATCGGTTTGATGTGGTTATTTTTCCAGAACCGATGCCTGCCCAAGGTGAGAAGCCTCGTCTCTATGTCAAACGGGTGATTGGGATGCCCGGAGATACGATCGAAGTCCGAAATGACCAATTAGTGATTAATGGCCAAGCTATGGAGGAGCCCTATCTTAAACAGAAGGCTACAGAATATTTCCAAGAAAAGGGCGACGTTTTTACACAGGATTTTTCTTTAGAAGCATTGACTGGTCAAGCCACTGTGCCTGAAGGTAAATTATTTGTGATGGGAGATAATCGACGTAATTCTCTTGATGGAAGAGCTTTTGGCTTCATTAATGCAGAGGATGTCCTAGGAGAAGCGGACTTCATTTATTGGCCTTTATCAGACATAGGTCTATTGAAGAATTATGAACTTAATGAAGCAGGTACGGCTATTATTAATCCTTAGACAATCAGACTTGCTCATTTGCTTAAACTTGTTATAATAAGAACGAGGATAGATTAGTAGATGTCAAATGGAGTCAGCAAGAGGCAGTTGATGTGAGTGTCTCCCCTCTTTGCCATCGAACCTGCTATACGTGTTGTTTATATAGGTGGCCCCTTTATCGCTAAGAGATGGCATATTATGCAACTAAGGTGGTACCGCGGAGTAAGACTGTGCTTCGTCCTTAATCGGATGAAGACAGTCTTTTTATTTTGGAGGGAAAAAAATGGTAACAAGAAAAGAAGATTTTTCAAAGTGGTATTTGCAGACAATTCAAAAAGCAGATTTAATGGATTATTCACCAGTTAGGGGTTGTATGATCTTTAAGCCTAATGGCTTTGAGATTTGGGAACATATCCAAGAATGTTTCAATCAGAAATTAAAGGCTGAAGGGATTCGTAATGCTTATTTCCCAATGCTCATTCCTGAGTCATTTTTTACACGGGAAAAAGATCATATCGAAGGTTTTGCCCCAGAATTACCTTGGGTAACCGAGGCAGCTGGTGAAGCGTTGGAAGAAAGACTAGCCCTACGTCCAACTTCTGAAACGATGATTGGGGATGCTTTTTCAAATTGGATTAATTCTTATCGGGATCTTCCTTATGAAATTAATCAATGGGCTAATGTGTTCCGTTGGGAAAAACGAACGCTTCCGTTTTTAAGAACTTCTGAATTTTTATGGCAAGAAGGCCACACTGCTCATGAGAATGAGGAAGATGCTAGACAGCGTACCATGAAGATGTTAGCTGCTTATCGGGATTTATCTGAAGAATTATTAGCTATGCCTGTTTTTGAGGGAGAGAAAACGCCTTCCGAACGTTTTGCTGGAGCTGTTCAAACTTTTTCAATTGAATCGATGATGCAAGATGGTAAGGCGGTCCAAGCGGGTACTTCGCATTATATGGGGACGAAATTTGCGGAGGCCTTCAATATTCGCTACCTAAATCGTGATAATGAACATGTATATTGCCATACTACTTCTTGGGGGATTTCAACACGGTTGATTGGGGCAATGATTATGACCCATTCAGATGACCAGGGCTTGGTATTGCCTCCAGCAGTAGCTGCCCATCAAGTGGTTATTATTCCAGTAGGACCTAAGAAAAAGTTGGCCGAAGTAACTGAAAAAGCTCAAGAACTCTTACAGGAATTAAAATCTGCGGGTATTCGTGCTAGCTTAGATGATTCGGATAATTCGGCTGGGTTTAAATTTAATGAGTGGGAACTCAAAGGAGCTTGCTTAAGAATTGAAGTCGGTCCAAGGGATTTGGAACAAGGCCAATTTGTCTTGAAAGCCCGTGATGAAGCTGACAAACAAAGCTATGATCTAGCAAACTTGGTAGACCAGGTACAATCTTCATTGACAGCAATGCAAGAACGGTTATTGACTAAGGCCCGTCAACGTAATCAAGAAAATATCTACACGGATATTGAGACGTTAGACCAACTTCAAGCTCATATTGAAAAGCAACGTGAAAACAATGAGCCGGCAGGATGGGTGTTGGCCGGTTGGGATGGAACTGAAGAAAGCGAAGCTAAGATAAAGGAATTAACCGGTTTTACGACTCGAAACATTCCTTTTGATCACTACTTCCAAGGAGAACACGCTTTACCAAGAAAAGAAAAATGTATTGTGACAGGTAAGCCGGCAAAAGCAACTGTTTGGTTAGCGCGCGCCTATTAATCGGTATATTTGGAAAGGAAGTCAGCATGAAAAGTTTAGCGGTAGATACCTCAACCAATGCTTTATCGCTCGCTTTATTTCAAGATGATCAACTGGTACTTGATCAAACTTATCAATTATCAAAGCAACATGGGCAAACCCTGATTCCTTTGGTGAACCAGCTCATAAAGAATGCTGGTTGGTCGCATGAATCGATTAAGGCTCTATATATTGGAAGAGGTCCGGGCTCTTACACCGGTATGCGGATTGGAGCAACTTTTGCTAAAACATGGGCGGTCGCCAAGTCGGTTCAACTATATTCTTTCTCCAGTTTAGCCGCTATGGCTAGTCAAATTTTAGATCATGATGCTCAGGCTTTAGTATTACCTATTATGAATGCTAGAAGGCAAAGTGTTTATGCTGGGGCTTATACATGGTGCGATGGCTACTTACAATCCATGCTCGAAGAAGGGCATTTTGATTTTGAATGTTGGTTAAAAGATCAATTGCTTCCGTTAGTGAACGGTAAAGGCTACCGTAGGATTTATTGGGTCATTGATCAAGCTGGGGATCTTACTCCGCTTATTCATGAGCATCTCTTAGAATGGGACGGAACTTATCAAATCATTGAGGGATCTTCAGCGCTAGTTACTCTTCAAAGATTACCATTTTTACCGACTAGCTTAGTCAGTGATCCAAATCTGTTCGTGCCTTTTTATGCGCATGAGAGCTTGGCTGAGCAAGAATGGGCTCAGAAACGGTCAGTTGAATTAGGCGCTAGTGAACAAGAAAGTTATGTGGAACAAACGGATGAAACCGACTTGTCTTAATAATTTTTTTAAATTTAATCAAGGGGTTCACCACCCTCATATGAAAGCCTTGGAAGCTTCTATTAAAGGTATGGCAGAAGGAGAAATGCTATATAAGCTTGCTAAACCTAATCAGCAAGATAGTATGATTAGATTGCGTTTAGCGACTTATGAAGATCTTCCGCAAATGGTTGAGATGGAGGGGAAGGCGTATCAGGGTTATCTGGCTTGGGATTTGAAGGACTTTGAGCGTGATTGGAAATATAATCGAAATTTGGTGTATTTGGTATTAGAAAAAAGTAAGAATTCTGATTATCCTCTGGTTGGGATGATCACCGGTCGATTCGTGAAAGATTATAGTCACATCAGTCATTTATTGCTGTTACCGGAATATCAGGGTTTAGGCTTGGGTCACTCTATGCTAGAGTATTGGTTAAAGGCTAGTCGATACTTGGGGAAAAAATACACAACTCTAGAGGTTCGAGAATCGAATAGTCAGGCACAAAAATTTTATTACCAACATGATTTTATGCAAATTGGTAAAAAAAACTTTTATTACGATGATGGTGAAACAGCCCTCTTGTTAAAAAGATTCTTGTAAGGAAGATACAGTATGTTTCAAATATTTTATCAAGAACCTCCTCAATGGATTCAGACCTATATTGAAGAAAACAACCAGATTTTCACTTGGACACCATCAATGACTAAAGAGGATCTAGCCTTAGACTATAGTCGTTTAATTGTGGCGATAGAGGATCGAAAAATAATGGGATATTGTGGTTGGCACCAAGTGCTTGATCAAGCAGAAATAACATATATTTTTGTAGACCCTAGTTGTCGCAAACAAGGGGTTGCCAAAGGATTGCTGCAAGCCATGGTTGATGAATTAACGAATCAGTCGGTTCAATCAATTTACCTTGAAGTACGTCGTCAAAATCTAGCAGCACGAGCCTTGTATCACCAGGCTCGATTTAATGTGTTGGCTTGCCGAAAGGATTATTATACAAATCCATTGGATGATGCCTTGGTGATGCAGTTGGATTTAGTGAGGAAGGGGTCTTGAAATGAAAAAAGATCAATTAATTCTAGCAATTGAGTCATCTTGCGATGAGACAAGTGTGGCGATCGTCAAAAACGGGGAGGATTTATTAGCTAATATTGTAGCTTCTCAGGTGAAGAGTCATATGCGTTTTGGAGGCGTCGTTCCAGAGGTTGCAAGTCGCCACCATGTAGAACAGATTACGCAAATCCTAACCATGGCTTTAGAAAAAGCCGGATTAGATAGTGTGGAGGAAGTGGATGCGATTGCTGTGACTCAAGGGCCTGGCTTAGTGGGCCCGTTACTTGTGGGTATAACCGCAGCTAAGACCCTCGCCTTTCTATATGATAAGCCTTTAATTGGGGTCAATCATCTAGCTGGACATATTTTTGCAAGCCGCTTGGTGTATCCTTTGGAATATCCTCTTTTATCCCTGATTGTAAGTGGGGGACATACCGAGTTAGTTTGGATGGGACATGATAACGACTTTCGAGTTTTAGGAGAAACATTGGATGATGCGGTGGGTGAAGCCTATGATAAAGTAGGTCGGTTGATAGATCTGCCCTATCCTGCTGGTAAGCATTTAGACCAATTGGCACATGAGGGAGATGCTAAGTTTTATGATATTCCAAGAGCCCTATTGGAAGAAGATTCTCTAGATTTTTCTTTTTCTGGGATGAAATCAGCAGTCATGAATACGGTGCATAATCTTCACCAAAGAGGTCAAAGCGTTAATTCTGTAGACCTAGCGGCCTCATTTCAAGCAGCGGTAATAGAGGTGTTATTGACCAAGGTTGATCGAGCTATGTCAATGAATCCCGCGGCAAAACAATTTGTTTTGGCAGGAGGCGTAGCTGCTAATTCAGGTTTGCGTTCAGCGCTTGAATGCTTATTCCGAGAAAAATACCCTCAAACAAAACTGTTGATTCCACCTTTGTCTTTATGCGGAGATAATGCAGCGATGATTGCAGCAGCAGCTTATCCACTATATTTAGCAGGAGATTTTTCAAGATTAGATCTAAATGCACGACCGGATATGGATTTCCGCGATGAGATAGATTAAAAGAAATTTAAGTGAGTTACAATAAAAAACGTTAACCCCCTAAGTTAGGAGGGTTAACGTTTTTTAGATAGTCAATCCGGGGTTTTCCGCTTCGAAATCTTCCAACGCAAGAGTCGCGGTCTCCCACTTTTCCAACGCTTGATCAATATTATCTTGACAAAGTTTTAAAGCTTGGTCGAGTTTTAAAAGTTGGTCTTGATCATTAGCGTGGGAGGCATCGATCATCTTTTCGTGAAGTTTTTGTTTTTCATCTTCAAGTTGATCATTGTCTTCGAGAGCTTCTTCCACGGCAGTTAATAATTTGCGGTACTCTCGTTTAAGTTGTTTATTCTCTTCATAGCTATTTATCTTAGAGGGTTTTGCGATAGGTGAAGCCTCTTTACTTTGGCTATTCTCCTGAAAGGCGGCTTGTTCTTTTTTCTTTGCCATATAGTAATCAAAATCACCTAAGTAGAGAGTTCCTCCGTCGGGATGAAGTTCAAAAACTTTTGAAGCAATGCGATTGATAAAGTAGCGATCATGTGAAACGAAGAGTAAAGTGCCATCGTATTCAATGAGGGCTTGTTCTAAGACCTCTTTTGAATCAATATCTAAGTGGTTGGTGGGTTCGTCAAGAATCAAAGTATTATCATGATCGCAAGCGAGTAAGGCTAGGGCTAAGCGAGCCTTTTCTCCTCCGCTTAATAAGCTGACTTTTTTGTCCACACTATCTGAATCAAAGAGAAAAGAGGCTAGAATTGATCGGATTTTCCATTCATCGGTTGTATCGTGTGCCTGCCATAGGGTTTCAAGAACGGTTAAATCACCATCGAGTGCATTGACGTTTTGAGCATAATAGCCGTAGTCAACATTACTACCGAAATGAACCTGCCCGGCTTTTGGGGGGAGTTGACCGATTAGGGTTTTTAATAAGGTCGATTTTCCAATTCCGTTTGGGCCGACAATGGCGATAGCATCTTGCTTGCGTAAGTCTAAGTCGATCCCATGACTGAGAGGAGGGACATTCGGATAGCCAATGGCGAGCTCTTGGCATTCAATAACCCGTTCGCCAGACTCACTCATTGTGGAAAATTGAATACGTGGTGCTTGCTTGTCCTGGAGAGGTTTATCGATTCGTTGCATTTTATCTAACTGTTTCCGACGACTTTGGGCACGTTTGGTCGTAGAAGCGCGGACAATATTCTTTTGGATAAAGTCTTCTAGTTTAGCGATTTGGCTTTGTTGTTTAAGGTATTCTTTCCATTCTTTAGCTTGCCGTGTTGCTTTTTCTTCTACATAGTAACTATAATTTCCCTTATAATGATGGAACTCTTGGTGACGTAATTCATAGACCTGATTGACCACGTTGTCTAGGAAGTAGCGATCATGAGAGACAATTAGAAGGGCTCCTTGATAGGTTTGTAGGAAGGACTCTAACCAAGCCAATGTTTCCATATCAAGATGATTGGTGGGTTCATCAAGAATCAGTAAATCGTAATCCTTGAGAAGTATAGCCGCTAAAGCAAGCCTTGTTTTTTGACCGCCGGAGAGGCTTTGAATGGGACGGTCATAATCTTCTTCTGTAAAGCCAAAACCATGGAGGACTGTCCGGATGTCGGATTCAATTTGAAAGGCGCTTTTCTCTTCAAGAGCGAGATTGAGTTGGTCATATTTTTTTAGGGCTTCATGGTATTGGGGACCGTCGATAAGCCCTTCTTTAGCTAATAGACTCACTTCGTCTGCGGCTTGTATAGCTTGCTCTCGTAGTTGTAACTTATCTTTAAAGACACTTTCCATTTCTTCCCAAATGGACTTGGGGGAATGGAGAGCGACATGCTGTTCTAAATAGCCGATTTTTAATCCCTTGGCTTTAGCGATGTGACCGTTATTAATGGGTTCTTGTCCCATAATTTGTTTAAGCAAGGTCGATTTACCGGTTCCATTTCGTCCGACTAATGCGATACGGTCTCTTTCTTGAATTGAAAAATTAACCTTTTCATAAAGAGTTTCATCGCCAAAGCGCCGACTGACATCATGAGCTTGAAGTAAAATCATCGCCGTCATCCTTTCTAGTAAGATTCATTATACCATGTTTCGCGAAAATCATATAGATTAACTAGATAGAAGCATGATTTGAAATTGGCAGAAATGTCAAATGATGATATACTAATAAATAGAGAATGTTAATAAATGAAGATGATTTATCAAAAAAATAGAATGGAGGCGAACAATGACTCAAAAAATACCAAAGGCAACTGCTAAACGTTTGCCAATTTACCACCGTTATTTACGATTCTTGTATAATGCGGGCAAGGATAGAATTTCGTCTTCTGAATTAAGTGAAGCAGTAAAAGTAGATAGTGCAACGATTCGAAGGGATTTTTCATATTTTGGTGCATTGGGCAAAAGAGGCTATGGCTACGATGTAGAATATTTATTGCAATTTTTCTCTAAGGCGCTAAACCAGGATCAATTGATCACGACGGCTTTAATTGGTGTTGGATCTTTGGGAAATGCTTTGTTAAACTATAATTTTCGCAAGTCAAATAACGTCCGTATTGGATTGGCTTTTGACATTAACCCAGATCTTATTGGTAGTAAACATGGTCAAGTTCCGATCTACTCGATGGATGAGATGGAGGAGCAGTTAAAGAAGAACCAAGTGAAAGTGGCGATTTTAACGGTTCCTCAAGAGGTAGCTGAACAAGTGATGGAACGCCTAATTGCAGTAGGGATAAGGGGAGTATTGAATTTTACGCCACTTCGTTTTCAAGTTCCTGACCACGTTCGGGTTCAGAATGTTGATTTAACAAATGAGTTGCAGACCTTGATATATTTTATTGATCAGGAATAGTAGCGAAGTAGGGAGAAATCTTAATAAATTGAGAGACCGCGATCATAGGATCGGGGTCTTTTTTCTTTGGAGAGAAGGGCAAACATTTCCCTTGCTTTTTAGAAAGTCATCTACTATAATAAAGATAGAGGTTAGCACTTGGTGATTAAGAGTGCTAACCCTGGAATGAAGGATGAAAAATGGAGGGAACACAATGTTAAAACCATTAGCAAAACGTATTGTATTAAAAGCCAAAGAAGCAGAATCAACTACAGCCAGTGGCTTTGTATTACCAACTGCTGCTCAAGAAAAACAACAAATCGGGCAAGTAGTTGCCTTAGGAAATGAAATTGAAGAAAAAGACGGTATTAAAGTTGGCGATCAAGTGATCTATAAGTCTTTTGCAGCAACAGAAGTTAATGATAATAATGAAGACTTGGTTATTATTGAACTTAAAGAAGTTCTAGCAGTTGTTGAATAGTCAAATAGAGTAGAGGAGAGAGATTATGGCTAAAGAATTAAAATTTTCAGAAGATGCACGTGCAGCCTTACTTCGAGGCGTGGATATTTTAGCAAATACAGTTAAAACAACCATTGGTCCTAAAGGACGAAATGTGGTTTTAGATAAAACTTATGGATCTCCATTAATTACCAATGATGGAGTGACGATCGCTAAAGAAATCGAATTAGAAGATCGTTACGAAAATATGGGAGCTCAATTAGTTCAAGAAGTCGCTTCAAAAACAAATGATATCGCAGGTGACGGAACAACAACAGCGACCGTATTAACTCAAGCGATTGCCCGCGAAGGAATGAAGAACGTTACTGCAGGGGCAAATCCAATTGGTATCCGCCGAGGAATTGATAAAGCGACTCAAACAGCAGTTAAGGCGCTGAAAGAATTATCGCAACCTGTTTCTTCGAAAGAATCTATTGCTCAAGTAGCAGCTGTTTCATCGGGTGAAGTGCGTATTGGTGAATTGATTGCGGATGCGATGGAAAAAGTAGGTAATGATGGAGTCATCACTATTGAAGATTCACAAACGATTGACACTGAATTATCTGTTGTAGAAGGTATGCAATTCGACCGTGGTTATTTATCACAATATATGGTAACGGATAACGAAAAAATGGTTGCGGAATTAGAAAATCCATATGTCTTTATTACAGATCGTAAAATTTCTAATATTCAAGATATCTTGCCATTGCTTGAATCAATTATGCAATCAGGTCGTCCACTCTTAATGATTGCAGAAGATGTTGAAGGAGAAGCTTTACCTACATTGGTGTTGAACAAATTACGTGGTACATTAAATGTAGTTGCTGTAAAAGCACCTGGATTCGGAGATCGTCGTAAAGCAATGTTAGAAGATATTGCTGTTCTAACGGGAGCAACTGTTATCTCTGAAGAATTAGGCTTCGAATTAAAAGATGCTACGGTTGATCATCTTGGAAAGACCGCGAAAGTGACCGTTACAAAAGATAACACAACCATTGTCCAAGGTGGTGGAGATTCAGATAAGATTCAAGAACGGGTTAAATTGTTACGTAAACAACTTGAAGAAACCACGTCAAGCTATGATAAGGAAAAACTTCAAGAACGCATCGCTAAATTAGCCGGTGGTGTTGCGGTGATCAAAGTGGGTGCTGCAACCGAAACTGCTCAAAAAGAAATTAAATTAAGAATTGAAGATGCTTTGAATGCAACTCGTGCAGCAGTTGAAGAAGGGATTGTTCCTGGTGGGGGTACAGCATACTTAACCATCAAACAAGAAGTTGAAGCAACTGAAACTGAAACCGATGATGAAGCAACTGGTGTGAAAATTGTTGCCCGTGCTTTAGAAGAACCAATTCGTCAAATCGCTCAAAATGCTGGTAAAGAAGGATCAGTAGTTGTCAACGAAGTTCTCAACGCAAAGAAAGGTACAGGATATAACGCTGCTACAGATAAGTATGAAGATATGATTCAAGCAGGAATTGTTGATCCTACTAAAGTTACTCGTTCGGCCTTACAAAATGCTACTTCAGTTGCTGCTCTTCTATTAACGACTGAAGCGATTGTTGCAGAAATCCCTAAAGATACTCCTGAAGCAGCAGGACCACAAATGGGTGGCATGATGTAATCAGGCTTTCATAGTAAATGAATTTAAGAACTCAAGGACGTAAATCGTCCTTGAGTTTTTTTGATTTAATCCCTTTATGATACAATTTATGGTATGATGGAATTATAAAATAGATCAAGGAGTTACCGCTAATGAATCCACATTCTAATCGTTTTAAATTTTCAGCTTTAGCAGTTGCAGGATCAGCTGCTTTGGCTCTTTCTGCACAAACCGCTCATGCTCAAGAAGTTAAAATACATAGCGTAGTACATGGAGAATATTTACAATTAATTGCTGAACGTTACGGTGTGACCGTGGATAATATAAAGCAATGGAATAATCTGTCTTCCAATTATCTTTTTACAGGGAATCAATTAATCGTTAGTCAACCGCAAGCGTCAACGACTGAACAGGCATCGGTTCAACCTAGCAATCAATCGACCAATACAGTAACTCATTCGCAGCCTCAACCGTCTGGGACTGGAATGACGGTGGTCCCTCAATCGAGTGGGTATTATACGGTAAAGGCAGGAGATAGTTTATGGGCCATTGCTAATAAGTACGGAACAAGCATTCAGCAACTTAAACAATGGAATAATCTTTCTTCGAATTTTATCTATCCAGGCAAGCAACTGGCTGTTCAAGTAAGTACTCCAACAAAGAATAATCAAGTGGCTACGGATACTAAAGTGAATAAGCCATCTGTTCAGCCAACTAAGCCAACTTCCTCCGCAAAAAGCTATGTCGTTCGTCCTGGCGATAGCCTATGGGCGATTGCTACTCGTCACGGTGTAACCATCCAACAGTTAAAGCAGTGGAATAACTTACGCTCGAATTATATTTATGCGGGTAATCAATTACGTGTCAGTCCAGTTACATCAACACCTATCCCAAATAATCAAGCTAACGAAACACCTTCAAAATCGGTAGCAACTAAACCATCTCCATCAGTTACTGCGAATGTTTATACGGTTAAGCCTGGTGATAGTCTATGGGCGATTGCGACCAAGTATGGTACCACTATTCAAAATATTAAAACATGGAATAATTTAAAATCAAATTATATCTATGCAGGCAACCAGCTTTATGTGAAGCAGCCTAACTCTAATGTCAATCCAACACCTGACAAAAAACCTACCGTTTCACAAAACTCAGGTAATCATCAAGCAACAAATCAAGGAACAGCTCAAGCATCAACAACTTATACCGTTAAAGCAGGAGATAGCTTGTGGGCGATCGCTACCAAACATGGTATTACCATTCCAGAATTGAAGCGTCTTAATAATCTAAGATCTAATTACATTTATCCTGGAAACAAATTAGTCGTTAAATCTGGAAAAACAACGCCTAATGTGAGTCAACCTAGTCAACCCGCTACTCAAACTCCACAAAAACCAGCGGCTCAAATTAGTCGATCGGTATTCATTGATGCAGGTCATGGAGGTGCAGAAACCGGAGCGGATAATTTTGGCGTAAAGGAAAAGGATTTAAACCTAAAGATTGCACGTCAAGTTTCGGATCGATTAAGAGCCCAAGGCTATTCGGTTTTTGAGACACGTAAAAATGACCGCTTTGTCAGTCTAGAAGCACGGAACGCTTTGGCAAATGACCTGAAAACGGATATTTTTGTGTCGATTCATCATAATGCGATGCCAGCTAATAAGGCAGGCACTAGTAAAGGTATTGTGACTTTATATCATGATCGATCGGTTGATTGGCCAGGATACATGACACCAGAAAATCAAACAAACGAAAAATTAAATGAGAATAAACGATTAGCCCAAAGCTTGCAAAATGCCTTAATTAATGAAACGGGGGCTAAAGATATGGGAGCAAGGCCGCAAAATCTTCATGTCACTCGTACAACTGACATGCCTTCTGCTCTAGTCGAGCTTGGATTTATGGATAATTATTCCGAATTTAAACAAGTTACGAATTCGGTTTATCAAGCTAAATTGGTAGACGGATTAGTAAAAGGGATTAATCACTTCTTTGGACGCTAGAATATAGGTAAGAGCTGCTATTAAGAGGCGGCTCTTTTTTGTAATTGACTTATGACGTTTCAGTGACAATATGTAGAATAAGTTTTTTTTGATGTTAGAAAATGTTATAATGGGGCTGAGAGACACTTATAAAGAGAAAGAGGGGATTATAATGACAATATTAAGAAAGCAATGGATAAAATCAGCAGCAGTTTTATCGGCTGTTGCCGCCTTGACGATTGACCCCTTATTAAAGGTCCAAGGTCAAACTTATTATACTGTACAACCGAACGATACAATTTATGGAATTGCTCAGCGTTATGGGTTAAGCCCAGATACGCTTATGCGGATGAATAATTTATCGTCATCTTTGATTGATGTTGGAGATTTATTGATGATTGAAGGTGCTGGTTCTACTCAACCTTCTAGCTCAACGCCTTCATCCAGTCCGTCACAATCTGGTGCGACCTATGTGGTTCAGCCGGGAGATACCTTGTATAATATTGCTCGAGCATATGGTCTGTCTTTAGACCAGTTAAAAGCTATGAATGGCCTCTCGTCAAATTATATTTTTGTTGGAGATCAGCTAGCGGTTGCCAGTGGTGGAACCACTTCCGTTGGACAATCTTCGACTGGACAAGTTGGTCAAGGCTCATCAACTAGTCAAGGAAATTACACGATTTCTCCAGGAGATACCTTGTCAGGTATCGCACAGTACTATGGTGTGAGCGTAGAACAATTAAAAGCTTGGAATGGTTTAGTATCGGATCTTATCTATCCAGGATATCGTTTGTCAATTTACGGTAATTCGACTAGCCAAGGTCAAAGTGTAACTCCTTCTCATTCATCCAATACAGCTTCTCCTTCACAGGGTCAAGCAAGTGGGAATGCCTATACGATTAAAGCAGGGGACAATCTCTATGATCTTGGATTAGCTTACGGTTTATCCATGGAAACACTGATGGCTTATAATGGATTATCTTCAACCATGATCTATCCTGGACAGGTAATCTATATACCATCTGGCAGTACGAGTCAGTCAGGGACTAACCAATCTTCAAGTACACAAGTGTCAAGTGCCTCTAGTGGAGACTCTTCCTCGTCACAAGACACTTCTTCAAGTGGAGGGCAAACACCAAATGCAGCAGGATCACATAAAGATCAGGAGAAAGAAGTAACAATTCGTCGCCCAAAAACGAAAGAAAGCGATGAATTAACGGATCCAAATACATTGGCTCTCGATCCCGCTCAGATTAACTTAAGTAAACATGTTGTTGTAGAAGGTGATGACCTTAAGAAGATTGCCGACCAGTACCAAATTTCTGAAAAAGAATTACGTCAATGGAATAATTTGTTAAATGACGAACTTCAAACGGGTCAAGAATTATATGTTTCTGATCCTTCTCAAGCGGTTACCTCATTTGGTCAAGAACGGCCTTTAAAATCGGTTTATCCTTTAAAATATACGCTGAAAGTTACTGATAAGTTGTCGGATGTAGAGACCTTATTCGGCGTATCTGAATCTCAAATCAGAAAGTGGTCTCAACTTGAGGAAAATAGTGAAGTGAAAGCTGGAGACGAGCTGACAGTGACTCAACCGGATCAAAAACCAGAAATTCACCAGGTCAAAAAAGAAGATAGCTTAGCGTCTATCTCGCAAGAGTATGGCGTAAGTGTTGAGGCATTAAGATTTTGGAATGGATTACTCGACAATGTGGTGTATGTTGATGAAGAAATAGCTGTAAGTAATCCGTGGGTTGATTATCATGAAGTTCAACCAGGAGAGACGCTAGAATCGATCGCGGCATCCTATAATGTTTCGATTGAAGATCTCCGTAATTGGAATAAGCTCCCAGAAACAGCAGCGGTTGTATCTGGTATCTTAAAGGTTTCGGATCCTAAATATTTCGATGAAAGTCAAGAGAAGCAGTTGAATCAAACAGAAACAACAGAGGTCTCTGAAGAAACAGCTTCAGATAGCACTGAAGAATCATCGACGAGTGATGCATCCAACTAAAGTAAAAATTTATTAAAAATGTCCTTTAGCCATTAGACATCGTCTAAAAGCTAAAGGACATTTTGCTATTTTATGGTTGCTTTAATTCCAAGGCTGCATGACGACCTGCGACAGCTCCTGTGACAAAAGCAGTAGTCATATTGAAACCGCCGGTATAGCCATTAATATCTAGTAATTCGCCACAGAAGTATAATCCGTTGACTAATTTTGAGGCCATCGTTTGTGGTACGACTTCTTTCAAGTTGACGCCTCCTCCAGTTACAAAAGCCTTGTCAAGGTTTTGGCTTTGGTAGGCGGTCAAAGGGAACTCTTTTATTAGGGTCCATAGGTCCTGCGCTTGTTGAGGGCTGAGATTCTTATACGCTAGATGACCATCTAGATTCAAGTTTTTGAGAATTAAACGGGCTAATTTTTCAGGTATCCAATGTTTTAAAAGTGTGACGAGTTCTTTCTGACGGTGGGTTTGACCGAATTGATCCAAAGTGCTAATTGTCCAGTCCGGTGTTAAATCTAGTCTCAGTTGAGCGACTGTTTGAGGGTGTTTCATAAGCCAAAGATTGACATGACCTGAACAGCGCAAAACCGCTGGGCCAGAATAACCAAAGTGAGTGAAGACCATCCCCATTCGATGTTGCGTGATGATCTTATTTCTTTCATTTATCAAAGATAGATTAATATCCGTTAGGGAAATCCCTTGTAGTTCTTTTGATTGGATAAAGGGATCATTGGACAGAAGAGGAACCTCTGTGGGATAAAGAGGAGTGATTGAGTGGCCTAATTTTTGAGCAAAGTGATAGCCATCTCCTTGTGAACCGGTACGAGAATAGGATTTCCCCCCAGTTGCTAAAATTAATGACTGAGTGGTAAATTCTAACCCATTTTGAGTTCTAATAGATTGGATGTGTTGACTTTGAGGGCTTTGTTGAATTGATTTTAGACTTTGATTTAAGAATAAGTCAATTTTTAACGCTTTAATTTTATTTAATAGAGCATCTCGAATGCTACGGGCAGAGTTACTAACTGGAAAGATTCGACCATGGTCTTCCTCTTTAAGTTCAATACCGGCTTTTGTGAAGAAATCGATAATATCGGAGGCGTCAAATTGGTCAAGGGAGGAATATAGGAACTTTCCATTACCAGGAATGTGGTTAATGAGTTCTTGATGATCAGCTGAATTGGTGACGTTACAGCGTCCTCCTCCGGTTAATAGTAGCTTGCGACCTACTTGATTATTTCTTTCAAGAATGGCAACGCGGGCACCGCATAATCGAGCTTGAATGGCTGCCATCATGCCTGAAGGACCCGCACCGATGACGATGACATCATAATTAGTCACTTTACTCACTCCTTTTTTAATCATAGAATTATTATAGCATAGGAGGAATGAGTCGGGGTAAAGGCCTTAACTAGTCTGAATTTTATTAAATTTAAATTGACATTTATATGAAATGGCGGTATGATAAGTAACGGTATTGTTTACCCCACTAATGAGCCCCGGAAACTCATAGTAATTGTAAACAAGAAGAAAGTAATGGAGGAAAATAACGTGCGTCAAACATATATGGCTAAGAAAAACGAAGTTGAACGCAACTGGGTCTTAATTGATGCGACAGATGTTCCCTTAGGACGTCTTTCTACAGTCGTTGCTTCAATCTTACGTGGTAAAAATAAACCAACTTACACTCCACATGTTGATACAGGAGATTTTGTGATTGTTATTAATGCAGAAAAAGTTGCCTTAACAGGTAAAAAAGCGACTGATAAAAAATATTATAACTACTCTGGTCACCCAGGTGGTATGCGTGTTACAACCGCTGGTCAAATGCGTGACAACAAGCCTGAGCGTTTAATTGAACGTTCTGTCAAAGGTATGTTGCCAGATAACCGTTTAGGTCGTAAACAATTCACTAAATTATTTGTTTATGAAGGTGCAGACCACAAACATGCAGCACAACAACCAAAAGAATTAGACATTACATCATTAATTTAAGGAGGGATTAAATGGCTACAGTACAATACTTAGGAACAGGTCGTCGTAAAAACTCATCAGCACGTGTTCGTTTAGTGCCAGGAACTGGTGAATTTACTGTTAATGGTAAATCATTAGAAGAATATATCCCCTTTGCGCACTTACAAGAAGTTATTAAACAACCATTCAATGTAACCGAAACATTAGGTTCTTATGATGTGATTGTTAATGTTCAAGGCGGTGGATTCTCTGGTCAATCAGGAGCTATCCGTCATGGAATTGCTCGAGCATTATTAAATGTAGATCCTGATTTCCGTTCTGCCTTAAAAACGGCAGGATTGTTAACGCGTGACCCACGGATGGTTGAGCGTAAGAAACCAGGTCTTAAGAAAGCTCGTAAGGCTTCTCAATTCTCAAAACGTTAATATTATTGTTATATCAAGGTTTTCAGCACCTTTTGGTTCACACCAAAGGGTGTTTTTTTTGTATCGTTTTGAGAAAATTCACACCAAAATTCACACCAAAATTCACACCATTTTCACACCATTAGTTTTCATTGAGACTTTGCATAGCCACTTCTCCAACGGCTTTTTGAACGATATTTGGGGTATTTACATAGATTTGGGTTACTTGTTTATCACTATGAGTTAGAGCCTCAGAAATAGCTTCTAAGGACATTCCAGCTTGCTTTGCTAGAGTTGCTCCTGTATGACGTAACATGTGTGGTGTGGCATGTTTTAAATGCGGATGACGCTTCCGAACGGTATTCATCTTATTATTTAGATAATCAACATGAAGTGGCTTATTGACATTGCCTTTGGTATTAATATAAGTGAACACGAATTGTTCTTGGGTAGGAAAGATACCAAATTTATTTAAATCAATGGCTTGTTGACTCTTCCATTGTTTTAATAAAGTGATTAATTCATAAGAAACATTAAAAGTTGTTTTTTGTTCCCTTTTGTGGACTTTATTTCGCCATGCTTATCTAAAGCCTGAATTAAATGAATTTGATTGTTGTTGAAATCAATGTGCTTCCATTGGAGGGCGTATGTTTCTGACTTTCTGTCACCAAGGAAGAAGGTTAAGTAGAAGAGAGAATAATCCTTCAACGTAATCTTTTTTTGACGTAAGTCATCTTGAAATGCTGTAAACCAATCTTGAATTTCACGTTTAGATAAGTAAAGGTCGTCGTCTTTCTTATTGTTACTTAATTCCATTTTTTTGATCGCCTTAATACGACGAATAGTTTTACTGACCCGATTAGCTTCGATATAATCTAATTCTTCTGCCCAGTCAAAAATAGAATTAACATAACTTCTTATGACCTTAAAGTTTGCATAGTTTTTTGCTTTTTCAGTCAAAAGATTTAAAACAACTTGTTTATTGTCGTTCAAAAACTGAATTGAATAGTTTCCAAACATAGGTAGAATATGAAGTCGAAAAACGTCTTCAGTCCCTTGAATTGTTACTTTACTAGGGGGGGTATCGTAGAAGTTGTTTGTCCCTCTTTGTAAGGTTCTAGCCAAACATTCTTGTAAAAGTCAGAAAATAATATTTCGGTTGGTTGTCTTTGAAATTCACCATTTTCAATTAGATTAATTTTGTTGAGAAGATATAATTCCTCTTTTTTACCTTGTTGGCGAGTTTTATAGCGCTTTTCGAAGTTTTTTGAAGTAATTCTTAGAAGAGGACGAGCCTCTTCTGGAATATATAATCTTAAGCGATAGGTTCCTTGTTTTGTTTTTGTAATAGCCATAGTAATCTCCTTTATTTTAAGAGCTAGAAGAACACTATGGCTTTACTATAGCTGTCGGACTATAGCTTGTCTAGTGACTTAAAAGTCATTTGTTAATTTTGTCGATAGAGAAACGAACCGTTCCTGTCTCTTATACACATCTCCGAGCCCACGAGACGCTACGCTATCTCG
>OJLW01000397.1_pt1 | contig 22671 bp, 24 predicted proteins | sample 1597021 | NCBI WGS metagenome assembly OJLW01 (sample SAMEA3904676, study PRJEB24821) | metagenome | biome: Builtin; feature: hospital; material: surface | place: USA | collected 2013-06-03
CCGTCCCCGTGGACGGCCCAGCCAAAATTACTCACGAACCATAATTATGGCTCACACAAGCACCGAAACCTAAGTATCCTCACCAGCCACGCGAAATTCGCTGAGTTCCGCGGCGATGGAAGCGGGCAGGCGAACGTCGACAAGCGTGCCCTCCCCCGTGTACTCCTCGCTACGCACCGTGCCCTGGGTATGGATGCGATCGACCACGTCCCCGCGGGTAAACGGCACGAGAAGCCGCACGTGTTCATCCTGAGAGTTGAGGAACAGCTCCACGCGCGTGGTGAGCTCGTCGATGCCCTCCCCCGTCTTAGCGGAGACATAAACCACATTGTCGCGGTCGAGGGCGTGGCGCAGCTCCGCCAGCACCAGCGGATCGGCCTGGTCGATCTTGTTGATGACGATGATCTCCGGCGGGGCCTCCTCACCGGTCTCCTTCACGATGTCATAAATGACCTGGTTGACGGCCTCAATCTGCTTCAGCGGGAAGGGATCCGACCCGTCCACCACGTGCAGCATCAGGTCTGCTGCGAGGACCTCCTCCAAGGTGGACTTGAAGGCTTCCACCAACTGCGTGGGCAGGTGGCGCACGAAGCCGACGGTGTCGGTGAAGACGACCTGGCGGCCATCGGCAAGCTCGGCGCGGCGAGTGGTGGGATCCAAGGTCGCGAACAGCGCGTCCTCCACCAGCACGCCGGCGCCCGTCATTGCATTAATGAGGGAGGACTTGCCAGCGTTGGTGTAGCCAGCGATGGCGATCTGAGGGATCGTCGATGACGCACGGCGCGAACGCTTAATCTCACGCGCCGTTTTCATCGCCTTAAGCTCCTTGCGAAGCAGGGCCATCTGCGTGCGGATGCGGCGGCGGTCCGTCTCAATCTTGGTCTCACCGGGACCGCGCAGGCCCACGCCACCGTTGGAGCCGGCACGGCCGCCCGCCTGGCGCGAGAGGTTTCCACCCCAACCACGGGTATGGGTATAGAGGTATTCCAGCTGCGCGAGCGAGACCTGGGCCTTGCCTTCCTTGGACTTGGCGTGCTGCGCAAAAATATCCAGGATGAGCATGGTGCGGTCAATGACCTTGGTGTTGAGCGCACGCTCCAAGGCAGAGAGCTGGCCTGGTGTTAGCTCGCCATCGCACACCACGGTATCCGCGCCAGTAGCAGCCACGATATCCTTAAGCTCGTTCACTTTGCCCGAACCGATATAGGTGCCCGGATCCGGTTTATCTCGCTTCTGGTACAAGGCTTCGACGACTTCGGCTCCCGCGGTTTCCGTCAGAGCGGCTAGCTCCGCCATCGTAGCCTCGACCTCGGCCACGGTACCTTCAGTCCACACTCCCACGAGCACCACTTGCTCAAGGCGCAGCTTTCGGTACTCCACCTCATAGCCATCGGTGGTGTCTTCCGCGCGGATGGTGGTCTCACGGTTTACTCGCCGGAAGGCGTTGCGCTCCGCAAGGTCGAGATCACCGGTAGTTGGCTCCTGTGAATTGGGCGCGGGCTCACCAAAAGCCTGCGCGAGGAGATCATCATGGGTTTCTTTTGTCATATGCTCCCTATTCTTGCACGTTGTCCCTCTCAACTGGGAATCTCCGCTTCCTGTTCCCGCAGACTGCCGCAGCGCGGTGACGTATCAGCGATGGTTTTTGAGTCCCCTCTGCGACAGATACAATGGTGCGCATGACCGTGAAAGAAACCTCCCACCCAGAGATGCAGGCCATCGGCCTCAACTACGAGCGCTGGCAGGACGCCGTTGAGGCAGCCATTTCCACCAATCAACTGGCAGTGACCGGGGAGGTTCGCGGGGGACAACTTATCCAGTTCGCGGATCCTTCCGGTGCGCAGCTCAATATCCTTGCCGTCGAGCCATTCGCCACCTTCATCGGTTTCGAGGGCGTTACCCAGGGCTTCGCCCACGTCTCTATGATCAACGATGTCTTGGCTTACCTGGACATCATCGATCCTTTCGGGAACGTCCTCGCGCAAGCGACGGCAAACCTGGCACAGGGCCCGCTTTTAGCCGATGAGGACACTCAGCAATGGCAGCAAGTAGAGCTCACCGCGATGGGCCTCAATGTCACCGTGTACGACAGCACTGACGCCTACGAGGCTGAGAAGGGCGCTTACCCAGCCACATTTGAGTCCACAGGCGCAGCGGTGGTCGCAGCCGGTTCCGGTTCCGAAACCCCCACCCCGGGCTGCACTTTTTCTGCCCGGGTCATGGAATCCGAATGGCGCCACAACCAGCTCACCGGACATCGCTTCATGCACTTGGTCATGGATGGCACCTTCCCCTTCGATCTCTGCCTGCCGGAAAGCTTTGGCGAGTTGCCGCCAAAGGATTCCGTTCTCGCCGGCTCGGCAATGTTGACCGCCTCGATTGCGCTGCCCACCGGTGGCTGTGGCGGCGAAGGCGGATGCGCCTGCGGCTCCGGCGGCTGCGGCGGTCACTAGAACTTCCGTAGAGTAGTTCACATGAGTTTTTCCGCATCTCAGCGTCGCGGCCTTGCGCTCCTGCTCGCCGTGGTTACCGCTGCGGTGTTGATTCTGACACTGAAGCTGCCGGGAGTTATCCTCGCCGCGTTTGTGTGCGCAGCGCTGTGGCTCTTTGCTGACGCTCGCCCCAACGCCTCGGAACATGCAGCACTGCGGGCTTCTATTGCTCTCACGGTGGAGGACATCACCGGGGTCCTCGAGGACTACGCCACGTTTGCCACGAGCGACGACGCAGAGTCCCTCGCCGACCGCACGCTACACCGCCCCGCGCTTGTCGACGCCGACTGCGCCAACCCCACCATCGAAGCGTTCCACTATGAGATGCACGGCGCGCAACGCTTCTTACGCCGCCTCGATGCTCGAGTGAACTCACCGAATGCTGAAACTGGTGAACTTGAATCGCTACTTAAGGTGGCTGATGAACGTGCCGCCGAGCTCAAAGAAGCCTGGCTCGCCGCCCGCCGCGCCGCCTTGGCTTTGGGTACCAATTACGAAAAGGAGGACGGACGCTAAACGCCGTCCTGAAAGCCCTATAGTGACGTTTCACCAGTTGCCACGATGCGCGAAGGCCCCCTCAGGGTGGAGCCATCCTCGGTGATTTCTACCTCTACCTCACCTCCGGGAACAATGACGCGAACGCGGCCGGAGACCTGGGAGGCGTCGGCAAGCGCAGCACACGCTGCCGCCACCGTTCCGGTGCCGCACGAACGGGTCTCGCCCGAGCCGCGCTCGAAGACGCGCATGTGAATCGCACCGTCCTGCAAGGGCGTCACCAGCTCTACGTTGACGCCTGCCGGGAAGAAATCCGTATCGAAAACCGGCTGCTCGAGACGCTTGCCAGCCAGATCCTCTGGGCTTAGCCCCGGAATAACCGCCGCCAAATGAGGGTTCCCCATGTCAACCCCCAGCCCAGCGAAGCTCTCCCCCGCCATCGAGGCTGTGGAAACACCGAGCACCTGCGCCGGCCCCATCTCCACGCTGACTTCAGCCGCCGTGTCGTTGAAGGAGTGCACGGTCACCTGCTTGGCTCCAGCCCGCGTTCCCACTGTGAAGGTATCCGTATCCACCAACCCACGGGAGCGGACCCAGTGCGCGAAGACGCGGGTGCCGTTGCCACACATTTCCGCCACGGAGCCATCTGCGTTGCGGTAGTCCATGAACCAGTCATCGGCCTCGATACCCGGCGCGAGTTCCTCAATCTCCCCATTGGCAAGCAGCTGACCGGCGCGGATAACGCGCAGTACACCGTCGGCACCGATTCCCGCGCGCCGATCACACAGCGCCACTACCTTTTCCGGTGGCAGCGGATTGGTTCCTTCCACAATGACGAAGTCGTTCTCTGTTCCGTGGCCTTTTGCAAACTTCATAGCTGTAGAGTTTAACGTCCTTCGATGACCTGCAAGGCCTGCGCCGTCGTATCGGCCGCAGCATCCAGCCACTGGATTCGCTTATCACGGTTGAACCAGGCGCGCTGGCGGCGCACATAGCGGCGGGTTCCGGTGATGGTGCGCTCCACTGCTTCTTCCCATGTCAGCTCTCCTCGCTGGGCTTGGAGAACTTGGGCATAGCCAATAGCCCGCCCGGCCGTGGACTCAGCCTTCAAGCCGCGGGCTTGGAGGCCTTCGACTTCTTCCACGAGCCCTTTGTCGAACATGAGGCGGCTGCGCAACTCAATACGTGGGTTTAGCCAGCTGGATTCGGTACGCAGGCCGAGGATTATCGTGCCCCACCGGGGCGGGGCATTCTTCGGTGGCTGGCTGGCTTTGAAGGGCTTTCCAGTTAGTTCAATGACCTCCAGCGCGCGCACGGTGCGGCGCGGATCTTTGTCCTCGATGATGGCTGCGGCCGCTGGGTCCACAGCGGCAAGCTCCGCATGCAGAGCATCAGTACCAATCTCTTGGCGCCGGGCTTCCCAGCGCGCCCGCACCTGCGGGTCGGTGGGTGGGAATTGCCAGTTATCCACGAGTGATTGGACATACAGCATGGAGCCGCCTACCAGGATCGGGGTCTTACCGCGCGCACGGATGCCGTCAATATCCGCGATGGCGGAAGCCTGATAGCGCGCTACCGACGCCGCTTCCGTCACGTCCCACACATCCAGTTGATGGTGCGGAATGCCTTCGCGTTCCTCCATTGTCAGCTTGGCTGTGCCGATATCCATGCCACGGTAGAGCTGCATTGAATCAACGTTGACGACTTCCCCATCAAGCTCGTGTGCCAGTGCTACACCGAGCGCCGATTTTCCGGAGGCCGTGGGCCCCACCACTGCGATGGGAGTCGGAGCATAAGCGTGCGTATCAAGCATCAGCACTGCCACCCCGCCACATATCGCCCCACCCCGAGGGTGGAGTCCGCTGCCCGCAGTTCCGCGTGGCGCGGGTGCACGCCCGCCAGTTGTGCCCAGAGACTCGTCTCAAGCACCCCAGCGGATTGGAGGCGCGCTTCATCACAATGTACTTCCCCACCCGCCAGGATGCTCTCGCACCACAGGTGTGCATCGCGCGCGCCTTCGACGAGGGCGAGCGGCGCGCGTTCGGTCAGACCAGCTGAGCCATCGACGCACACCACGGTCAGGTGGCCGGGGCGCACCTCACCGAGTTCAGCGCGGGAATCCGCTACCACGAAGCCTGGTACCTCGGGAGTATGACTAAGCGCATGGCTGAGCACGTAGCGGGCGATAATTTCCGGCAGGTAGTTGCCGCCGCCGACATTTACCTGCGGTGCGCCCCATGCCCGCAAGCTTCCAGTGTGCTCGGTACGCCACCGAGCATCCCGCGAACCCACAATATCTACCTTGAGGGGGCTGCTTGCGCTGATGCGTGCAGCGTTACGGACGAGTTCGCAGGCGGCGCTGAGCAGCGCACGCGAAGCATCATCGTTGGGCGAGAGTTCTTCTGCCAACGCCGGTGAGGCAGGAATAACCATGAGATTTTGCATCAATTCCCATCCTATAAGGTTCGTTTTCCGGGGTTAACACGCGGCTGCACGGCGGAAACGGTAGTGTTGTGTCACATAAGTTCTGGCAGCCGTGTCGCGCGGCGCGATAGTACCGAAGGTGGTTTCTTACCATGTCCGCTATTCCTTCCCCTGGAGCCATGCCCCGCAAGGGCGCCCGCCCCGGCCCTTCTTTCTCCGGCCCGACAGCTCGTCCGGTGCAGCCTGCGAAGAATGATCCCGCCAAGTGGGGCCGCGTTGATGCTGATGGTTCGGTCTTCGTGAAGTCACCCGAAGGCGAACGCAAGATCGGTGAATGGCAGGCCGGTACACCGGAAGAAGGCTTGGCTCACTTTGGCGCCCGCTACGATGATCTGTCTACCGAAATCGAGCTGCTGGAATCTCGCCTCAAGGCACATCCGGGCGATGCTGCAGCGATCAAGACAACCGCGGCAGAACTACGGGAATCTCTGCCCACCCAGGCGGTGATTGGTGATATTGCCGCATTAGACAAGCGTCTGGGCACCGTCATCGAGCATTCCGTTGAGGCCGGTGAGCAGGCGCAGGCTGACAAGGCTCGTCGCCGCGAAGAGGCGATCGCGAAGAAGGAGAAGCTGGCCGCCGAAGCCGAAGACATCGCTGCCAATTCGACGGAGTGGAAAGCCGCCGGCGACCGCATCCGCGCCATTCTTGAGGAATGGAAGCAGATTCGCGGCATCGACCGTCAGACGGATGATGCCCTGTGGAAGCGCTACTCCCGCGCCCGCGATTCCTTCAACCGCCGCCGCGGCTCGCACTTCGCTGAGCTCGATCGCAACCGCGCTGCTGCCCGCGCCAAGAAGGAAGAATTGGTTGAGCGCGCAGAAGCCATCAAGGAATCCACCAATTGGGGTGAAACGGCGCGCACTTACCGTGATCTCATGACGGAGTGGAAGGCCGCTGGCCGCGCTCCCCGCGAGATCGACGATAAACTCTGGGCCCGCTTCCGTGCCGCGCAGGACCACTTCTTCAACGCCCGCAACGCGGTCAACGATGAACGCGATAAGCAGTTCGCGGAAAACGCGGCCGCCAAGGACGCGCTTATTGCGGAATATGACTCCCAGATCGACCCGGCCAAGTCCATCGACACGGCAAAAGCCAAGCTACGGGAGCTGCAGGAAAAGTGGGAAGAGATTGGTTTCGTCCCGCGCAATCAGGTGCGCGAGTACGAGGCCAAGATTGCGGCTCTGGAAAAGCGCGTGAGCGAAGCCGAGGATTCGGAGTGGCGCCGAACGGATCCGGAGGCCCAGGCCCGCGTGGCCCAGTTCCAGGCCAAGGTGGATGAATTCACCGCACAGGCGGAAGCTGCCGAGGCTAAGGGCAACGCCAAGAAGGCGGAGGATTTGCGTGCTCAGGCGAAGCAGTGGCAGGAGTTTGCGGATGCCGCAGCGGCTGCTGTCAACGACAAGTAGCGCTACGCAGCCTGAGTGTTCGTTCACATAGTCGCCCCGCCAGGCTCAGCCAACGCTGAGCCGGCGGATTGCCTCCGGAGCTTCGTCTTCGACGCCAACCTCGCTGCCCAAGAGGCCAGCGGCGATCCCGCAGCCAGTGGCTCTCCGCGCCGCGTGCTCCAGCGCCTGCAGGGCTCCTCGGAGTCTCAGACCTATCTTTTTGGGCTCACTGAAACCGCTATGGGTACAGCCGGAGAGTTGGGCCTGCCGGTCATTTCAGCGGCCGAACCCAGTCCGCACATCGACTTCGACGGTTTCATCCATATCTCACTGCCACTTCTGGAGGAGACGGATAACGCCGATATCGAATGCGTCCTCGCTGCTGATTACCTCCCACTGCCCGGGGAAAAGCTAGATGCAGAAGCCCTCGAGGTCACCCGGACCCTTGCCCGTGAAGCGCTGCGCCTAACCCGCCAGCTAGGCCGCAGGAATGCTCAAGTTGGCATGTTGTATCCACCGGACGCGGACCATACCTCCGATCCAATGTCGCAGGCTTACCTCGAACTGGGGTTTCATCACAAGCATGCCGAGCGCCAGATGTATGTCGACATCGCACCCGCCACCCCAGTGCTCGGTGCACAAGTCTGGCCGGACTACGACATTCCGGACGCTCTGCTTGACGACGTCCTCCGCTTGCTCACCATTGCCTCCGCTGACGCGGTCTACGGTGACTTGAGTGTCGAGCCCATCGTGTGGACGCGGCAGCGCCTCAAGGAAGCCCACGCCCGACTACGTTCCCGCAGAGCGCACACTCTGCTCGTGGGCATTCTCGACCAAGGGCGAGTCGTCGCGCTCACGGAACTCTCCCGCCACGGCGACGCAGACCCCGAGGTGTGCGAGTGGACTCTCACTGTCACCGACCGTGAATGCCGCCGCCGCGGGCTCGCCACGCGCGCCAAGCAGCACGCTCAGTACGCGGTGGCACACCACTGGCCCACTGTTCGCCGGGCCTACTGCTCTGTGGCCCAGGCCGATCCAGCGATGAACGCGCTCTATGCGCGCCTCGGCGCGCACGTCATCTCCGCCAGCAGCGCCTACGAGCTCACCGTGTAGAGGGGGTAGTCGGTGTAGCCGCGCTCCCCGCCCGTGTAGAACGTGCTCTCATCCGGCGCGGTGACAGGGAGTTCCTCCTGCCAGCGGCGAACTAGGTCCGGATTCGAAATGGCCAACCGGCCCACGGCGACGGCATCGCCGTGCTGCACTAGCTCCTCAGCTTCCGCGCGTTGAGTTACCTGGCCGAATCCCGAATTCACTATGACGCGGGTACGCCCATTGGCGCGAGCTTGAGTGCTCAGCTCAGTGATGAACTCACCAGTTGGCTCTGCGTGAAGGAAGGAAATATATGCCAAGCCGAGGTCTTCGATGGCGCGAAGAAGCCCACCATACGTGGCGCGCACATCCTCAGCGTCGCTTTCCTCAATACCTTGAATATTGTGTTGCGGCGAAAGGCGCAGCGCGAGGCGGTCAGCGCCAATTTCATCAGCCACCGCACGCAGGATCTCCTCCACAAGGCGATAGCGATTCTGCGGGCTTCCACCATAGGTATCTTCGCGATGATTGGAGCTTGGGGAAAGGAACTGGTGCAAAAGATAGCCGTTAGCACCGTGGATCTCTACGCCATCCATGCCTGCGTCGATGGCGTTGCGTGCGGCTTGACGGAACTCGTCAATAATGCGCGGAAGTTCTTTACTTTCGAGTGCTCGGGGAACCGGGCACTCCTTACGTGATTCAAAATCTCTTACCGCAGTACCGGAGGCCAGCGCAGAGGGTGCTTCCGGCTCCGCCCCTTCGAGGAGACTGGCATGTGACAGACGGCCTCCATTCATCACCTGCATAAAGATGCGCCCGCCGGACGCGTGAACGGAATCCGCGACGCGACGCCACCCGAAAATCTGCTGCAAGGTTTCGATACCGGGCTGGCCTGGGAAGGCACGGCTGGTCACCGTGGGGAACACACCTTCAGTCACGATAAGCCCCATGGAGGCACGCTGCGTGTAGTACTTCTCATGCAAATGCGTGGGGACACCATCACGGCCTGCGCGTGAGCGGGTCAAGGCTGCCATCGTCACGCGGTTTGGCAGCGTTAGTCGTCCCAATTCTAATGAGTCAAAGAGTGTAGCCATGCACTCCACAACACGAATCTAAGAATGCTTATTCCTCACCGTGCTGGCGGCGATGGCGTGAGGCGGCGCGTGAACGGCGATCGTCGATAAGCAGCGGATTCTGCTCCGCTGGCAGCTCGGTTGCAGCTTCGGTCTGCAAGACTCCCACGTGGTCAAGCTGCCCGGAAACTTCTCGCACCCGCTCAGCTGCGGCGAGCTGCTCGGGGCTGCGGCGCAACGCCACTTGGCAGTACACCAGGAAGGCCACAAAGGTAGAAATTGCTCCCACATACATGCCGATGGAAGCACCTTCCGCCGCGCCGCCGCGGTACCAGAAGCCCCAAAGGTTAGCGAAGAAGGAAATCGTGGTCATCATCCACGCCACCAAGGCAACAGACGTTCGTCGTGTAAGAAGCGTGACGGTGCTCAACACCCCCACGCCGCCGAGCGCCAACCACGCACTGACCGTCTCCATGAGCGAGATTCGGACTCCCTCGGCGGTCCCACCTACGAAGAGTGCCTCCCATCCGCGAGCCTCACCGGCATAAGGCAACACCAAGTACGCAACCCACGCCACGACGGACACGATGAGCGCGTATTTGTGCTTTCCCAGTTCGATGGTCTTCGCTGCGCGCTTTTCTGCCGCAACTGCATCGCGCACCTGCTTCAAATCATCACTCATAGGAACGGAGCCTACTCCCTTCTAGCAACCGCAGGAATCAGCGGGAGCACTGGGCTTGCCGACGCCCGGCAGCCCGAGACCCACCCCAATCGGTGCTGTGGTAGGTGTCTGGCCAGAAGCAGACATATCGCCAGCCTTAGTGCGACGGTGCTCGCTGACGCCTGAATCAGCGACGAGGAAGAAGGAACCCGCATCCGTCACGGTGGTGTGCACGACATCACCGGGGCGAATCTCCGTGGAGATGTCCTTCCCCTCACCATCAACAGGCGCAAAGTGAACCAGGCGCCCATCCCGCGCACGGCCCGTGAGTCGATGAGTTTCGGCAGACTTGCGGCCGCCCTCCGCCTGGACCAAGAGCTCTACATCGGTCCCAACGAGCTTCGCATTCTCCTCAGCCTGAATGGAATCTTGCAGCGCTACCAGGCGCTCGAAGCGCTCCTGCACTACCTCCTTCGGTATCTGATCCTCCATCTCCGCAGCCGGGGTGCCTGGGCGCGGTGAGTACTGGAAGGTGAAGGCCGAAGCGAAGCGGGCGCGGCGCACCACATCCAGGGTGGCCTCAAAATCTTCCTCAGTCTCGCCGGGAAAGCCCACGATGATATCGGTGGTGATGGCAGCGTGCGGCATCTTCTCCCGCACTTCATCGAGAATGCCCAGGAACTTCTTCGTGCGGTAGGAACGGCGCATATCTTTGAGCACCTTGTCCGAACCAGACTGCAGCGGCATGTGCAGCTGCGGGCACACAGCCGGCGTCTCCGCCATGGCATCAATGACGTCGGAGGTGAACTCTGCCGGGTGCGGGGAGGTAAAGCGGAGGCGCTCCAGTCCCTCAATCTTTCCTACTTCCCGCAGTAGCTTGGAGAAAGCGAAGCGGTCCCGCGGCAGGTCTGGGTCGGCGAAATTGACGCCATAGGCGTTGACGTTCTGTCCCAGCAACGTCACCTCGGACACGCCCTGGTCCACCAGGGCTTGAACCTCTGCGAGGATATCACCGGGGCGGCGATCTTCTTCCTTGCCGCGCAGGGAAGGAACGATGCAGAAAGTACAGGTGTTATTGCAGCCCACGGAGACCGATACCCACCCGGCATAGGCGGACTCGCGCTTGGCCGGCAGCACGGAGGGAAAAGCCTCAAGTGCATCGACGATCTCGACCTGGGCCTCATCATTGTGGCGGGCGCGTTCAAGAAGTGTCGGCAAAGCCGCCATGTTGTGGGTGCCGAAAACCGCATCTACCCACGGCGCATGATCAAGGACAGTGTCCTTGTCCTTTTGCGCCAGGCAGCCGCCCACCGCAATTTGCATGCCGGGGTGGTTCTCTTTCGTCTTCTTGAGCGCACCCAGGGTGCCGTACAAACGCTTATCGGCGTTCTCGCGTACTGCGCAGGTGTTGAAGACGATGAGGTCAGGCTCGACGCCATCCGGTACTGCCGAATATCCGGCTTCCTCTAGCAGGCCGGAGATGCGCTCTGAGTCATGAACGTTCATTTGGCAGCCAAAAGTCCGCACCTCATAGGTGCGGGGCTGAGTATTACTTACGGGGGAGGTCACGGGGGGACATTCTAACTGGCCAGTCCGACTACTCATAATGCCTCGGCAGCATCCGAGAGTTCGTCAATGCGTGCGTCCAAAACTTCGATGGAGATACGCATGACGAGCTCCTGGTTGTACCCACGCCGAGCAAGCGTTCCCACGATGCGGCGCAAGAACTTGTCCCTCTCATGCCGGTCAGCCGGAACCCTTTTAAGCGTCCGGGCTTTCTTTTCAGCTACCTGGCGGGCAACGACCTCTTCAGATTCCTCGGTGATCTGTTCTAAAGCTGCCGCACGGTCGGCGGCCTCGACGCCCTTTTCCTTGAGCTCTAGGTTGAGGGCGCGGGCCGACTTGCCGCGCCGCGCATGGCGTTGGCGAACCCATTCCTTGGCAAAGGATTCATCATCAACAAGTCCAACCTCTGCCAAGTCATCGACGACATCCTCAACCACGTCGGGTTCAAAGTCCGCAGCAACGAGGCGGTCACGCAGTTCCTTGCGGGAACGCGCCCTCTGATCCAGCAGACCCAGCGCACGGGAACGCACGGGAGCCTTCGCTGCCTCGGCTTCTGCATCAACCAGCTGCCCGCCCGCGTCACCTGCTTCATAGGATTCGAGGGCCTGGCGCAGCTTCTTGAGCTTCTCCGGTGAAGGTTCTGCCATTGATTCCGTTTAATCGTCGTCGAAGTCGACGTTTGGCACCAAATCCACTGCCTCATCCGTCAACGGATCGTCCGCGCCTGGTACGTCCATGGCTACATCCTCGCCTGCTTCGGCAGCGGCGGCACCGACACCGAGTTTGACGAAGATCTTCTTCTCAATCTCATCCGCTAGATCCGGATTGTCCTTGAGGAAGTTACGGGCTTTCTCTTTACCCTGTCCCAGTTGATCACCCTCATAGGTAAACCAGGAACCGGACTTCTTAATGAAGCCATGCTCAACGCCGAGGTCAATGATGGAGGACTCGCGCGAGATGCCCTCACCGTACATGATGTCGAACTCAGCGATCTTGAACGGCGGGGAAACCTTGTTCTTCACAACCTTGAGCTTGGTACGGTTACCAATGGCATCCTGGCCGTCCTTCAAAGTCTGAATGCGACGAATATCGCAGCGCACCGAGGCGTAGAACTTCAGTGCCTTACCACCCGTCGTGGTCTCCGGCGAGCCGAACATAACGCCGATCTTTTCACGCAGCTGGTTAATGAAGATGGCGGTGGTTCCTGAGTTGTACAAAGCACCCGTCATCTTGCGCAGCGCCTGGGACATGAGGCGGGCTTGGAGGCCAACGTGGCTATCACCCATCTCGCCCTCGATCTCAGCCTTGGGCGTCAGCGCAGCGACCGAGTCAATAACGATGATGTCAATGGCTCCCGAACGGACAAGCATATCGGCGATTTCCAAAGCCTGCTCACCAGTATCTGGCTGGGAGACAAGCAAGTTATCCGTATCAACGCCGAGTAGACGTGCGTACTCCGGATCGAGAGCGTGCTCAGCATCGATAAATGCCGCGATGCCACCAGTCTTCTGCGCCGATGCAATAGCGTGCAGGGCAACGGTGGTCTTACCCGAGGATTCCGGACCATAAATCTCCACGATGCGGCCACGCGGGAAGCCGCCGACTCCCAAAGCAATATCGATAGCCGTATTACCAGAGGAAATAGCCTGGATTGGCGGGCGTTCATCGTCACCCAGGCGCATAACGGCGCCCTTACCAAAATCCTTCTCAATCATCGCCATGGCAGCGTCAAGGGCTTTTTGACGATCATCGCCCTTGCTTGCTGCCGAGGACTTCTTCTTCGTAGCCATTCATTTCCTCACTATCGTGCGTCAGTTGTAGTGCGTTCTTACGCGTTAATTAAAGGTGGCACCTAATTAGACTGCCACGTGGCAGCTGAGGTTCCCTGGCGCGACTCAAACAGCCTTAGCGCCCTCTCCTCAAGCCACGAAGTCACCCTAACGTGCCCGCCGGACCACGTCCCACAATACACACACAAGTGTTCGATTTTCCATTTCGCCCAAGCGCGTGTCCCAGCGACAGCCTCCACTACTGAAGCACCCACGGGCCGTCCTGTTCCTGCCGCGAGAAGGTTACCTTTTCAGCAGTCTGAAGAACGGCCACTCCCTCCCCTAACGAGCTGCAAACATCCAGGTCGTCAAGGTCGGCCCTGCTACTCATATACTTGGAATACCCCGGCCCTTGCACATCACGATAGAGCTCAACGCTACCCGCCGCCGGTGGCACCCACTCATCGTCCTCATCTGTACCTCCCTGCCAGGTTCCATCGCTGGCGGCGAGGACATCCCTTTCGGTAGCGCCGGGGCAAATAATGATCACCCGTTCATACTCCGAATCGAAGATGTCACCGATCGGCATGTCTACGCTTCCCGGCTCCCCCTCCGTGACCCCAGCGGCCGCATCGATATTTTCAATGACGTTCGCGGAATTCACCAACGAACATCCAGCTAGGCCACCTATGGCCACGCCGGAAAGAAGAACTACTGCGCCGTAGCGCACCCCTAGACGCCCTAGACCATTAAGCCATGCTTGTTTCTGCCTAATTTCCATGCCCCGAGGGTACCCCGTTCGGGGTGGATGCGCGGCCCAAAGATCGTGGTTGAACACTGTTCAAAAGGTGCTATTTGCTGCACAGTTATCACACTGGATAAACTTTGGCCCATGAAAAAGAATTCCGTCGCGACTGACATCGCGTACGTCGCGGTCTTTACCGCGCTCATCATAGTCTTTGCTTTTGTCTCTATCCCCACTCCCACCGCGGGCGTGCCCATCGTTCTTCAAAACGCAGTTATCATTCTCGCGGGCCTCGTACTCGGCGGCCGCCGCGGCCTCTTCGTGGGCTTGCTCTTCATTGCTCTCGGCCTCGTCGGCCTGCCCATCCTCGCCGGCGGACGTAGCGCGTTGAGCGCTCTCGCCGGCCCCACGGTTGGCTACCTCGTTGGCTACGTCGTCGCCCCGGCCATCGCTGGACTCATCGCCTACCGCGCCCCGCGCAACAAGGGCGGAATGACTCTCATCCTCGCTATCGCCGGCGTCGTTGGCCTCGCCGTCCAGTACTTCTGCGGAATTCTCGGCTTGATGTACCGCTCTGACATGTCCCTCAGTGCAGCCACCATCGCCCAGGGGCCATTCCTCATCCCCGATCTCATCAAGGTCGCCGTGATGGTTGTCATCGCAGTCGGTGTCCATGCAGCGTTCCCTGACCTGATGGACCGGCGCACCGCTAGGGCGAAGTAGCTCCCGTGCCGCAGATTGAATTCCGCAATGTGTCCGTCACCTTCGACGAGACGCCGGTGCTTAACGACGTTTCCCTCAACTTGAGCGAACAACGCATCGGCATCATCGGCGCCAACGGCGGCGGCAAGTCCACTCTGGTCCGACTCATCAACGGTCTCGGTGAGCCCTCGCGTGGTGAGGTCTTGGTGGACAGCATGGACGTCGCCAAGCACGGCAAAGAAATCCGGCGCCGCGTGGGATTCGTGTTCTCAGACGCCGAGAACCAAATCGTCATGCCGCAGGTACGCGATGACGTGGAGTTCTCTCTGCGCCGCCTCAAGCTATCCCGGGAGGAGCGCACCGCGCGCGTCGACGCCGCCCTCGAACGCTTCGGCCTTGAGGCTCTGGCCGAGCAATCTCCACACACGCTCTCTGGCGGGCAGAAGCAACTCCTCGCGCTCGCGGCGGTGCTTGTCATGGAACCAACCGTCATCATCGCCGACGAGCCGACGACCCTGCTGGATCTGCGCAACCGCGACCGCATTCGCCGCGAGTTCGCCAGCCTGGAGCAGCAGCTCATCGTGGTTACCCACGACCTCGATTTCCTCTCCGACTTTGACCGCGTTCTGTGCATTGACAACCACCGCGTGGCCGCCGACGGAGCACCCGACGAGGTCATTCCCTTCTACACAAATCTCATGGAATCCCGCCCACTCTAGCAATCATGCCCAAGAACATCCCCCTCGGTTTCTACGTCGACGCCGATACCGTCATTCACCGCATCCCAGCCGCGGTGAAGTTCGTAGTACTCATCGGCTTTATCCTCGTGACCTCGCTGGCCGTTCACACGATCGGCTGGGCAGCGCTAAGCCTCGTTCTCCCCCTTGCCCTCTTCCCCATTGCCCGGGTTCCCTTTCGCATCGCGCTCGGCCAGCTCGCGCCGCCGCTCTATCTCCTCCTCGCGCTCGCCGCATTTCAGTGGTGGCAGAAGGACTTCACGGCGGCTGCCATCATGTTCCTCACCATCTACGCGGCCATTAGCGCGGCGGTGCTGCTAACACTCACCACAAAGGTTTCGGAGATGATGGACTCCCTGGATCGCGCCCTAGCTCCCCTGGGGCGCCTCGGGGTCCCGGTTGAGAACATCACGCTAGCCATGTCCCTGACCATTCGCTTGCTTCCGCTGATGCTGGGGACGGTCGTCGAGGTGCTGGACGCACGAAAAGCCCGGGGCGCCACGGCATCACTGACCGCCTTTGGCACCCCGGTTATCATTCGCTCGATCCGTCGCGCACGCGCCATGGGCGAGGCCCTGCAAGCGCGCGGCGTCGGCGACTAAGCCTATTCTCCGCGCAGCTCGCGCAGGCGAGCCTGAACGGCATCGTTCTGCACGTTCGGCTGAGCCTGGGTTCCTGCCGAGCCGATTGCCTGCTGGGAGTTGCCCTCCACAGCCTTCGGGTTATTCATCTCAGCGCGAATCTGCTCAAGACGGGAGTGGCCAGCCAGTTGCACGCCGGCCTGTTCAATCTCCTGCATGCGGTTGGACACGGAGTTCTCCGCGAGCTCTGCCTGGCCTAGGGCCTTGGAGTAACGGCGCTCGATCTTGTCGCGCACAGCGTCCAGGGACGGGGTGTTGCCGTTGGCAGAAAGCTCGTTCATCGAGTTGAGGGACTCGGAAACCTTCTCCTGCATCTTGGCCTGCTCAAGCTGGGACAGCAGCTTCGAGCGCTCGTTGACCTTCTCACGCAGGGCCATGCCATTGCGCTCGACGGCCTTCTTAGCCTGCTCCGCCTGCTGCAGCGCCTGATCGTGAAGCTTCTTGGTGTCCTCGACAGACTCCTCAGCGGTCACCAGCTGAGCGGCGAAGGCTTCTGCTGCGTTCTCGTACTCGGTAGCCTTCTGTGCATCGCCCTCAGCGCGGGCCTTGTCCGCAAGGCTCAAAGCGTTGCGGGTGTTCTGCTGCAGCTTTTCTATCTCGCTGAGACGGCGGTTGAGCTGCATCTCCAGCTGGCGCTGATTACCGATCACCGCTGCAGCCTGCTGCGAGAGCTCCTGGTGCTGGCGCTGCGCTTCCTCGATTGCCTGCTCAATCTGTACCTTCGGATCAGCGTTCTCCTCGATCTTCGAATCAAAGAGAGCCATCAAGTACTTCCAGGCTTTTACGAATGGATTCGCCATAACAGAAGGTGCCTTTCTCAGCAGTTCGTTGTGTACATAAAGTAAGTAATGAGAGAATTCTCTGCCTGCCTAATATTAGCGAAGCAAGCAGTGCTACGCCGCAGTTCTACAACTCAGATGCAGCGGGTGCGGTGGAAGCCAGTTCCTCATCCATCGATGGCAGCGCCATGTAGCCAGCGGCTTCGATGAGGACATCGGAAACACTGACATCAAGTGCATGGCAGACAGAGGCCAACAGCTCGGAGGAAACCTCCTTGCGGCCACGCTCCAACTCCGAAAGATATCCCGGGGATACGCGCGCTACACCGGCGAGCTCACGAAGGGTCACACCCTTATCCGCGCGGAAGGCGCGAAGCGTTAATCCAAGGGCCTCGCGCAGCAGTGGCTCAGGGGTCCGCGTCGCCCGCGCCGGGGACTGGGTGGGCTTATCGAGTAATGCAACTGAAGTGTTCATCACTCCGTACAACGGCTCAGCGCCCGTACTTGTTCCCACAATCAACTATTTTTCTTCAAGAGTTGATAGTAGAAGGCTCAATGCAGCCTGTACCGCGGCAGCACGAATCGCATTGCGCCCCTCATCAGGAAGCTCGTAGAGGACGCCGCGCTTGACGACGCCCCCGTCGCCCCTCCCACACAGCCCCACATACACGGTTCCCGCAGGTTTTCCTTCCTGGAGGTCCGGTCCTGCCACACCAGTCAGCCCTATCCCCCAATCTGCACGCGTTTCAACGACCGCTACTTCAGCCATCTCTGCGGCCGTCGCGGCAGACACCACACCCTGCTCCTCTAGAGCATCCACGGTGGTGTTGAGGAAATGCGCCTTGACCTCAGTCGCGTAGGTCACCAGCCCGCCCCGCAACACCGCCGAGGCTCCAGGAACACTAGCTACTGTCGCAGACGCCAGACCGGCTGTAAGGGATTCACAGAAGGCCACGGTTTCGCCGCGCTCCCAGAGCGTGGATACTAATTGTTCCTCGATGCTCACTGGTTCTCCCTACGACCATCGATAAGGTACTGGATGCCGGTCAGGACCGTAACAACGGCAGCAGCCAGCATGACGAGGAAGCTCGGAATGTCCATCCACCCCGGCAGTGGGCAAAGATACAGAGCCACCGCCAAAGTCTGCAGAGCCGTCTTGAGCTTGCCACCTTGGGACGCCGGAACCACCTTGCCCCGGCGCAGCAAGGAGAAGCGCCAAATGGTAATGCCGAACTCGCGGAACAAAATGACGACGGTAATCCAGATGGGCAAAGCACCAATGATATTGAGGCAAACGAAAGCCGCAGTCATCAGCGCCTTATCCGCGATGGGATCCGCAATCTTGCCAAAGTTGGTGATCAGACCCCGCGAGCGCGCGATATCTCCATCCAGCTTGTCCGTGAGCATGAGGAGCGCGAAGCAGCCGAAGGCCCACCACTCATGCCCGGCGAGTACGAGCCAAGCAAAAAGAGGGATAAAGAGGATGCGCAAACTGGTCAGGACGTTGGGCAGGTTCCAATTGGTGACCTCCGGATTAACATCCGTGGAGTGAGATTGGTTGTGCGCAGCCTGAGAATCGTTCACGTCCATCATCCTACCGTGGCCTCCCTAGCTCACGTGCGAGCACTACCATGGTCGCTATGAAGTATTTCGCAGTTTCCTATGAGTACAATCCATCCAACCCGGTCATTGCTGAGGTTCGCCCGAAGCATCGCGAGTTCATCGGCGCACTCCACGACAAGGGCCAGATTTGCGGCTCTGGCCCTTATACAGATTCCAAGGGCGGGGCGCTCATCGTTCTGCAATTTGAGGACGAGTCCATCAAGGTTGCCGATGTAATCGCCCTCATGGACCAGGACCCCTTCTACGTTGAAGGCGCCGTCACCGGCCGTGCCTTCCGCGAATGGAATCCCGTCATCAACTCCTTCTAAACCCCCGCTGTCCGAGTTTAAGGCAGCTCGGACTTGGGAAGCTCGTCCGCCTTGCCGACGAGCTCACCCTCCTTGTTGCGCACTATCTTGTTGCCGAAATCGTCCCAGTCGTAGTGGTTGTGGGAAATCACCACGCCACCCTGAGTTTGGTCGCGCTTGTCTTTCCACACGGACAGCAACACAGTGATTACGAGCACGCCGACGATGACCAACAGCGACATCAGCGTGGAAATCTCCGGCACGGCGGACACATCCTCACCGCCATTAATGAACGGCAAGTTGTTCTCATGCAATGCGTGGAACAACAGCTTGACGCCAATGAACAGCAGAATGATACCCAAGCCATAGGGCAGGTAAACCAGACGGTCCAACAGGCCATCGATGAGGAAGAACATCTGACGCAGGCCCATGAGCGCGAATGCGTTGGTAGTGAATACTAGGAAGGGCTCCGAGGTAATGCCGTAGATGGCGGGGATGGAGTCGAAGGCAAACATGACGTCGATAAGCCCAATTGCCGCCAGCGCCACGAACAGCGGGGTGAGCGCGAACTTCCCCTTCTTCTCCCCGGACTCTTCACGGTGGGTGAGCTTGTCGCCGTGGTAGCGCGGGGTCACGTGGACCACCTTGCGCAGCCACTTAACCACCAGCATGTCATTGGGGTCGGTTTCGGGCGTCCCATTAATCTCATCAATGAGCAGCTTCACTGCGGTGTAGATGAGGAAGATTGCGAAGATGTAGAAGACATCAGACCAGGCAGCGATGATAGCTGCACCCATCAAAATGAAGGCGAGGCGGAAGACCAACGCCAGCACGATGCCGATGAGCAACACCTTTTGCTGATACCGGCGGGGAATTTTGAAAGACCCCATGATGAGTGAGAAGACAAAAAGATTATCCACGCTCAGTGCCTGTTCCGTCACCCAACCGGTGTAGAACTGTGCAGCGTGTTCACTATCCCACAGCACCCACACAACTCCGCCGAAAACTACGGCGATGGCCATGTAGAACAGAGTCCAGCCACCGGACTCCTTGATGGTGGGCTCGTGGGGTGAGCGAACGTGGCTGTAGAAATCGAAAATAAAGAAGCCCAGGATCACTGCCATGGTGATGACCCAGACCCACAGTGGTACATGCATGGTGCACTATCCCTCCGGTCGGCGCGACAACAAAGACCGGAGGTCTCCCCCGCTAGCGACGCCTACCAGAGCATTGCTAGCCGACGCGACCGGGAACTGTACCGCAGTTGCCGTGTTGACGATCGACGCCGTGGATTGGGGTACTCCCCTCCAAGACTCGACCTATCCTACACGGAACTTAGAACGCACCGGTGGAGGGGTTGGCATTGATTTCGACGGTACGGGTATCGCCTGCAGCGTCGTCGACTGCGTCGGCGCCTTCAGCCTCCTGGACCTCCTTCGGGGCCTCGGCTGGATCGGCCCCCTTAATCATCCAGATGATGGTATCGAGTTCCTCCGGCTTGACCAGCACCTCGCGAGCCTTGGAGCCTTCCGATGGCCCAACCACACCGCGCGACTCCATGAGGTCCATGAGTCGGCCGGCCTTGGCGAATCCGATACGCAACTTGCGCTGAAGCATCGAGGTGGAACCCAGCTGGGACGTGACCACGAGGTCGACGGCCTCCAAGAGGTCGTCCATGTCCTTGCCAATTTCCTCGTCGATCTCCTTCTTGGCGTCCTTGGCTTTATCCTCCGTGACACCTTCGGTGTAGTTCGGTGCGCCCTGTGCCTTCGCGGCGTCGACAACCGCTTGCACTTCCTCATCCGAGACGAACGCACCCTGCATACGTACCGGACGCCCGCCCTGCGGGATGAAGAGTCCGTCACCCATACCGATGAGCTTCTCGGCACCACCCTGGTCCAGGATAACCCGAGAGTCCGTAAGCGAGGACGTCGCAAAAGCCAGGCGGGAAGGAACGTTGGTCTTGATAAGACCGGTCACCACGTCCACGGACGGGCGCTGCGTTGCGAGCACCAAGTGGATGCCGGCTGCACGCGCCTTCTGGGTAATGCGGACGATGGAGTCCTCGATCTCCTTCGGCGCCGTCATCATGAGGTCCGCGAGCTCGTCCACGACACACACGATGTACGGGTACGGGCGCATCTCCCGCTGGGAGCCGGCCGGGGCCTGATACTCGCCGCTGCGGACCTTACGGTTAAAGTCCTCAATCTTGCGCACGCGGGCAGCCTGCATGTCCATGTAGCGCTGCTCCATCTCCTCCACCAGCCACTGCAGGGCCGCCGCAGCTTTCTTTGGCTGCGTAATGATCGGGGTGATGAGGTGCGGAATACCTTCGTACGGCGTGAGCTCCACCATCTTCGGGTCGACGAGGATGAGGCGAACGTCTTCCGGCGTCGCGCGGGTCAACAGCGAGACCAGCATGGAATTCACGAAGGCCGACTTACCGGAACCGGTAGCACCGGCCACGAGCAGGTGCGGCATCTTCTTCACGGAGAAGGAGGTGTACTCACCTTCGATATCCTTACCCAAGCCGATCAGCATGGGGTCATGGTCAGCGCGCAGTGCCGGGGAATCCAAGACATCGCGCAAACGCACCATCTCGCGGTCCGCATTGGGCACCTCAATGCCGACTGCGGACTTGCCCGGAATCGGGGTGAGCAGGCGCAGATTATCCGTCGCCACAGCATAAGCCAGGTTGGACTGTAGGTTCGTAATCTTCGAAACCTTGACGCCTGGACCCAGCTCGATCTCGTAGCGCGTCACTGTCGGGCCACGGCTAAAACCAGTGACCTGGGCATTGACCTTGAATTCTTCAAAGACCTCGGTGATGGCCTCGATGATGCGATCGTTAGCCTCCGTGCGTGCCTTCGCAGGCTTGCCAGCGGTGAGCAGGTCCGTCGTCGGCACATCGTAGCCGCCGCCCAGGGCAGTGTCTTCCGCACCGCTCGGAGCTGCAGTCGTTTCTTCGGCTACGCTCTGAGCCTCGTCCTCAATCTTGGCACCCGTTCGCGCATCACGCCCGGATCGTTCCTGGAACATGCGCACTGCCTCGGAATGCGCGGCGGAGACCACGCCCTCTCCCGCCGAGCCAACCGACGCTGCGCTTGCCGACGTCTCCGCAGCCGCCGCTCCCAGTGCCGCGCCGGCGGCACCGCCGACGTCCACGCGCGGACGCTTCTTCGGTGCTGGTTTCGGTACTGGCTGTGGCGCTGACTTCTGCTCCGGCTGCGGAGCGGGCGCCGGTTCCGGCACGACAGGGATCTCATCTGTGTCATCGACGCGGCTATCAAAGCTTGGTCGGCCGTGCTGCACCGGCTCCTGGTTTACAGGCTGCGCCGCGGAGTCAAAGGACACCGTGGCATTCTCATCCGGCATCTGCCTCGGGGGCTGCTTCGGGGTCTGCTTCTTCGGGGTCTGCTTCGGGCGCGGGCGCGGAGTATACGCCGGGCGTGCGGGACGCTCGCGCCCTTCGGCGATGGCGTCGATGTCCTCGCTGGCGTAGCCGTAATCGTCCGCGGGAGCGTCGTCAAGCAGCTCCTCATCTGAGCGGTTCTTCCGATCGCGGAGTCCGCCGAGGAGCGCGGAGAACTGGGCGGCCACGAAGTCATATGCCTCGCGCAGGGTGATGCCAGTGATGTTGAGCGCCCCATAGACAATCAACAGGAAGAGCAACGGCACCGCCACGTAGCTGGAGAAGGCCGCTACCAACAGCTCGCCTATTCCATACCCGATAACACCACCGGCCTCTCCGGCGGCATTGTCCTTCCAGGTAAGCTTCGGAAGCCCAGCAAAAATATGGATGAGGCTGAGCATGCACACCACGATAAGGGCGGTGCCACCCACGACGCGTGGCTTGAAATGGCCGGCCGGGCCGGACAGATCCATCATGAGCGCGATGGCAACCGCGATCAATGCCACGGGAAGGACATAGGCGCCTGCACCAATGACATAGCGAACAGCATTGGTGAGGTATTCACCGATAACACCGGCGACCTGGAACCACGTTGCACAGGCAAGGATGATGGCCACGCCAATCAGCACGAGCGCAACCGCATCTGGATTAGAGACGCGAATGCTCTTCTCCGTGCGAGTAGGGCGCTCCATAACGGTCGTCGGCATATCACCGTCGACGTCATGGGC
>OJLW01000401.1_pt1 | contig 22428 bp, 22 predicted proteins | sample 1597021 | NCBI WGS metagenome assembly OJLW01 (sample SAMEA3904676, study PRJEB24821) | metagenome | biome: Builtin; feature: hospital; material: surface | place: USA | collected 2013-06-03
CCCAAGCAGCATAGCTAACCCCCGACGTGTCTACTTTCCGGGGGCCAGGCCCGTTGGTGCGCGGTCGCGGCATCCACAGGTGTGGTCAGGAAGTCATCGAGGACCAGGACGTCGACGTCGTGGAGGCGCTGGATGAATTTTAGCCGTGTGGGGTCATCGGGTTGGAGGACTGCCAGTTCGGCGGCGAGCATGTCGGTGCGGAAAAACCGTGCGGAGTAGTCGTTGCGGCATGCTGCTGTGATTAGGGCTTGGGCGAGGTAGGTTTTGCCGACTGAGGATTTGCCCAGGATGACAATGTTTTGGCCCAGGTGGCACCATTGTCCGTGAGCGAGTCTGCTGACTTGCTCGGGGTTGATGTTGCGGTCAGGCGTGCAGACCACGTTTTCAAGGCAAGCATCAAGGTTTGGCGATCGGGATGCTTTCAGCAGTTTGTTGATGCGTCGTTCACGCCTGGCCGCGACTTCTTTATCGAGTGCGTAGAGCACCTTTTGGGAAAAGGTCCATGCGTCGAATGCGGGATCGTTGGCGATGTCGATGACGCTTCTGCCGAAGGCAGTCATCCGCAGTGCGGTGAAGTCGGGCAGGACGGATTCGTCAAGGAAGCGATCTGTTGGCGGGGTTGGTGATGACATGGGCTTTAGTGTCCTTTCTTAGCGAGGTTGTCCATGCTGAACTGGTCTGCACCGCCGAGAAACGCGCCGGTGGTATCCCGGTCGACGATTGCAGGGGCGGTGGGCTGGTTGACTGTGGTGCTGCGCGGGGGCTGGTCTAACCCGCGGGGCCGGGTGGCGTGTTCTTTGCGTATGGCGGCCATCATGTTTTTGACTGCGGTATATGACACCGCCCGTCGGCTGCCGTCGTTGGCCATCAGGCGTTGGCATGCCTCTTCCAGGATTGGTTTGTTGCCGTGTTTGCCCATCGACAGCACGTTTCTGCAGGACTGGTAGGCCTGGGCTGGGATGGCTTTCGCCGCGATGAGTTCTTCGATGACCTTGCGTGTTGCCGGGCCGGTTTTGCTGGCTTCGCGATAAAAGTAGTCGCTTGTCCACAGTCCACGGGTGGAGTCCATTCCAGATGGAATGTGCTCATAGTCAGTGACATAGGCCCCACGCTTATGCGAGACCTGGTGGGTTGCCACGGTTGTCCCCTGGTCAAAGACGGTCAAGACTTGGCCTGTGATGCGCACATCGACAGTGCGGCCAACAAGCTGGTGCGGGACGGAGTAGCGCACCGTTGCAACCGTGATATGGAAATCCGGGGCTACTTTCGCACGCTTCCACTCGGTGTGCTGCCACGGGGTTGCCGGCAGATCGGCAAGGAGATGCTGCTCGTGTGCTTCGAAGAGATCCCTGCGGCTTGACTGCTGGCTGCGAAACGGCACGGAGGTGTTGATCGCGTCGACTAAGCCCACAATCTTTCCGTTGAGCTCGTCTAAGTCAACACACTGGTGGTCTTCAAGGGCGTGGATGATCTTGTGCGTGACGATCTTTACCGCAGCTTCCACATTCGCTTTATCTTTCGGCCGACGCGCGCGTGTGGGAAGTGCTGCTGTGTTGTAGTGCTCCAAGAATTGCTGGTAGGTGTCATTGACCTTCCGATTCCTATCGGCAGTGCTGATCGCGTTTGATGCCGTCGACGCGTTATCGGGGACAACAACCTGGCAGACCCCGCCGAAGTAGTCAAACGCTTGGCGGTGTGCATCAAGCCAGGACTGTTGTCGCTGGTCAACACACGCACAAGCAAACAGCATTCCTGAATACGGCAGCGAGGCGACGAAAATGCTGACTTTCGCACCCGGTGTGCCCGCAGGGTCGTACAGGCGCATCTTGGTCCCTGCCCAATCCACCTGCATCGTATGCCCTGGTGCATGGGTGATCCGGGCGGTAAGCCCGGCTGCATCGACATGGGAAGCGACCAGCTGGCGGAACCGGTCGTAGCTGTAATGGCGCGGGCCCGGCTGGGCGGGGATCGTGGTGTAGCGAGCCCACAATACTTGCAGTGTGTGCTTCGTACGCCCTGTGCGTGCTTTGACGACCGCGTCAAAGTCAATCGGGACGAACTCGCCTTGCCCACTGCTGCGCCCGTCAACGAATATCTCGTCTAGCTCATCATTCGTCAACGCCGCGACCTGCTGGGCAGTAGTCAGGCCAAGGCTTCGCAGCGCTTGGTTCGCCCGAGAAATCGCGCGGTGCGAGCACCCGAGCTGGTCTTCAATCTGGCGGTAAGAACGCTTCCTAATCAGCAGCGTCATCACCGCACGGTAATCCGTCATCAGCGGACTCCTTCCAGTACGCGCCGCACCCCAGTGGTGCGGCTACCGGAAGTATCACCCCGAGCGCTGTGAGCTGCTACCAGATACTCACTGAAGCGCTACCAGATAGTCACGACACTGCTACCAAATAGCCGGTCGCAACACCCAAATGGAGCTAGCTCCGTTTAGGGCCCACCTCTCCTACCCCAGCGCGCCTCTGAGCAACCGCTCCAACAGCACTCCGAATTCTCGTACCGACATCGCTGCGTGCGGCCCAGCCCGGAGGAGGTAGCGCGACACGAGTGCACCAAGCAACACGGTTGAAATGCCAATGACGGCTTCGTGGGCACTCGCCTTTGTGGGTCGATTCTGCCGCTCCTTGAGGTCAAGCAGGAGCTGTTCCGCCTCTGCGAAGATTTCCCTCTCGATGTAACCGGTGACAAGTGCTCGGGTGTCCTCGTCTTCGAACGCGAGACGGAGGGTAGGGAGCACAGTGTGCTGGATCTGGGGTGTCTCGCAGAACGCGACAAACGCGCGCGCAAGCATCGCCGGCAGCGTCGCAAGTGACACCCCTTCGGCGGACCGCACCGTTTTGAAGACCGCGGAAGGACTGAACCCTCCAAGCATCGCCTCGCTAAACAGATTCTCCTTCGTGCCGAAGTAATAATTCACCAGCGCATGATCAACGCCAGCTTCTTGCGCGATGGTGCGGAGCGTCGCGCCTGTATATCCAGACAGGATAAAATTCTTCTGCGCTGCACTAACAATGCGTTCACGGGCATCCGATCCGCCGCGCGGTCGCCCTTGTCGTTTATTCACCACGCTCGACAGCCTAACACCAACAGACCGATGATCGAAGCATGCAAGATACAGACATTCACAACGCTGCGGTGATGATGGACCGGGCTTCGGCCCGGATCATCGACAACGCCAGCTTTACTTTGCCCCAGGGGTCAATGACGGCCCTTGTCGGGCCGTCAGGGTCAGGTAAGACGACACTCATGCGGATGATTGTCGGGACACAAGCCAACGTGAGCGGAGAGGTTCGCGTGCTCGGCCAACCCGCCGGCGACCCCAGCCTGCGAACCCGGGTCACATACGCGACCCAGGCTGCCAGCGTGTTCGAGGACCTCACTGTCCAAGAGAACCTCGACTACGTCCGCAGCATCTACCGGCTCCCAAGGAAGCGGGTTGCTCTTGACGACGTCGCTACCCGTTCAGGCATTTCGACCAACTGGCTAGAAGACACAATCGAGCCGCTATTGGACAACCACCCGTTGCTCGCGAAAGGAATCACCCAACCGGCGCGATACGGGGAAATGCCCTCTAACACCCTTATCGACTAGTCCTTTGTGTCCTCGAACGTGGTCAGCAGCCCTACCCCTGCTTGGTCACGTTCCAGCGCACGCCGAACTTGTCCTCCACCACGCCGAAGTGGTCGCCCCACGACGCGAGGGCGAAGGGCATGACGGTGTTGCCGCCGTCGTCGGCAAGCGTTGCGTAGAGCGCCTCACCTTCCTCCGGCGTCTCCACGTACGCGGTGAAGCCGAAGTCGCCCCGGTTGAGGCTGGTTTCATTGCGCTCGAGGTCGTCTCCGCCCGAAATGGAAAACGGACCGGTAAGCGTGGCGTGGGCGATAGCCTCGCACGGCGGGTCGAAGGGGAACTTCACCCCTTGATCCAGCTGTTCGCCGTAGGTGAGCAGCTCAAGATCGCCGCCGAAGACGGATTGGTAGAACTCCAGCACCTCGCGTGCGTTGCCGGGGAAAGAAACATAGAGCTGTGTCGTCGTTGCCATGTGCGCCGAATCTAACAGGACATGAGAAACACCCGCCGACGCTCGACGGGTGTTTGGGTGGAGACAACCTACGCGGTCTTCTCCTTCGAACGGTCGAAGGCCAGCAGAATCAGGCCAACGACGATCCAGCTGCACAGGACGATCCAGGAACCCTGCGCGTCCGCGCCGTCGAAGAAGCTCAGCGAGCGCACGAGGTAGCCGGTCGCACCAATCGGCATGAGCTGGCCCAGTGCGGACCAGCCGGCCGGCAGCAGCCATGGGCCTGTGGCCAGGCCGGCCAGCGGGTTAGCCACAAAGATGGTCAGCACCACGCCGAGGCCAGCACCCGGCACGCCAAGAAGTGCGCCAAGACCGGCGGTGACCGACGAGGTTGCGGCGATGCCGGCAGCGATAGCCAGCCACTCCATGCCCACGCTGCCGCTGAGCGAGCCGTAGATGCCGTGCAGCATCCAAACCGCAACACCCGCGCCGAGGATGGACACACCCGTGATGACTGCGACCTTCGACCACTTGCGGCCACGAAGCAGCACGGTTGCAAGCATTCCGGAGATCACGCCACCGAACGCGAGCGGCAGGCCGAGCAACGCGAGGCCCTGGGCCTGCGGGTCATCCTCGGTCGTGGGGGCGAGATCCTCGGTCTCCACCGGCATGCCGGAGGACTGCATGTTCTGGGCAAGGCCATTGAGCATCTGCACGTACGGTGCACCGTTACCGGAAGCGGTGTAGACCGTGGCGCTGCCCTGCCCGATTGCGATCGCGCCGACCGCGTCGCGGTTTCGCACCATATCTTCAGCCTCGTCCTGTGAGCTCACCACGACGAAGTCCGGGTGCTCCTCCTGCTGCTCCGCCTGAGCACGCAGCTTCTCAACGACCGGCTCCGGCCCCGCCACTGCCACCGGCACCCCGTCCGGGCCGGAGGCGAAGGTGGGCGCAAGAAACGCCCACAGCATGAGGCCGAGGATTATCGGCAGGCCCAAAATCAGGGCGATGGTCTTTTTCACGGTGCTGTTGGTGTTGTTGATGCGGCTGCCATCGGTGGTGGCGGTTTCCTGTTGCACCACGGTTGTGCTCATCGTTTCCTCCAAGTGGAACAGACTGTTTCGCTTTTACGAAGTGGATCATATTGTTTCATTTGTCGGTTGTCAAGGGTAAAGTGCCGGATATGCGAAAAGATGCTGCTGAAAACCACAAAGCGCTTGTAGAGGCGGCCACGACGCTCATTGCCCAGATGGGGCCGAAGGTCTCGCTGCGCACCATTGCGAAGGAAGCAGAGGTGGGTGTTGCCACCGCGAGCCGCCACTTCCCTACCAAGGATGACCTCTACCGCGCGGTGCTGGAAAACATCATCGACAAGATGCGCGCGATCGTAGACAAGCACGTTCCCCGCCTCCCCGGCGCCCCCGAGGCGACGTGGCGCTGCGCCATCACTGAGATGGTGGACAACGGCTTCCCTGCCGTCGGCCAAGAATTCCTGCCCGTGTTCGCACCCCACATGGGCCAAGAGGAACGAAACATACTGATAGAAAAGGTAAAAGCCCTCTACCGTCCCCTCCTCACGGAGGCGAAAAAGTACGGGCTGTGCCCCGGCGACCTCGACGTCCCAGACTTCCATTTCGGCATCATCACACTGTCGCGGCCGCTGCCAACCATCGCAGAAGAGGTGTTCGCCCGTAGCAGGGGGTGGCTCGTAGACGTGTTTATCGACGGGCTGCGGGCGCAGGCCGAAGGGTCACAAAGCAACCACTCACAAAGCACAATCGTGTAATTCGTGCCACAATGCGGCGGTGTGAGGATCGAGAAGCAACGCTCCCGAAAACCGTCCAGCAATCCGAAGTACGCAACCTCCCCCTCCACCACCCACTACCGCGGCACGTCGCCGGCACGCATGCAGGCGTCACGGTTCCGCAATAAGCAGCGCATCCCGATGACTCCGGCGTATTAAAGGCCGTTACAGGAGTTCGTCGATAAGCGAGCGCACACGGGCGTCAATGTCGTCGCGTACGAGGCGCATGCGCTGCATGCCTTCGATGCCGAGGAGCGAGGGTTCGTCGGTACGCCAGCGCTCCAGCGTGCCGCGTGCGTCGTTGGGCATGTCCACCTGCGCGTCTTCGCCGAGCACCACAACGCGATCAACGCTGCGCAGCAGTTCCGGATCGATGGGTTTGGGCGTGCCGCGCGACATGTCGGCGCCGGCCTCTGCGATCGCCTCGACCGATTCCTGGTTCAGCGACGTGCCAGGTTTGGTGCCCGCGGAGTGGATGCCGAGCTGGCTTCCCGCGTGCTTCTCGGCGAGCGCCGCCGCCATCTGGGACTTTCCGCCGTTGCCGACGCACACAAACAAGACTGAGGGCTTCATAACGTCTCCTTAGGACAATTTGGGCAGGGTTGGGTCACCCGGGAACAGTTTCGGGCCGATCCCACGCATGAGGTAGACGAGGCCGACGAGGATAGGGATCTCGATAAGCGGCCCGATGGTGCCCGCCAGCGCCTGGGCGGAGGTGGCGCCGAACGTGCCGATCGCCACTGCGATGGCCAACTCGAAGTTGTTGCCGGCAGCCGTGAACGCCACCGAGGCCGACTGGGCGTAGTCCATGCCGGACAGTTTGGCTACCAAGAGTGCAATAGCGAACATGCCGACGAAGTAGCACAGCAGCGGGATCGCCACCCGTGCCACCGTCCACGGCTGGGAGAGGATCTGGTCGCCTTGCAACGAGAAAAGCAGGACGATTGTGTACAGCAGGCCGATCAGCGCGAGTGGGGAGATCCGGGGCAGGAAGGTGTTTTCGTACCAGTCGCGGCCCTTGGTGCGCTCGCCGATAATGCGAGACAGCAGCCCGGCCAACAGCGGGATACCCAAAAAGACCAGCACGGAGGACACGATCGCCCAGAACGAGAACTTCACCGAGGTGGTTTCCAGCCCCAGCCAGGCAGGCAGGATTTGCAGGTAGAACCAGCCGAGTACGCCGAACATGACCACCTGGAACACCGAGTTGATAGCTACCAGCACTGCGGTGGCTTCCCGGTCAGCGCAGGCGAGGTCGGACCACACCAACACCATGGCGATGCAGCGGGCGAGACCGACGATGATCAAACCGGTGCGCAGCTCCGGGGCATCTGGCAGGAAGATCCAGGCGAGCGCGAACATGAACGCGGGGCCGACAATCCAGTTCAAGATGATGGACACGGTCATGAGACGTTTGTCGGTGGCAATCTCGCGGGTCTTGTCGTAGCGCACCTTGGCCAAGGGCGGGTACATCATCACCAACAGGCCGAGCGCGATCGGAAGCGAGATGCTTCCGACTTCGAGACTCTCAAGTGCGCCCGAAAGCCCCGGCACCGCTCGGCCGAGGGCGAGGCCCGCCGCCATGGCGAGCATGATCCACACCGGCAGGAAGCGGTCAAGAAACGACATACGCTCTACCGGCTGAGAGGTTGTGTCTTCCATCTGGAATCCTTATCTATTGACAGCATTCAAAACGAACACTAAACAGCATATTTATCACTGTCAATATGACGAGGTAGGAAGAATGAACGATTACGTCGCCACCACAGAAAACACCGGCCTCGACTGCTGCTCGCTGGGCTCCGGCTTGCTCTCCGAAGACGACGCGACGCGTTACGCGGACCTGTTCAAAGTTTTAGCGGACCCCGGCCGACTACAACTTCTCTCCAGAATCGCCGAAGAGGGCTGCGAGCCGATGAGCGTGGGCGAACTCACGCAACGCTCCGGGCTAAGCCAACCGACAGTTTCCCACCACCTCAAAAAGCTTACCGAGGCCGGCCTCCTAGAAAAGAGCCGCCAGGGCAGGACAGTCATACACCGGCTGCGCCCGGAGCTGTTCGAGGAACTTCGCACCGTGCTGCAAATCGGCTGAGGTGTCTACCGTCTGTCAGCATTCCTCTCCCAGGCACGCAGTATCAACTATGTCGCAACTTCGGACATGTTGGTTTACTGAGAGAGGCGTCGCTATGGATGCGTGCGTTGCAGCACCGAATGACCACGCCCAGGCCAAGAGCACGTCGCCGTGCCCAAACCCTCCACCTCGGTCCCGATGCATGCAAGACCCAAACCGGAGCCTCGCAGGAGGACGTTGCCTCTATCCATCAAACGGAAACACCGACATCGGGATCACATACGCCCCTCTCGAAGCCCCACGGTGCGCAAGTTCGCTGAGCTTTGCAAGACGTTTCCCTTCCGCATCAACGCGGGGATCTGCAAACGAAAAGGAATGCACGCGTAGGCTTTCCGCACCGTCCCTCGGCTGAGTGACCACATGTGCTTGCTCACCGTCGATGGTGACAGACACGGCCCGTCGATCCGCGCCAATGAGCGGCTCAGATTCCCTGGCAACCTGGCTCACCAGGTCTACTTCCGTCACGGTGCCGCGGTGAGAAACAAACGACACGTTGCCTTGCCTGTAGCGAGAAGAGCTGTTGAGTCCCGGTGCGGGCAGTGTTTTCAGCTTCCCCTCGTGCTGCAAAGCTGGCTCCGTGCTAGCGCCATCGACAGAAAATACATCTGCGCCGCCGGAGCCATCGGGGAACGCAATGTAGGAGGGCTCTTCTCCGCATCCGAGGGCGGAGAAGAATTCCGATGCGACGACGCCGGACGGGTCGCCGTCGATAAGTGCTTCGGACAGCAGCCCACTTTCGCCCATCCGCACAAGTGTGAGTCCACTGCCGTCATCTTCATCGCGTTCTATCCAGACTGCGGTCTTGTCATCGCACGCCCTCAGCGCAACTGGCCGCAGATCACGCGTGACCACGCTTGTCGCGTCTTTGGTGGCAAGGACGATACGGCTCGCGTACGCGCTCGAGTTCCCGCTTTCGTTGAAAACGAAAACTGCTGTTTCAGCGTTTGCCGATCCAGCTGACGTTGACTGAGTCGGCAGTCCCAGATTCGCAATCGGCCTCACGTGGAGTTTCTTGAACTGCGAATCAAAAACAACCAGCTGGTCCCTATCCGGAGCCACAAAGTCTTCGCCGAGTCTTTGCATCGATGGGTTGTACACCGGTGCAAGCTCCGCGAGGGATCCTGCCTCATCCGCGCTCGCTACGAACACATAGTTGTGGTTGTCTGCGGAGGGAGCGGCGGAGACAGCACGAGCGATCCCAGCCCACTGCCACGAAGCGGAATCAGGCGTGGGCGCAGCGCTCTCGTCCGTGCACGAAGCAGCCCCAAACGCACATGCCGCCAGGATACCTGCCCCGAGGGCGCTCCTGAGTTGTCTTGCTAACATTGCCGATCTTTAGGATCTGCCGCGGTTTAGGCGCCGTGGAGCGCCGCTTCGATCAGCCACGTGAGGTCGAAGCGGTAGTGCTCCTCGCCCCCATCCAGGTAGGTTTCCGCCATGTAGATGAGGAACTCGACCCACCTCGCCTGGTTCGCATCCGCCACCCAGGTGGCAAGGCTCATAGAAGCGGGAAGGAAGATCGTCCACGTCTGGTCTGGGTTATCGCTCACGCTGACTTCTGCAGGCAGCTGCGTCCAGTCGTGATCCTTGAGCTGCTGCTCGATTGCTGCTTGCAGCGCATCAGCGTCGTATCCGCCCTGGCGCACCTCATCGTGATTCCAGGAGAGCTTTACGATGTCGAGCTCCCCGCGCGTATTACGGTTCGTGCGCTCTGCTTCTTCGTTGGCCAATGTGGTCTCCTTCTCTTAGCAGACTAAGCAGTACGCTACGGGCCAAGTGTATACACGCCCAACACATACAACTACCGGCTCGCAGGTACGCTACGCTCAGACTATGCGAATCCTCCCGGCCCTCTCGCTTGTTGCAATCCCCTGCCTTATCTTGAGCGGATGCAGCGGTGATACAGAATCCCAAGAACAACCCGCAACCATCACGGTGACGCAAACGACGGTCCAGTCCAATTCACCAGATGCCACGGACCAGCCGGCGCCGTCCGAGCAGCAGACGGAGCCGCAGGAGGAAACACAGGAAGAAGCACCTGCCTCCCCTGCCCCAAATGCTGGTTACACCATCAACCCGGGCCAGATCGGCGGGGACTGCGGCACAACGGCAGACGGGATGACGCTAAGCGCCGCGGACGCAACCTCATGTGAGTTTGCCGGCGCGATGTACGAGGCGGGTATAAACGCCGAGTACCGATGGAGGCAGCTCAGCCCAGACAGAAATGGTGCCTACGGCGCTGAGCTCACTGTCGCCAGCCCCATCACCAAGGAGACTTACGAGATTTCCTGTGCGATCGGAAGCGATCAACGCTACCTGGGCTGTGGCGTATACGACGACAACTCAGTCCACGTCTCCGTTGGTCCTGTCACCGACTACGGCGGCTGGACCTCTCGTCTCAACATCGTCGAGTACCAGCCCCAACCCCCGCAATAAACGTCAAAAGGGCCAGCCACATCCACGTGGCTGGCCCTGTCTGTGTAGTGCCCGCTAGAACTCCGCCGGCATGATGGCCCAGGCCGCGAGGTAGGCCAGGAACATCGGGAAAATGCCAAACAGGAGCAGGAAAACTGCGATCACACGCACGATCACCGGGTCGATGTTGAAGTACTGGGCGAATCCGCCGCAGACGCCGCCGATCACCTTGTCGGTCGTGGAGCGGGTCAGGCGCTTCGGAGCGTTGTTCGGGTTGTAGTTCTGGTAGGTCATCTCGGTTACTCCCCTTCTTTGTGTGCCGCTGTTGTGTACGGTTCCCATTAAACGGAAAAACGCCAGCGGCGACAACGGGGTTTGCCCGGATAACTACCCTGATCTTTTACCCCTAGGGGTTAGCGGCGCGACGGATCCGTCATCGGCTGCGCGCCGCGGTAATCCGCGTGCCCCGGCACATTGGTCACGCCCAAGACGCTCGTGAAAAACGCGCGCAGCGGCGCAGCGGTCTCCGGGTCCATGTGATCGAAGACAAGCCGACGCACGCTTTCCACGTGCTCCGGGGCCGCAGCCTCGAGCCTGCGCATCCCCTCGTCGGTCAGGCACACGAGCACGCCGCGGGCATCCCCGGGGCTCTTCGCCTTGGTCACCAGCCCGCGCTTTTCCATCCGGGTGACCTGGTGGGAAGTCCGCGAGCGGTCCCAGTCCAAGACCGCGCAGAGGTCACGCAGGCGCAGCGAGTGATTCTCGGCCTCGGACAGGCTCACCAGCACCGAGAACTCCGAGGAAGACAGGTCAGATTCCGCCTGCAGCGTGTCGTCGATTACACGCGAGATCTTTCTCGACGCCGCGAGCATGAGCCGCCAGAGTTCCTGCTCATCATCGTTGAGCCAGCGAGGATCAAGTGTCATGCGACTTACCTTAGTGGATGTGTCACGGTGCCTGAAATGAATGCCTTAGGTAAAACCTCTCACTGCTCGTCTGCATGCTTCAGCTCATCAATATGCACCGTCTTTGCCGCGGCGACGCGGTCGAAGCGCTGCGGGAAGCACGTCAGCACGAGCACCTGCGCGTTCTTGCCCGCCTGGGTAAACAGCGTATTCATCAGCGCAAGTCGCTCTGGATCGGTGGCTCCGAGCGCGTCGTCCACCACCACGGGCACCGGGGCGGTCTCGCCGGTTTCGGTGACTAGGTCCGCGATGGCGAAGCGTGTGAGTAGGGCGAGCTGTTCTTTCGCGCCGCCGGAGAGGGACTGGAGGGGCACGGTGACGTCGCCAAGCGAGCGATCCGTAATCTGCAGCCCTTCGCCGAAGTTGAAATCGACGTCCTTGCCGTAGATCACGCGGGCACGCTTGCGGATGGCCGCGTTGAAGGGCGCGGTGTACTTCGCTCGCGCTTCCTCGCGGCAGGCATAGAGCGTGGTGCGCAGCAGCTTGATCGCCTCGGCGCGGCGGGTGGCCTTGTCAAGCTCGGTCTCCGCCTTTTCCAGGCGTGCCTCGGCCTTGTCGGCCTGCTCGGCGGCACCGGTGGCTTGCTCGATGCGGCCACGCAGCTCGGTAATGCGGATGGTCGCCTCGTTCTTGCGTTGCTGCATGTTCGCCACGCGCGCCTGCTCTGCCTCGAGCAATGTGTGGGCAAGCTCCACGTCGGCCTCGTCAGCAGCGGCGGCGAGCGTGTCCGCCTCCTGCGTCGCTGTTTCAAGCGCGGCTTCCGCCTCCTTGTGCGCGGCCTCGAGCGCCTCGCGCGGCTGCGCGTCTTCCGCAGCGGCGAACTCCTTGTCCGCGCCTGCTGCCTCGGTGGCCTTGGCCTCCACCCGCGCCTCCAGCACCGCGAGTGCCTTTGCTGCTTTGAGCTCTGCGTAAGGTTTCAGAGCCGCCTCCGCCTGCTCCGCCTCGCGCTCGGCCGCGCCGAGTGCGGTGTGGGCGTCCCTGACCGCGTTTTCGGCGTCCGCCTCGTCGATGCTCTCAGCCTTGTCATCCACGCCCAGCGCCTCGGCGAGCTCTGCAATGCTCGCGGCCAGGCGCTCGTGCTCCGAAGCGAGCTCCTCGCGGTCGGCACCGGCGAGTACGTCCTCGCGTCGGCGGCGCGCGGCCTCTACTTCGGCGGCCTGCGCCTTGTGCGCATCGCGCAGGTCACGCAGCTCTTCGACGCTCTCGCAGCCGGCGGCCTCAAGCAGCTCGGCAAGCGCCGCTTCCGCCTCGCGGACCGCCTCGCGCGGGTCCTGGGCACCTTGGGCGGCGCGGTAGGTCAGCTGAAAGCCTTCGATGTCGATGCGGGTGCCGTCGAAGACGTTGATTTCCGCCGACTCCGTGGCTTGGACTTCTACCGTCTCGCCGTCGACGGTGACCGTGCCGTCCTTACCGCTAAGCTCCACCTTGGACGAGGCCGCGTCGCGTAACTTGCGCTGCAGCGCGACCTCGTTTTCTGCGGTCTCAGCCGCGCGCACGTCGGCGTCCGTGATCTCTTTTGCAGGTGTGGCATCGAGCGCTTCGCGGTAGGCCTTCTCAGCCTCCTTGACGCGCTTCAGGTGCGCCTCCACCGTCGCATGCCGCTGCGTGGCGCGCGCGAAATCGCGGCGCTGCTCGGCCTTTTTCACTTCAGCGCGGGCCGCAGCCACGGCTTCTTTTGCCTTGGTGAGCCCCTCCCGCAGCTGCGTGACCTGCGTCTCCTCGTCTTCCGCGGCTTCACGCGCGGGCTCCAGCGATGTGCGTAGGTCTGCTTCCTCCTTGCGCAGTACCGCGACGCGCTCGGCCAACGCGGTGCGTGCTTCCAAATCCTGGGTCGCGCGTTTGCGCTCGTGCGCGGCTTGCTCGCGCTTCGCGTTCGCCTGCCCGAGCTTTTCCGCCAGTTCTTCTGCCGCCTTGGCCTCCTGCACGCGCTTTGCCAACGCCTCCTCTGCTCCGGGCAGTTCGGCGTCGACCTGGGCGATCTCTTCCTCGCGGCGGGCGACTTCGTCGACGTAGCGGCTCAGGCTCTCAACCTCGGCTACACGTGCCTCATATTCCTCGCGGGCCTGCTCCACATCGGTCGCGAGTTTTTTAAAGCCCGCCTTCGGCTTCGGGTTCGCGGCGTTGGTCCAATACTTGGTGTATTCCGCGTCGACGTCCTGCATGAGTTGGGTGTCCTCCACCCCGGAATCGCCGTCGCCCTCGCCTGCGTCGAGCGCGGTGGCGATCGTGGGCACGCCGGCTGCTTGTACTGCGGGGTCGAGCTCGCCCTGGCGCAGGAACAGCGTCTCCATCAGCGTGCGGTCAAGGTGCTCATCCAGGATGCGGGCGAGCTCGTCGTCGGCGTTGCGGCCAGTGAAATTCTCCCGGCGCGGCGCACGCACGGTCAGTTCCGCCTGCGCGGATTTCAGCCAGCGCTTGCGCACGGTGAATTCCACCTCGCCCACGGTCGCGGTGAGTTCGACCTCGGGGCCGACGTCCTTGTTCGCCGGGGCGTACTTGGCAATCTTTTTGCCCTTGGCGGAGTGGCGCTCGTTGAGCACCAGGTCGATGCCTTCCAGGATGGTGGACTTGCCTGCCTCGTTGGGGCCGTGGACGATGATCACGCCGGTCTCGGGCAGCTCTTTAAGCTCAAGGTGCTCGATGGCGCGGAAGTTCGTGATGGTCAGGGAGTGGATACGCATGGGCTAGTTCGCCTCCTGGGAGAGTCGGAACAAAAGGTTGACCGCGTCACGGGCGGTGGCATCACCCGCGGTGGCCTGGCCGATGAGTTCGTGCATGGCCTGGTTGGCAAAACCGGTCAGCGGGAGGTTGTCCAGCTCGTCCTGGCTGGGTTCGAGGTGAAGATCCATGAGCCGCTCGCGCGGGTACAGCGCTGCGAAGACAGGCTCGAGTTCGCCCAGTTCCCGCTCCAAGGTGCGGGTAGCTTCTAACCCGAGCGTGCCGGTGAGCGTGTACTTAATCACGGTGCGGTCCTTGTCCGGGTACTCCCGCAGCTGGGCAATCACGACGTCGACGTCGTCTGCGTCGGCGACCTCCCAAAACAGCGCATCAAAGGTCCAGGTGCCGGTGCGGACCTTATCCACCTGCACCTGTGCGCGCCCGTCCTGTTTGTCTATCTCCACGACCAGCGCGTTGCCGGAGTCGGCCTCGCCGCCGATCTCAGGGCCGGTGTGTTCTGCATAATCGGTGGTCTCCGGCGCCCCAGAGAACCAGACCTTCCCGCTCGCACCCAGAGACGCGGTCGAGTGCGAATCCCCCAGCGCAACATAGTCGACCACCCCACGGTCCAGCGCGTCTTCTAACACGTCGAGCTGGATCAGCGCTTCAGTCTCTTCCTTGCCAAAGCCCTGGACCTGGCCGTGGCCGACTAAAATGCGCACGTCGTCGGTGGGCTCAAGCCCGCGCACCACGCGGGCGCAAAGATCCTCGGAGGGGTGCTTGGTCAAAAGCGGCGCGCCGACGACCTCTACTCCTGCGGCGACCTCCACCGGTGCCTCGTCGGCAAGCACTGTGACATTGGGGATGTCCTCGGTGTGGCGGAAGACCGAATCGGCCACCAACGGGTCGTGGTTGCCGGGGAGTAAGTAGACGGGCACGGGCAGGCGGCGCAGTGCCTCGAGCGCGCGGCCGAGCGTGCGCTTCTCTAGGGCGTTGTGCTCAAACACATCGCCGGCGATGACGATAAAGGCGGCACCCCGCTCGACTGCGAGCGTGCCGAGCGCGTCGATAGAGCGCTCGCGCGCCTCGTCGAAACGCGACTGCGCCTCCGGGCTTAAGAACTTTCGCGTCATCCCGATCTGCAGATCGGAGCTATGGATAAATGTTGTTTTTGTCATGCCCTTTACATCTACCAGGGACGCCGGACACACGCCCGCCATTTGTCAAACAAATGTGCTAATCCTCGCGGGTGAGGTCCTCGTAGAGCTCCTCAATGTCGGCCACCGCGCGCATTTGGTCAATGTTGGTAAAAGAGATGGACTGCATCGCGGTCTGTAGTAGGTCCATGTCGGAGTCCTCAATCATCGGCGCGATCTTCGGGTTCGGCAGATCGGGCAGCTTACGCCCGGACCAGAAGAACTCGGAGCCCGGGACCGTGCTCTCGTGCGCAATCGAGGCGGCTTCCTCGCGCACGACCTGCTCTAAACCGGCGACGGTCACGTCCCGGAGGCTAAAGACCAGCGAGGGCGTGTCGTCCAGCTTCTTCGCTGCGCAATCCGCCACCGCCACGACGTGCTTGCACACCAGCGCGCTGTCCGGGCAGGTACAAGAAAAATAGATCTCCTCCGGCTGCGCAAAGAGCAGCACGTCGAGCACCTCGTCGTTGATATCGCCCTTCAGCGCACGGTCGACCGCCCCGGCCTCGCGCGCGAGGCGCCCGAGCGCCTCGCGGACCTCAGCAGCGGAGCGGAAAGGCAGCAGGATCGACACCTCAAACGGGTAATTCTGGCTGCCCACCACCGAGGCCGTAATCCGTGCCCGGTCAAAGTGCAGGTCATGCACGTGTCCGCCGGCAGCGTACTCCCGCCCGCGGGTGGCACGCCCGAGGTCGGTCTGCCGCACCGCCGCGTTGATCATCCGCATCGCGGGCTGGTTCATCGCGCGAGCGGACATCACCCGCTCGCCGGTCTCGGCGGCCGAGGACACGCGCTTGCGCTGCCCAAAGTTGGCGTAGATGACATTGCCCTCTTGGGGGCGCTTCTTTTTTGTCATTACTCTTGCCTCCCTCGGTAGCTGATCAGGCGCGACAGATCCTCGGTGTCCAGCTCAGTAATCCAACCCTCGCCTTCGCCGACGACGGTGCCGGCTAGCTGCATCTTGCCGTCGAGAATGTCCTGGATGGACTCTTCCATCGTGCCCTTGGTAATCATCTTGTACACGGTCACGTCCTTGCGCTGCCCGATGCGAAAGGCGCGGTCGGTGGCCTGGTTTTCCACCGCCGGGTTCCACCAGCGGTCCATGTGCACCACCACCGACGCCGCCGTGAGGTTCAGCCCGGTACCGCCCGCCTTTAAGCTCAAAAGCATCGCGCGCGGCCCGTCGTCGCGCTGGAAACGTTCCACCATCGCGTCGCGCGCCGACTTGCCCACCCCGCCGTGCAGAAACGGAATCTCCTCGCCGAGCTGCTCGGAAAGGTAGGGCTGCAAAAGGTCACCAAAGGCCTTGTACTGGGTAAAGATCAGGACCCGCTCGCCTTGCTCCACGGCCTGAAAAAGCAGTTCCATGAGCTTGGCTACCTTGCCGGAGCGCTGCTTGCCCTTGACGGTGACCGGCGAGCCGTCGCCAAGAAAGTGCGCGGGGTGGTTGCACACCTGCTTAATGCGCGTGATCGTGGCCAGGACGAGCCCGCGCCGCGCCATCCCCTCGCGCCGCTCGAGCTCCTGCTTCGTGCTGCCCACCAGCGCGGTATACAGCGCTGCCTGCTCGTCGGTCATGTCGACGGCGATGACGTGCTCGCGCTTTTCCGGCAGGTCATCAATGATCGCGGCATCCGTCTTCACCCGCCGCAGAATAAACGGCGCGGTCAGCCGCTGCAGCCGCTGCCCCATCTCTGCCGCCAACTCCTCGTCGCGCTGCGACTCAATCGCCTTGGCGAAGTGATTGCGGAAAAACGCCTGCGAGCCCAGCATCCCCGGGTTCACCCAATCAAGCAGGCTGCGCAGTTCAGCCAGCTTATTTTCAATCGGGGTGCCGGTCAGCGCAATGCGGTGTCTTGCGGGTATTGCCCGCACGCTTTTCGACGCCTGCGTCCCCGAATTCTTAATCGCCTGCGCCTCATCACAGACCACATGGTCCCACTCCACCAAGGCAAGCTCGCGCGCATCGCGGCCCACCACGCCGTAGGAAGTAATCACCAGGTCCGCTCCCGAGAGCTTTTCCACCAGCTCCATCCCCTTTGCGCGCCCGCTGCCGTGGTGGACCACCACGTCCAAATCGGGCACGAAGCGGGCGGCCTCGCGCGCCCAGTTGCCCACCACCGAGGTCGGCGCGACCACCAGCGTCGGTCCCTGGACACGGTCCGCCTCGTGCTCGACGGCGAGCAGGGCCAGCAGCTGGAGGGTTTTGCCCAGCCCCATGTCGTCGGCAAGCACGGCCCCAAGATTGTTTCTCGACATGAAGTCGAGCCAATCCACACCGCGACGCTGGTACTCGCGCAAGTGCGCGTGCACCGTGTCCGGGATTTCCACCCGCTCCGGGGCCGGGCGGTCCTGCCCGCCGAGAAGCGAAGTAAACCAGGTCGAGCCGGTAAATTCGATCGGCTCTTCCGTCAGCGACTCAAGCGCGAGCTGGCGCAGCTCCGCCGCAGAGACCACACCCTCACCCTCGTCTTTGAGCAGCTCCTCGTAGCGCTGCTGGGCCTGCGTTGCGGCCGCGCGCAGCGCTTCCGCATCGTCGGAGCCCGCGGCCTCTGCGAGCTCGGCAAGATTTTCCGCCCGCTCGACGGCAGCCTTGGCCTCCTCGAGCGCGCTGCGCTGCAGCTTCTTCATGTACTGGCGGGTGCGCGACAGGTCCTTCCCGTTGGCCAGCACCCACTCCCCGCGCAGTTTGATCAGGCCGGTCTTGGAGTTGATCAGCTCCTTCATCTCCGCCTCGGTCAGCTCGGTATCCCCCACCGAGATCCGCCAGTCGTACTCCACCAGCTGATCAAAGCCGATGCGGGTCACCGTGGAGGAATCATAAGGGTTCTCCGGCTTGCTCACCTTCAGCTTCGCCGAGGTCACCGCGCGCGACCACGCCTTCGGCAGCATGACGGTAAACCCGGCCTGCTGCAGTTTCGACGCTTCGGTTTCCACAAAGCGCACGATCTCCTCAGTCGACAGGTAGCAATCCCAATCGCCGCTGCGCAGGTCGCGAAAACCCCCGTGGCGGCGGTAATCCACCAGCTCGCTGACATCGATCGCGCGCTGCAACGTATCACGCAAGGTCTGCGCGGTCTGCGCGTCGTAATCCGACTGGCGCACCGGCCGCGGCGCGTCAGCGTCCGCGCGCACCTGCACCCGCACCGGCCACGTGAGCTCGCCGGTGGATTCGGCGGACTCGGCAGACTCCGCATCATCTGGCTCGTCGTCAGGTGCCTCGACCAAAAACACCAGCTGCAGGTTCGCCGCGGTAATCGAGCCGCTCCAGTCGTTGATCTTGGACACCAACGACGCGCCACCCCGGCGCAGCGGCGTGCCGAAGACCAGCGAGGCCACGAAGTCGTGCCACGGGTACGGTCGCACCCGCGCCGGGACCCCCATCGCGTGCAGCCGCTCGGTGGCGATCCAGTGGGTAAGCGTCTGCGCCAGATCTTCGCTGATATTCGGATCATTGAGCACAATCACCCCTGGGGCCGCTGCCACCATCTGCGCCAGCCACCCGCGCTCTTTGACACCCGTGCCCAGCTTAAACTGCGCGTAGAAGTGCGCATCCCGCTTCGGCACGTGAATGGTCACGCGCCCGGCGCGCACGAACTGGGCAAGCCCCTGGTAGGCGTGGATCAGCCACTTGAGGTCGGGGGCGAGGGTGGCGCGCTGGTCATCGTCGAGAAGCGAAAGCTTGTCCAAGGCCGCGACGGTGCGCGTCGGCGAGAACGTGGCCGTCGGTGCGCGCAGCGTAACCTGCTTGCCCTTCGGGGTTTGCAGCGTGATCGGCGCGCGGCCGCGAAAATGATTGCCCGCCAAAAGCTCCGTGACCAGCCGCGGAAAGGTGCCGTCCGGCACATCCGCAAAGGTGAGCACCCGGTGACCGGAGACCTGCTCAACCCAGATGTTGAGCCCGGACTCCGGCAACCAAAGTCCGTGGAGCAGGTATTGAGGCATACCCACCCTTATACCACCTCGAAATTTCTTCGCATCCGATTGGACCCCGCCCACATGTGTCCTGTAGCCCTGTTACACTACGGTTCCTGTAATGCAATTCACACTATTACCCCAAGGAGATGCAGATGTCTGACAGCTTCTGGCTTGTCGTCGCCATCGTGCTCTACTTCGGCGTCATGGTCGCAATCGGATTCTACTCCTGGCTCCAGACGCAGAAGTACGACGACTACGTGCTCGGCGACCGCGGCCTCCACCCCTTCGTCGCCGGACTCTCCGCCGGCGCCTCCGACATGTCCGGCTGGCTGCTCATGGGCCTGCCCGGCGCACTGTTCGTGTCCGGTATGAGCGAGCTATGGATCGCCATCGGCTTGCTCATCGGCTCCTGGTGCAACTGGAAGTGGGTCGCCCCACGCCTGCGCGCCTACACCGAAGTCTCCAACGACTCGATCACGCTGCCCAGCTTCTTTGAGAACCGTACCCGCGACTCCTCGCGCGTGCTGCGCGTCGTCGCCTCACTGATCATCATCTTCTTCTTCACCTTCTACGTCTCCTCCGGCATGGTCTCCGGCGGCCGCTACTACGAGTCCACCTTCGGCGGCGAGTACCTCGTCGGCATGCTGATCGTCGGCTCGATTACGGTGCTCTACACCTTCATCGGTGGCTTCCTGGCCGTCTCTTACACGGATGTGGTGCAGGGCGTGCTGATGTTCCTCGCCCTGATCACCGTCCCGATCATGGCGCTGATCGCCGTGGACAACCCGGGCGAGCTCTTCTCCTACGCCACCGACCACTCCTACGGTCCGTGGCCGGAGGGCAACCCCGACTTCTTCAACATGGTCGCTGGCGTGTCTGCCGCCACCATCATCGGCAACATCGCCTGGGGACTGGGCTACTTCGGCCAGCCCCACATCGTCACCCGGTTCATGGCGCTGCCCTCTCCTACGGAGGCAACCGCTGCCCGCCGCTCCGGCATCATCTGGGTCAGCTTCTGCTTCCTCGGCGCGATCTTCACCGCCTTGGTCGGCACCCTGTTCTTCTCCCAGACCACCCACTCCGTGACCGACCAGGAAGGCTTCGAAACCATCTTCCTGGACCTTGCGCGCATCCTGTTCCACCCGCTCATCGCCGGTCTGGTGCTCACCGCTGTGCTCGCCGCGATCATGTCCACCATGTCCTCGCAGCTGCTGGTCACCTCGTCCGCGCTGGTGGAAGACCTCTTCCGCATCTTCCGCAAGGAAGCCAGCCAGACCACCCTGCTGGTCGCCTCCCGCACCATGGTCGTGGTCATCGCGTTGATCGCCATGCTCATGGCGTTTAACCCCTCGGACACCATCCTGGGACTGGTCGGCTTCGCTTGGGCCGGCTTCGGTGCCGCCTTCGGCCCCGTGATCGTCGCGTCGCTCTACTGGCGCAGGCTCACCGCACCGGGCGCGATCGCTGGCATGATCGTCGGCGCCGTCACCGTATTCGTGTGGGGCTCCGTCGACGCGCTCTCCGGCATGATCTACGAGATCGTCCCAGGTGTCCTCCTCGCCACCATCGCGATGGTGGTCGTGTCCCTGGCCACCAAGCCCAAGCCGGGCGTGGCCGAGGAATTCGACACCGCCGTCGCCGTCACCGACTACGCGTTCGCCCACCCCGAGGCGAACTTCCACGAGTCGCTCGAAGCCGTCGAGCACAAGAAGTAGCGGGAACCTCCGCACGTGCGCATGCGTCTAATGATGCATGCGCATTTTTCTTGCCCTCTTAACCGTTGCCACACTTCTCATCGTCCCCTTCCCTACGCCGCGCAGCCAATTCGGCGTCAGCGCGGGCCCGCCGCGCGCTACGGTGCTCGGCTACAGCCGCGATGCCTTCGGCACCGGCTGGGCCTCGCTTGCCGACGGTTGCACCACCCGCCAAGCCGCCCTCACCGCCACCTTCGGCGCCGCCCCTGTTGCCGGCTCACCCCGTGACAGCTGCCCCGCCCCGCGCGACACGCCCGTCGTCGGGCCCTATACCGGTCAACCGATTACTCCTTACGACGTAGAGCTCGACCACGTCCTGCCCCTCTCCGCCGCCTGGGACCTGGGCGCCCACGCGTGGGAGCAGTCGCGTCGTGAAGCCTTTGCCAACGACCCGCTTAACCTCGTCGTTGTTGCGGCCGCCGCCAACCAGCAAAAGTCCGACCAATTGCCCAGCGAATGGATGCCACCCAAGCACGCACAGCGCTGCGCATACGCGCACAGACTCGCCGACGTCGCCCGCGCCTACGAGCTCTCCCTGCCGCGAGCCGATCTGCGCGAGATGCGCCGCGCCTGCGGCGGCATTGCCGGGCTTCTTGGCGCTCGTGCCATGTGAACTGTGACGATGTTGGCCGGTTGCCGTAAGGTGGTGCAGCATGGTTACCTTTTTCACTGCTCTGCACGTGGTCGCAGCGATCATCCTGCTCGGCCCCGTCGTCGTGTCCACCTCCATGTTCCCCAAGCAAGCCGTCGAGGCCCGCACCGGTAGCGAGGAGGCCACTGGCCGCGCCTCCGTGCTGCACAAGGTGACGAATACCTACGGCATGCTCTCCGTGCTGGTCCCGCTGCTCGGCGGGCTGGTCATGGCCACCGACTGGGGCGCTTACAAGACCAACTACTTCCTCCACACCGCGATCATCCTGTCCGTGATCGCGTGGGGCCTGCTCTTCTTCATGGTCATCCCGCAGCAGCGCGCCATCATGGGCTCGCTCGGCGCACTCTCCCCCGCCGACGGCGACGCATCCGACGCCGCGTCGAACTTCGAAAAGGCCAAGGCGAAGGCCGCCGCAGGCGCTGGCATCTTCAACCTGCTGTGGCTGCTCACCTTCATCCTGATGTTCCTGCCGGCCCCGGCCTAACGCGCCGCTTACGCTTTCAGCCCCGCACTACCCGGTGCGGGGCTTTTTAGTGCATAAACTGCTGCGCGAGTTCACTTTTTGGGAGTAAAAATCACTATTGACGCTGTCACCTGCGGGTTTGGTGCAGGTGGTGTGGCCTGACCACCGCGGGCAGCTGCTGCCTGTCGAGATTCGAGATCTCGCTGAGCGAAAACCGAACGGAGACCGCCCTCGCATCGATGTGTGCTTCGCTGACTGGCCGCCTGCTGATGGTCTGCACACCCCTTTTTGACCCTTAACCCAAAAATAACCCCGCAGGTTTCCCTGCGGGGTGTTGTCATTAGAACGGTACTTCTTCGCCCTCGGACCGCGACGCTGCGGCTGGCGAGTGAGCGGACCAGGGTCAGACCGAGGAGAGCGCCCTTGCCTTGATCTGGTCGAACTC
>OJLW01000404.1_pt1 | contig 22381 bp, 16 predicted proteins | sample 1597021 | NCBI WGS metagenome assembly OJLW01 (sample SAMEA3904676, study PRJEB24821) | metagenome | biome: Builtin; feature: hospital; material: surface | place: USA | collected 2013-06-03
CACGAGCTGGGAGACGACGACACGCTCGGTGCCGTTGACGATGAAGGTGCCCTTGTCCGTCATCAGCGGGAAGTCGCCGATGAACACGGTCTGGGACTTAATCTCCTGCGTATCGTTGTTGATGAACTCCGCGGTGACGTACAGCGGCGCGGAGTAGTTGATGTCCTTGTCCTTCGCCTCCTCGATCGTGTACTTCGCGTCCTCAAAACGCGGCTCGGACAGTGTCAGGCTCATGTTGCCCGAGTAGTCCTGGATCGGGGAGATCTCGTCGAGGATGTCTTCGAGGCCGCTCTTCACGCGCGCCTCGTCCCCGCGCAGCTCCTGCTCGCGCTCACGCCACTCGGACGTGCCGACGAGCCAAGCGAAAGATTCAAGCTGTACATCAAGAAGACCCGGGACGGTGATCGGCTCTTCGATCTTGGCGAACGAGTAACGTTCGGGGGCCCCGGGAATTTCAGCCATTGACATGGTCTGGTTTGAGACTGCCAAGTTGGGTCCTTCCAGCACCTAAGGCGGAGGCCGCTGTGCCCACTCTGGCTCTGCAGGCAAGCGGCGTTTCCGCTGGGTAAGTTAGCATTTCGGTCTGCTTCAGAAGACCCGCCCCCAGAGATGACAAAATCACCTTGTCAAATCAGCACTCGCCGAAATCATTGCTGCCCAAAGGCCCGCTTTTCGACGAGCGCCTCATGCAAGGCGCACGCGCACACTGGAGACGGCTTCCAGCGCAACGACTTAGCCTATAGCACACTTCCACGTTTGTAAAGAGACGACACACCCCCGTGCCATCTTTGCGGTAAAGGAGCGAAGCCGTGCCGTCGAAAAGCTTGCTCTCGCTGCCAGAACCCCTCTGGCGACGCCGCTGCGGGGAAGCCTACCACTACAGGTGGCGGAGAAAACAAACTCGCCGGGCGCGCTTAGTGCTCACGAGCCGGGCGGAACGCCCCGACCAGGCCCAAAAGGGCGATGAGCACGCCCAGAGCAAGCACCGCCCACGTGGCCTTTTGCGAGACTGACTGCGAGTAGACGCGCGACAGCTGCTGCACCATAGCCTCGGTGTCCGCGGGGTCCATCTGCGCGTCGTAGGTAATCACGTTGGTGGGGTGCGCGCCCTCGTTGTCCGCGTAAAAGACGTCGACCTTTTCCTTGATACCCACGACTAGCCCGGAGATCTGGTCGACCTGGTACTCGCGATCTGCGGCGTAATAGCGGAAGGTGCGCACGGTCTCCCCCTCAACCTCAGTGGAGCTGGTATTGAAGGCATCCGCGTAGCGCAGCGCGAGGTTCGTGGGCTCGATGTGCTGGGTAAAGGTGTAGACGGTGCGGCCCGCGATCTCATCCTCGCCGGCGAACTGCGCGGGCGCGCCGCCGCGCAGCTGCGGATCAAAGATGGCGTAGTCCTGCTGTTGTACATCCGAGGGCAGCTTCAGCCACGGGGCATCTAACGGCACCTCGACCGGCGGCATGCCCATCACGAAGGCCACCTGGGCGGGCAGCGCGACCTCGCCGGTGAGCCGGTCGAGCACCATCGACCACGTCGAGGCTGCGACGAGGTTGTCAAAGTCCCTCTCGGCGGTTCCGGCGCGCAGGGTGTCGCCGATGCGCACGCTGGCCACGTCATCATTGGCGGGGTCCTGGATCTCCATATGGAGCTGGCGCGTCACCGGGGCGCGCTCCCCCTCGCGGGTGCCGTCCTCGTCATGCAGCGTCCAGGTGGTGCGCTCCAGGTCAAGCGGCAAACGCCCATCCCCGAGCAGGAAGCGCGGCGCGAGCAGACTGCCGACCACGAGCGCAAGGCCGAGGCCGACAAGGAGCGCGGAAAGGATCCGGGATTTAGGCAGCATGGCCAAAAGTGTAATGGACGCCGGCGCGCACGCCCGAGGGTACGTCGCAGGAACAAGGAAGACAGGTGTAGACAATAAGGTAGCGCTGAGGCCGCGTAACAGAAGACCTGAAAATATCGAAGCCAAGGCTACGTTAAGGATTTGCCCATATATCGAGGTGGAAAACATTAGCTACGTATTTTTTACAGGAAATGTATTTTTTACATGACCCTAGATCGTGGGAATTTTCGTACCTCTCATACAACTTACCGGCCACTACCTGGGGTTTACTCACTACCATTTCATACTCCTAATATTATTGCACACGCAATTACCCCCGCCATTCCAACGCGCCGCAGGCGACCCACTGCACAAAATCCGTGATGAGCGCCACTTTTCAGCAGGCCCCACCCATACACACGTCCACGAATTACCCCCGCAACACCGCGCCACCATTCACACCTGTCTAAGAAATGCTTAATGTGAAATGGCACCCCGTCAGAAAACCTTAAGGAGTATGTGATGACATCCACATCACCGCATTACAGCAAGGGCCGCCGCCGCGGCCTCACCATGCTCGCCGCGTCGATGGCTCTCGCGGTCGGCTCACAAGCTCTTCCCGCCGTTGCCGCACCGACTGCTGGCTTCTCCCCCGCCGCGCACGCCGCCGAGGCGCCGGGCGCAGGCGAGTGGGATCCGGCCAACATCGTTGCCGCCGACGCCATCGCTCCCGGCGAGCGAGTGACGAAAGGCAAGCTGGATGGCAAGCGCAACGTGGTCTGGGGTTATCTCTCCTTCGCAGACCGCGGCACGATGGAGGCCGATGACATGCGCAGCACTTGGCGCGACACCCCCGTGCCCGCAGGCATCGACGTCTACATGCGCTACGACACCGGCGGCGGCAAGATGTCCCGCATCCACAAGGCAACCACCCACGAAGACGACAAAGGCAACACCATCTACGCCTTCTCCTTCCAAGACGGCAAGCCCACGCTTGCCAAAGGCACGTGGAAGGACGGCTCCGCAGACGTCCAGCTGCTCATCGGCCAGGACAATGTGGCGGACAACCCCGCTATCGGCGAGCCGATGGCAGCGGTGCGCGTCACCCCGGGTGGCGCGTGGTACAGCGGCAGCGTCGCCGACTCACGCAACATGAACTGGTCCATCCACCCGGTGGACGTCGACGATCCACGCGGCCCGATGTGGGGCGAAACCCTGGTCAAGGTCTACCAGGTCTCGCCCGCCGCCACGCTGCTCAAGGGTCAACTCACCGCCACCGCGAACAAGGCGATCACTCGCACCTACTCCGGGCGCGTGTGGAACGACTCGATGAAGGGCAACAACACCGAGAACGTCTGGAAGCGCGATGCGTACAACATCAACGTGGACAATGGCGTGCTTTTCGACGGCACCGACACCCCAGCGAAGGGCCACACCGTCTACCAGGCAGTGCCGAACGACGCTGCGTACCAGGCGCTCGACGCCATTCGTCGCGAGACGAACCCGAAGAACAACCGCCGGCATGCCGACATCCAGTCGCGCATGCAGCGCATGGCAGACTACGTGCGCGCAAATCCGGAGAACTTCACCGTCTACTCCGCCAAGGTCAGCGACGACGGTACCTACACCCTGCGCTCCTCCTTCGACCAGGCGCGTCACGCCGACTACGTCTACATGTGGGTCGAGGACGGCGAAGGCAACATCAAGACCAACATGTCCGCCTGGAACACTCCTGAGTTCCGGGCACCGGTGGGTAATGATGTCTACACCGAGGCGGGGCACGCGCAGGCGTCGCTAAGCGATCAGAAGTCCTACCCCAACGGGCACGTGCCGGGCCAGGCGCACCGGCCGAATACTCCCACACCGAATTCCCCGCGCCGCGACGGCGGCGGTAACTGGTCAAACGTGCACTTCGCGCTGGCGACCAACCAGGACGGCACCGGCCACACGGTCAAGCCGGGCGAAGGCGACCGCACCCCGGACAACGACGCGAACGACCCGACCTACGGCGACCGCGTGGAGACCCCGCGCGGTACAGACACCGTCATCAGCCCACCAAAGAACACCGACGGCACCCCGCTGCCGGACGGCACCTCATACGAGCAGCACCCATCGCTGCCTATCACCGGGCCGGACGGCACCACACTGCCGGAGTTCCCTGGCACCGTCACCGTTGACCCGAACACCGGCAAGGTCACTGTGAACCCGGATGACGGCGCGCGCGAGGGCGACTACGACATCCCGGTGCTGATCACCTACCCGGACGGCACCACTGACACGGTGAACGTCGAGGTCACCGTCCCGGCGCGCCCTGACACCCCGGGTGGCCCTGACGACCCTGACAAGTCGGATGCAGACAACTACGACCCCTACTACCAGCCGGCCCAGGGCAAACCTGGCGTGGGCACGAAGGTCGACCAGACCGTCGACGTGCCGAAGGGCACGAAGTTCGAGCCGACGTTACCGGAGGGATGGACCGCCACCGAGGCGGACGAGGGCGGCGACTTCACAGTCACCCCGGCGAAGAACGCACGCCCGGGCAAGGTAAACATCCCGGTCCTGGTTACCTACCCGGATGGCTCCCAGGAGCCGGTCACCGCGCCGTTTACCGTGCTGCCGCTGGATAAGGACGAGAATGATCCGCGCTACGAGGATGCGGTGACCCCGCCCGGCGAATCGACCGAGATCGCTCCACCGAAGAACCCGGACGGCTCTGACCTTCCGGATGACACGACCTTCGCGCCCGGCGAGCACGATGTCCCGGGCAAGGTCGAAGTCGATCCGAACACCGGCGAGATCATCGTCACGCCGGATGAGGACGCCACCCCGGGTGACTACGAGATCCCGGTCGAGGTGACCTACCCGGACGGCTCCACCGACACCCCGACCGTCACCATCACTGTTCCGGAGGACACCGGCGGCGATGACGATTCCTCCGACCAAGCCGCCGACAACGATCCGAGCTACGGCACGACCGAGGGCACGGCTGGCAAGGAAACCAAGGTGACCCAGGATGGTGACCGCGAGCTGCCGAAGGGCACAAAGATCACCGTCGCTGATGCGCCTGAAGGCTGGACCTTTGGGAAGCCGAACGAGGTCGGCGACTTCACCGTCACCCCGGACGCCGACGCGCTCGACGGCACCCGCGTGACCATCCCGGTCCTCTTCACCTACCCAGACGGAACGAGCGACAAGACAGAAGCCATCTTCATCGTCTCCAACGACGCCGGCGCGAACGACCCCTCCTACAAGGAGACCGAGGCACCGCGCGGCAAGGAAACGCTTGTCGACGCCCCCACCAACCCGGACGGCTCCCCACTTCCCAAGGACACCACCTTCGCTCCTGGCGAGAGCGATGACCCCGACTTCCCGGGCAAGGTTGAGATCGACCCGGACACCGGCGAGGTCACGCTGACCCCCGATGAGGACGCCACCCCGGGCGACTACCGCATCCCGGTCGAGGTGACCTACCCGGACGGCACGCAAGAGACCATCGACGTGCCGGTCCGCGTCCCGGACGACGCTACCGTCACCCCGCCTGGGGACGGCGGCTCCGATGATGGTGATGGTGATGGTGACGGTGGCTCCGATGACGGCGGCGATGGTTCTGACGGCGACGGCGATGACGGCGACGGCGGCGATGGTTCCGACGACGGCTCCACGGACGCTGCCGACAACGACCCGGCCTACTCGCCTGGGAGCGGGCCGGCAGGCAGCGAGACCGAGCTGAAGCAAGATGGCGACCGCGAGCTGCCGGAAGGCACCAAGTTCGTCCTGCCGAAGGCACCGGCTGGCTGGAGCTTCGGCGAGCCGAACGAGCACGGAGACTTCACCGTCACTCCGCCGGAGTCTGCACTGCCTGGCACTGCCATGACCATCCCCGTGACCGTGGTGTACCCGGATGGTTCCCGCGAGGTCGTGGACGCGAAGTTCGAGGTCGTTGGCTCGAGCGATGATGCGAAGGACAACGATCCCATCTACCCGGACGACACCAAGGTGAAGCCGGGCGAGACGGAGAAGATCGACCCGCCGCGCAACCCGGACGGCTCTGATCTGCCGGACGACACCAAGTTTGAGAAGGACGACTCGGACCTCCCTGGCACTGTCGAGGTCAACCCGGACACCGGCGAGATCACGGTCACCCCGAACGAGGACGCCAAGCCTGGCGATTACAAAGTGATCGTCGAGATCACCTACCCGGACGGTTCCACCGACACCGTTGAGGTGCCTGTCAAGGTGATCCCGGACGATAAGGGCGATAAGGGCACGGATAGCGCCTCGGATGCGGATAACAACACGCCGGGCTACGAGAACCGTGAAGGCCCCGCGGGCACACCGGTGAAGTTCACGCAGTCCGGCGACCGCGAGCTGCCGGACGGCACGAAATTCATCTTCCCGCGCTTCCCCTCCGGCTGGAGCATCGAGGGCGATGCAGCAACTGGCGACTTCACCATCACCTCCCCGAAGGACACGCCGAACGGCACCGAGGTAACCATCCCGGTCGTCGTGTCCTACCCGGATGGCTCCAACGCCTCGCTCACCCCGGTACTCAAGGTCACCAGCACCTCGCCTGGTTCTGACGAGAACCCGGGCACGCCTGGCGACGGTGGCAACGGTAACGACGACGGTAACGATGGTGGCGACTCCACCGACCGCGAGAAGAACGACCCCACCTACGGTGACGATCGCACGGAAACCCCGCGCGAGAAGGACACCGTGATCAAGGGGCCGAAGAACAAGGACGGCACCGACCTACCGGACGACACCACCTTCAAGCCGGGCGAGCACGACTTCCCGGGCAAAGTCGAGGTCGATCCCAACACCGGCGAGGTCACGGTCACCCCGGATAAGGACGCTAAGGGCGGCAACTACGACATCCCGGTCGTGGTGACCTACCCGGATGGCTCGAGTGTGACCATCACCGTCCCGGTCCGAGTCCCGCCGAAGGCAGGTAACGGCACGGAGGTCGAGGTCGCACCGGGCGACACCGTCATCATCGGCGGCGACGTCGATCCGAAGGATCTGCAGATCCGTTTCCCCGATGGTTCGGTCAAGGACATCTCCGAGCTGGACCCGACCAGGGATAAGAACGGCGACGTCATCATCACCATCCCGAAGGATTGGGCCGACGGCACCTACATCGTCGAGACCAAGGATGGCACCCGCGTGGTTGTCCTGAAGGTCCGCAGCCCCCAAACCGGCGGCGGCGAGACCAAGACTGGTTCGTCCGAGCTGAGCGAGCGCTGCGTCGCCGGACTTGCGGGCGTCGGTATCCCGCTGCTCCTGCTGATCCCGCTGGGCGTGGCCACCCAGGTTGCAATCCCGGGCCTGGAAGACTTCCGTGCCCAGGCGGGTAAGGCAATCGAGCAGGTCAACACCCAGATCCAGCAGCAGATGGGTATCTTCAACGAGCAGCTCGCTCAAGCTCTGGGCAAGAACTTCCCGGCCAGGGAGCTGGGTACGGCCGCAGCCGGCCTGGCGATCACGCTGCTCGGTCTGCTCATCGCCGACCAGATCGCCCAGGCTTGTGCTCCCGGCTACGACGGGCTGAGCTCCAAGATTGGCGGCGGCGAAGGTGACAAGGCGCAAGGGTCCTCTGCAAAGGAGGACGCGAAGAAGAACGAGGAGGATGAAAGCTAGTCCCCACCAGTGGGCCTAGGCAGCCCACAGCAATCCCCTGCACAATCGTCTGGAAAACCTCTAGATGATTGGGCAGGGACCTTGTCCTGCTGTACGAAGAGAACGTCGAGGGGCACAAACAAAGTCAGTATGCCGCCGCAGCAGCGCCCGAATATTGCACCACTATTTTCATTACAGCCGTATATCACTCACCGCATGTGCATAATAGTGTTGTTTGATGCATGGCATTGGTCATCAACAACATGAGCCGCACGGCCGCTCACGGAGACGACTGAACGGCAATCGCGTCGTGGGTATCGCCCTAACGCTGAGGCATGCAGTGGTGCCAACCCCTCTAGTCGCAACTTCCAGTTGGTCCGAGATTCGAACAAGGAGTTAGCGAAGAAACCCCGTGACTCTCGGATGGTGCGTCTAGAGCAGGTGGTGTGCAACTAGGCTAGCAATGCGAATTCATCCGCTTAGAGGGCTGAATTCCTTCCCAGGACTCTGAGATTGGCTTGGAGTATCGACTCGACAAGATCGAGATCCTCCCCATCTATGATGTCCTTAGCTGTCTCGGCGGCATTCCACATGGTTCCGTCCGTTTCCACACCAATTCCGAACTGGAGGTAGAGGCTGGGGGCATCGATTAGCATAGGAACATACGCCCAGCACCCTCCTGAGTGATCGATATACCACGACCCAATGAGGTAGCAAATCAATTTTTGCCTTTCTACGGAGTCTAAATCCGAATCGCGGATTGACTCTATTAATCCTCTCGGGAACGGGGCGGAGCTTAAATCGCTTGGATCTAATCGCGTATCGATTGCTGAGTCATGTTCAGACTGAAAGCTGAGGATGGCGGATCTTGCATCGTTTTCCATTTGGTTGAGGCGCTTTTGGTAACCGCTGTCGTATAAGACCATCTTGGAATCCTTATGTTTCTTACAGCCATCAGTGGATGTACCACAAGCCATGTTCGCCGAGTTCGGGATGCCAATGGCAATCTACATTCATCGCCCAAGAGGCTAGGCCGGGCTCAAGACGATACGCTTCAAGGGTTCTAATACAACTATCTCTGTCGTTGAATAGATTGTATATTGCAGCGTCAGCGCTAGGGATAGGGACCAGCGCCGTAATGAGCGTCAGGCTTGAAACGAGTATTTTTCGCACTGCTCTCCCTCCTTAACACATTTCGACGCGATCAATGCGTCCGTAAGCAGGCGATATGTTATGCCTGGTCCCGTCAACTACCAGGTTGCAGGCAGAGTCTGGTGCGAAGGCGAGGACGACCTTTACTCGAACATCGAAACCGCAGTTGTTATACACCTGTATGAACCCCTTCTCCACTACCGCATTCACGCACGCAGGAGCCGGAGTGTTTGCTTGTTGCATTGTCCGAGTCTCGATAGTGCCGCTCTCCCGTGTCGGTGTCTCCGTTAGGATCGAGCTCCAGTTTTCTTGGCTGAGATCAAGTACTTCGCCGGGGGATAATGTTGTGATTGAATCTTCTCGTTCCGGCTGCGGTTCTGTTTCTGCTTGCGCGAAACTGGTTCCGTTTGCGCCGCAGATTAGGGCCATGCTCAAGGCGAGAATGTGGTTCCTCATCTAAATTCTCCAATGTCTCGTTGGGGATTCCGACTTCCAACCACGATGACACAACCAGAAGTGAGTATCAAGGGGTCTTAGTCCCTATGGGGATGATTACTTGAAAATAGTTTCGCGATTGATCATCGGCGTAAGGGGAAGCCCGATGGGCGAAGGGCCCGGGTGAGTTTTTTGGAACAGAACCTGGATCGCCAACTCGATCAACTCTGTGCGGCGGGGGCGTCGCAGTCAAATAAGGAGGAGAAAAGCCGTTCCGCCCGGCACCGCCCCCAGTTGGTGGAGGTGCTGCGGTATCCGCGACAGGGGGATCAGCTCATTGTCACGAGCACGGATCGCCTGGCCCGTTCACTGGTGAACCTGCACACATTTGTGGAGGACCTTGTGGGCCGCGGGGTGTCGGTGAGGTTGCTGCGAGGGGCAGACGTATTCCACGAAGGCTGACCCAATCGCCAAGCTCATGCTCGGGCTAATGGGCAGCGTGGCCGAGTTCGAGCGCTCCATCATCAAGGAACGCCAGTCCGAGGGGATCGCCCGGGCGAAGACGCGCGGAATATATAAGGGCCGGGTCAAGCCGCGACGGCACCGGAGTATGCAGCCCCGCCGCCTGAGCCAACTCTGTCGCCAGATCAGTCATTTGGCATCCTTCGGATTCCGACCCTTCGCGCGGTAGTCTTCCCTACCTAGTCGAAGGCCTAGTCGAAGGCTGCCTCACAACGAGGGCGACTTCGCGGTACAACGCGGGTATCACTTCCATGAAACACTCCGGCTTGTCGCTGTACGCGAGCTCGTGAACGTTACAGCCAACCAAGGCTTGCGCTCCGAAAACACACGCGTTTCGCCCCCCGCACACGCGAAACCCCCTTCGGTCGCGGTTGCGACCGAAGGGGGTGACGTCGAAAAGCGAAAGGCTCTTACTTGAGGGAAACCTTTGCGCCAGCCTCCTCGAGCTTAGCCTTAGCAGCCTCAGCGTCGTCCTTGGAAGCGCCCTCGAGGATGGCCTTCGGTGCACCCTCGACCATTTCCTTAGCGTCCTTCAGACCCAGGCCGGAGACGATCTCGCGGACAGCCTTAATGACACCGATCTTCTTGGCGCCAGCGTCCTCGAGAACGACGTCGAACTCGTCCTTCTCTTCCTCAGCGGCAGCGTCGCCAGCAGCGCCCGGAGCAGCAGCAACAGCAGCAACCGGTGCAGCAGCGGTGACGTCGAAGACCTCCTCGAATTCCTTCAGGAACTCGGAAAGCTCGATGAGGGTCATTTCCTTGAACTGCTCAATGAGCTCGTCCTTAGACAGCTTAGCCATGGTGGCATCCTTTCTGTTGGTGGGCGATTTAGCCCGAATGTTTGGTGTGTGTAGTTAGTTCGCGTTATGCGGCGTCGTCCTGCTTGTCCTGCAGCGCAGCAACAAGGCGGGCCGTCTTGGACGCCGGAGCCTGGAACAGGCCGGCGGCCTTTGCCAAGGAGCCCTCGAAGGCACCAGCGAGCTTTGCAAGAGTGGTCTCGCGGTTGTCCATCTCGGCGATGGCGTCAACCTGAGCGGCGTCGATGGCCTTGCCATCCATGTAGCCGCCCTTGATCACGAATGCGTCGTGATTCTTGTTGAACTTCTTCATGACCTTCGCAGCGTCGACTGCCTCGCCCTTGATGAAGGCGACAGCGGTCGGGCCGACAAGAAGATCGTCGAGACCCTCGATGCCCTGCTCGTTAGCAGCGATCTTGATGAGGGTGTTCTTGGCGACGTGGTATTCGACGTCGAAGCCGAGCTCACCGCGCAGTTCCTGCAGCTGACCAACGGTCAGGCCACGGTACTCAGTCAGCACGATCGAGCTAGCGGCCTCGAACTTTTCCTTCAGAGCTGCAAGTTCCGCAGTGTTCTTCGGGTTAGCCATGTACACACGCCTCCTTCCAATTCTTCATGTCCTTCAATCCGCCCGGGACACAAAAAGTGCCCCGTGCAGAAGCACGAGGCACCTGAAAGGCAAGCCACGTTCCTCCTGCGTGGGTCGATCCCTGGAATGGGATACCTTCGACTCTGCGTGCGCAGAGTGACCGACGGTCTTCGGTGAAACTTGAGCGCGGGTTTGCACCCGTTCAAACTTCGTGCCGTAGCTTAGCTGGTTGTGGGCGCGTATTCCAAATCGCGTTTATGCGGCTTACCCGATGCGTGCCGTAGCATCTTCGCCGCCGCGGCGAACAAGACGATGCCACCAAGCAGCGCCATCAGCCCCACGCCCAGGATCAGTCCGCCCCAGAACCCGCCAGCGGTGATCCCCTGCGCGGCGACAATCTGCTGCGCATCCGCGTCCTCCTCGCCCCCGGGCAAACTGTTGGGGTCAGTCCCGTCAAAGGAGGACACAATCCCGCCACCAGCAGTGGCAGTGCTCGTCGACGCCGCAGACGTCGCCGCCTTCGCAGCTTGCTTCGCGCTCGCGGTCGCACTCGGTTTGGCCTGCGCAGTCTTCTTCGCCTGGCCAGATGGTTTCTTCTGCGCCGTTGGTTTCGCGTGCTCCGCTGGTTTTTCCTGCGCCAGCGCCCGGCGCACAGTCTGCGTCGCAGACTTTTGCTCGGCAGTCCGCTGCGCAGGACGCTGCGTCGCGTGCTGCGCCGTCGGCCGGGCAGCTGTCGTGCTCCGCGGTGTAGCAGTCTGCGTCGCAGACTCTTTTTGTCCACTGCGCCCATCGCGCCCAAGCAGGTGTGCGAAGAAAGGCCCAGCCTTCTCGCCAAACGAGGCGAATTCCTTATCTATATCGCGGATGCCCTTCGCCAGGGCACCCCTCCAAGAATCAGGCTCACCAGTCTGCTCCGTTGCGGTTGTGCCGCAGGCATCCAGGTCGACCCCGTCCAGCGCGGCGTACCCGTTTGCTGCGTACTCCTTGGCCTGCTGCACTGCGTCATCACCAACCGCAAAGGTGGCGGTGAGGTCCTTGGAAAAGGGTGCACCCGCGGCATCGGTGCCGACGAACGTGAAGGTCGCGCTGTAGAACCCTGCCTTGGTGAAGCCGAAGGCCTGGTGGTCGTGGTCGTTGAACCCGTATTCCAGGGTACGCGAACTGTCGCCGGAGTCGAGCTCTAACTTCGCCCCGCCAACGCCTTCGTGCCAGGTGAAGATCCGCCCCGGACCGCGCACATCTCGCATGGTCACGGTGATTTTGCTGCCCTGCTGCAGGCTGTCCCCCGACAGGCGCGTGGTGGAAAAGCCGAGCCACGGCAGTCCTTTCACCTGTGCTTGCGGCAAAACCAACATGGATTCCGGCTCACCCGGGAAGGTGCTGCGGAAAGATGGGGGAATCTGCGTCTTCGCGGTCTCGGGGACTTCGAAGAGGAAAGTCCCGGAATCGCGCGGGGTTGGTGCGCGAGGGTCGCTGTCGTCGATAAGTTTCGCGGCGATCCCGTCCTCGTCGACAAGCCCCATATCCATATGCCCCGAGCTAATCAGCGCCGAGGGTTTGGTGCGCAGCGCGCTCGCGGCTTCGCAGCGGGCGTCGGGGGCCGGTTTGGCAGAAGCGGACGGCACGGGCTCGGCAGAAGCGGGCGGCGTGGGCTCACTTGGTGCAGAAGGCTCAGAGGACACAGAAGGATCAGACGGCTCTGAAGGCGCAGAAGGTTCTACAGGCGCAGGTTCGACAGACGTCGAAGGCTCAGCTGGCTCCCCCTTGTCCCCGCCGACATAGTGCTTCACCTCGCGCAGCTCCGTGGTGGTGCCATCGGCCAAGCCGACGTCGCTGTCGTCGCCGACGAGCCAGTATTGGGTGATGGGGTCGGTGAGCTGGCTCGTGCCGTCGTCAAGCACTGCCCTGCCTTGCCACGTCATGGCGTAGATGCCGGGTTTGCTGAATGTCCAGTTGAAGTGGCCGTGCCCGCCGACTTCGTACTCGACGCTTCGAGCGGCAGGGTCGGCACTATTGAAGAGGATTTCCGCAGGCGAGATCGCGTTTTTGAAGAAGATCTGTACGTCGCCTGGCCCCTCCATTTCGGTCAGGTCGAAGTACATCAGGTCGTCCTTATAGTTGGACGGGATAGCCTCCGGGTCGCCTTCGTGGGCGGGGTCGAATGCGCCGATGCCGGACCAGATGGGCCGCCAGTTGTCGCTCCATTCCACGGCCTGCGGGGCGATCCAGACGCTCTCGCCCGGGGTACCCAGGAAGTCGAGGGAGCCATCGTCAGGAATTTGGATGCGGGAGACCTCGTTGCCTTCTGCGTCGGCGTCGCGCGGCAGGCGGAAGCAGATGGCATCCTGGGCCACGACCTGCTGTCCGTCCACGGCCATGACTTTGAGTTCGCCCTCGACGCTGGTGCCGTAAAGGGCGTCGTTGTGCGAGTGGTAGAGCAGCTTTCGACCCGCGCACGGGTGGGTCTTCCCCGCCTCGCCTTCCCAGGCCGTATCGGCAGGCAGGTCGACGCCGAAGCCGACGTCGCCGGGGACGTGACCGGTGTCGGTGAGCTCTGCGGCAAGCGCTGCCGGGGCGCTAGCCACGATGAGCGCCGCCGCGGCGACGAGTCTTACAAATCGCATCTAGACGGTCTCCTTCCGGATCGTGCGCAGCACGCCGCGCTTTGGCGCGAACAACCAGCTCAGGCCGAAGATGGCGGTCACGCACAAGACGATTGTGGCGCCGGTGGGTGAATCGAAGGACCAGGCGAGCCACACGCCGAGCACGCTGCCCGCGATCCCGATGAGCGCGGCGAGCACCATCATGGTTTCCAGGTTGTCGGTAAACAGGCGGGCGGCAGAAGCCGGCGTGACCAGTAGCGCAATAACCAGAATGTTGCCGATGGTCTGCACGGAAACCACCACCGCCGCGGTCACGCACAGGTATAGCGCCAGGTCGAGCGCGGCGACGGGCAGGTGCATCGCGCGGGCGGTTTCGCGGTCGAGCGCCACCGCGGTCAGCCAGGGCCGCAGCGCCACCATCACTGCGATGATGAGCACCCCGGTGATCCCGCTGACCATGAGGTCGCGGGGGCTTACGCCAGTCAGGGAGCCAAAAAGAAAGGCGCTTAACGACGCCGTGTAGCCCTCCACCCGCGAAATAATGACCAAGCCCAGCGCGAAGGCAGCCGCGAACACGATGCCGATGATCGCGTCCTCTTTAATCGTCCTGCGCTGTGACAACACCGCGATCAGGATGGCCACCAGCGCCCCGGCCACTGTCCCGCCGAGTAGCACCGAGGCATGCAGCGCAAAGGCCACGGCCACGCCCGGGAAGACGGCGTGTGCAACCGCGTCGCCGATAAACGCCATGCCGCGCAGCACCACGAAGCAACCGACGACGGCGCACAGCACCGAGGCGCACACCGCCGCGGCGAGTGCTCGCGGCAGAAACGCCAGTTGGGGGTTAGCTACATCGGCCAGGAATTGCAGAAATCCGATCTCAAGCACTGGCGGCCTCCCGTACGTGCGTCTGTAGTCCGGCGAGCCATGGGGAATCCGGCCCCACACCAAAAGTGTCCATCCACGCCTCTCGTTCGGTGAGCGCGTGCGGGGCGGCGTCGGCGACGATGCCGCGGTTGAACAGCACGAGCCGGTCGCAGGCGTCGACGGCCTCGACAATGTTGTGGGTAGACATCACGATCGCGATGCCCTGGTCGGCGAGCTCGCGGAAAAGCCCCAGGAGTTGTTCGGTGGACGGGATGTCGAGGCCGGTAAACGGCTCGTCGAGAAGCAGTGCCTTCGGCTTGCGCACCAGGGCGCGGGCGACGAGCACGCGCTGACGCTGGCCGCCGGAGAGATCCGCGATGGGGCGGCGGGCCAGATCGGCGAGGTTCACGTACTCGAGCGCCTCGGCGACCGCCGCCCGCGTATCCGCGCCCGCGCGCTTGTACCAGGGCCGCAGGTCCAGGGTGGCGTTTTCCACGGCAGAGGCGACGTCGATGGGAAAATCCCAGGCCACGTCGTGGCGCTGCGGGACGTAGCCGACGCGTGTACGCACCTGCCGACCTTGCGCACCAGCGACGCTGACCGTACCGCGCGCGCCCGGGATGAGCCCGAGGATGGCACGCAAAAGCGTCGTCTTGCCCGCGCCGTTCGGGCCGATCAGGCCAACGAACTGGCCGCGCTCGATAGACAGATCAACCCCGCGCATCACGCTGCGCCCCGGGTACCCGGCGTCTAGCCCTTCCACCTGGATCAACGCTTCTTCGCTCACTTACTCTCGCCCCTTCCTGGCGCGCACGATGAGCAGCGCGATAAGCGCGATGACCAGCGCACCGATGCCGAGTGCAACAAGCAGACCGGTGTACTGACCGCCGGTCTGTGCCTCTTCCTCCGCCGCGGCCTCGCCTCCGCGGAAGGGACCCGCAAACGTGGCGGTGCGCGCCTGCGCCGGATCGGTGCCGTCGCCAATCGCGACGCGCACGATCTGCTCATCGGTATGTGTCACGCCCTCGTTGTCTTTGACCACCGCGCGAACGCCCACAAGGTGCACGCCGGGCTCAGTGAAGACCCAGTTGGCGTGGGTGTGTGTGTTCGGCTCCACCCACATCGGCTGGGTGCCTTCCACCTGTGAGGTCCACAGCAGTTGCGGCTCGTGGAACCCGCCGGGTTGCAGGAACAGGGAAAACTCGCCTTCGCCCTCGTGTCCGCCGAACTCCAGGCTCACCCCGTTGGAGGAGCGCTCGAGCAACGACGGCGCCTGCGTGTTCCAGCCCAGCCAGGGCACGCCCTGCACCTCGGTCTGCGGGATCACCCACACGTCCTCGCCCGCGCCCGCACCGGTGAAGTCGAAATCGCCGGTCCCAGGCAGGGTTTGCTTCGCGGCGTCGGAGACCTGAAACACCACGTCGTCAAGCTCGCGCCACACGGGCGGGTCCTGCGAATCATCGCGCGCGAGCATGGTGAGATCACCGTCGACGAACATCGTGCCAAGATCGACATGACCTGCGGAGATCACCGCATCACCGTGGGCGATCTGCTCGTCGCCGCTGACGGTTTGCTGCAGCGCCGGATCAGTCTGCGCGCCAGCCGCGGGCGCAAGCGCGATCGCCGCCGCAAGGAGCATCGTTTGCATTTTCATTTATGGTTTCCTTTCACTCAAGCATCTGCTTATCGACGCCGCGTTTTCCTCCACAAGGCGCACATACGTCCCCGCCAGCCCCGCCCCCGGCGGGTCAAGCGTGTCCCCGCGGATCGGGCACACCTCGATGCCAAGCTGCGCTGCGGTCTCGGTAAGCACGCTGCTCGCGCCCGCCACCTGCGGTTCCAAAAAGACCGCGGGTACGTGCAGGTTCTCCAGCGTGCGGGTAAAAGCGATGACGTCGCGCGGACTCGGCTCCACACTCGGGTTCGGGGTGACGAAGCCGGCGATGCGCAGCCCGTAGGCCTCGCCCAGGTAGGAGTAGCCGTGGTGGGTAGTCACCAGGTTGCGGTTGGACTCCGGGATCTGCGCCACGGCCTCACGCATCACCTCGTCCACGCGGTCCAGCTCTTCTAGGTACTCGCCCGCGTTGCGCGCGTAGTCTTCCGCGTGCGCCGGATCAGCGCTGCTCAGCGTGTCGCGGACGATCTTGACCACCGCCTGCATGGCCCGTACGTCGTGCCAGAAGTGCGGGTCCAGCTCGCCGTGGACGTGGTTGCCCAACACCGCCTGTGGAAGCAGGTAGGTCTCGTCGCCCGGGTCGCCGAGGAAGCGAAAGGCCCGCTCCGGCGGGACCGGCTGCAACGTGGTCGTGGGCACCGCAATGACCGCATCGGCCGGGTCCACGTCGCCCAGGTCGTCGTGGCGCAGGGTGAGGCGGGTTGCGCCTTCGCGGAACACGGTGGTGATGTCCACGTGACCCTGGTCCAGGACCGTCTTGCCCGGTGTCACCTGGGCGGGGTCTTGGCCCACCACCACGGTGAAGGTTTGCTCCGCGCTGCCGCGCACTTCCTCGTCAGCGACCGCGTTGCGTACCTGGCCGCGCAGCGTGAACTCGTACACGCCGGGGGCGGAGAAGGCCCAGCTGACGTGGGTATGGGCATCGACAGGCAGCACGGTTGCATCACGTGAATCGATGCCGTCGTGCGAATCAAAAACCACCTCCGGGGTGCCGAAGGTGCCGAGGATGAAGGCGAAGATGTCGCCGGGGCCGCGGGCGCTCACCAGCGAAAGCTCAGTAATGCCCGTGGCGGGCAATGCCTTGCCCGTATCCACGCGCAGGCCCAGCCACACGGTGTCCAGGCTGGCGTCCTCCACCAGGCGGATCGGCGTAAAGCCGTAGCGCTGCGCTTGCTCGGCGACCTCCACCACCGGGGTGTCCTCGCCTGCTGTGGAATCGATCGTGTGGACGAGCGACTGCGGTTCCAAAAGCAGACCGTTGGTAAACACGGCGTCGGCGTACGCGATGTCGCGGGTCGCATGCAGGCTCGGCTCGTAGGTGTGCGGGTCCACGCCCGCGCCGATGAGCGGCGTGACCTCGGCGTGCTCCCCGCCGACGTTTGCCACCACATCCGCGAGGATGGAGGTGGACGCCACCACGCGGAGCTGGTCCGTCTCGGTTGTGCCGGTGGCCGGGCTGCACGCGGTGAGCGCGAGGGCGGCGGCAGCGATTGTGGCTACGTGTATCGACCTCACTGCTCGACCCCGAATGCCGCGAGCAGCCGACGACGCAGCGCCGTATCCAGGCACAGCATCCCGCTGCCGAAAACCAGGATGCCCAGGCCCAACACCGCGATCGGCAGCGTCATCACCGTCGTGCCGGTCTCGGCGAGCGCGCCGGTGCGTGTGGCGGTGGTGCTGGCAGTTTCAGCAGTGCCCTCGCCGCTCGCGCTGCCTGCGCCACCCGTGCTGCCAGCCTCGTGCGTTTCACCGCAATCGCCCTCCGCATCGTAAACAGAACCGAAGTCGAAGTGTCCGTCGTCGGCGTTGCCGACGCCTCCCACCTCGAAGGTGAGCGTCGCGACGCCGCTCAGCTCGCCGCCGTCCTTGGCGGTAGCGGTGTGGCGAATACCCACGTGGTAGGTGCCCGGAGCGCTGAAGACCCAGTTGGGGTGGACGTGCGAGTTCGCGGGGATGGTGTGGCTACCTTGCGCGCTGCCGTTTTCAGCACGGAACCACTCCTCGCCCACGATCGCGCCCAGCCCGCCCTGGGTGAAGACAAACATGCTGCCGGGCCCGTCGAAGCTGGTGACCTCCCAGGTCACGTCACCTGTGGTGTGCTCGAGAAGCGATTCGTGCTGCGTGTTCGCACCCAACCAGGGAACCCCCGCTTGCTGGGTTGCGCCGATCATCCAAGCTTTGCCTGCCGGGATCGGGCCGACCGCCTCGGGCAAATCAGTCTGTGCCGTCTCCCCGAGTCCGAAGATCATGTCAGCCGGGTCATTCCAGGTAGCTGGTACCTGGCGGTCGTCTTTGACCTGCGGGCGCAGACCTGGCTTGCACGCTGCAGTCTCCGTCTTCTGCATCGTTTCCGGCGCTACCTCGTTCGCGTGCTCTTCGACCTGGAGTTCAGGTGCGTCGGTTTCCGCCAGTGTCGCGACTTCTGTCGCCTCAGCCTGCTCGCCTACACGCCAGGTGTACGTCGCTTCGTTCGACGTCGCGCCGTCCGCGTGCGCCACCACACGCATGGTGTAGGTGCCGGGCTCGGTAAAGAGCCAGTTCGCATGCGCGTGCGCGGGGGCATCCTGGTGGATCTTCTCGCCCGCAGCAACCTCTAGTGCACCGCTTGCCAGCACCGGTCCGACACCCCCGAGTCCCTGTGCCTGGAAGAGGTAGATCTCGCCCGGGCCGTCCACCTCGAGGAACTCGATGTCAATCTCGCTCGCCCCCGCGAGTGCCTGAGTGTCCCAGCCCGGCCAGAGCAGGTCCGTCTGCTGAGTCTGCGGCAAAAGATAGCCGGAGGCTCCGACACCCTCGACGCCCGCAGTCTCTTCCGTGTAGGCATGATCCCCCACCACGAGCTCCACATCTTCCGGCGCATGACGCACGTGTGTGCCGGTGACGTCCTCTTGCAGGCTCAGCGCAATCGTGTCGCCATCTGGATGCACCGCGAACGCGTCAACGTGGCCCGTCTCCAGGGTCAATTCGGCCGCGGCGGCGCTTGGCAGGGTAAGCACCAGGACAAGGATCGCCATTATCGACGCCACAACGCGCCGAACACTTTCAGAGTTTCGCACTTAATGAACACTATTTTCATTAACGGCCTGTGGCAAATCCTGATCCGCACAGCCTGCCCACAGGCCTATTCCTGACCGCGGGTGGCTCTCCCCCCAAGGAACGATCCCCAAACGGAGCTAGCTCCATTTAGACCAACCCCGCCTGCAAAACCCCAGGTCGCCACTCGACCGCAACCCCAAACGGAGCTAGCTCCATTTAGAACAACCCAGCCTGCAAAACACCAGGTCGCCACTCGACCGCAGCTCCAAACGGAGCTAGCTCCATTTAGAACAACCCCGCCAACCACAAACCCCCAAACAACAAAAAGCGCCCCGGCACCAGACACACAGAGTCTGGCACCGGGGCGCTCAACGCGGGTGGGACTTATGCCTTCTTGGCGTAGTCCTTCTCCACGGACGGGTCAACCGGGACGCCCGGGCCCTGGGTCGCGGAAACCACGATCTTCTTCAGGTAGATGCCCTTGGCGGATGCCGGCTTCAGGCGCAGCACCTCATCAAGCAGGGCACCGTAGTTCTCGGCGAGCTGCTCAGCGGTGAAGGAAGCCTTACCGATCAGCGCGTGCAGGTTCGCAGCCTTGTCGACGCGGAAGGCGATCTTGCCGCCCTTGGACTCGGAGACAGCCTTCGCCACGTCCGGGGTGACGGTGCCGGTCTTCGGGTTCGGCATCAGGCCACGCGGGCCGAGCACGCGGGCGACGCGGCCGACCTTGGCCATCTGGTCCGGCGTTGCGATGGCAACGTCGAAGTCGAGCTGACCAGCGTTGATCTGCTCGATGAGCTCGTCGGTGCCAACGATGTCGGCACCAGCTTCCTTTGCCTTGGTGGCGTTCTCGCCCTCGGCAAAGACGGCGACGCGGACGGTCTTACCGGTGCCGTGCGGCAGGTTGACGGTGCCGCGAACCAGCTGGTCTGCCTTGCGCGGGTCGACGGACAGGCGCATGGCGACGTCGATGGTGGCGTCGTAGTTCTTGGAGGAGGTCTCCTGCGCCAGCTTGACGGCGTCGAGCGGGTGGTACAGGGCGTTGCGGTCGACCTGTGCGAGAGTCTCGTTGTAACGCTTGGACTTCTTAGCCATGTTGCGTTCCTTTCTTCGAATGTGATTTCAAGGAGTGGTGGTCCGGGCCTGGCCGGCCCTCCCACCTGCGTCGATCAGGTTTACTTCTCGACGGTGATGCCCATGGAGCGGGCGGTACCAGCGATAATCGCGGCGCCAGCCTCGATGTCGCGGGCGTTGAGGTCCTTCTTCTTGGTCTCAGCGATCTCCTTGCACTGATCCCAGGTGACGGAGCCGACCTTCTGGGTGTGCGGGACGCCGGAGCCCTTCTGAATACCCGCAGCCTTGAGCAGCAGGGAAGCTGCCGGCGGGGACTTCAGGATGAAGTCGAAGGAGCGGTCCTCGTAGACGGTGATTTCCACCGGGATGATGTTGCCGCGCATCGATTCGGTAGCGGCGTTGTAGGCCTTGGTGAACTCGACGATGTTCACGCCGTGCGCACCGAGAGCCGGACCAACCGGCGGAGCCGGGTTCGCCATGCCTGCTTCGATCTGCAGCTTGATCAGGCCAGTGACCTTCTTCTTTGCCATCGTTAAACCTCAATTCCTTGGTACGACGCTCCACCCACGATGTTTGGTGGCGCGCCTCCGGATGCCCTATTTCGTTCAGAGCCACCGGGGAGACGAACAAAAACGTCGCGCCTTACCCACGTGTGGGCACGCGCGACGTATCAGCTTACGGCAGGTAGAGCCTCAGAAGCAAAACGCTTTGTGCTACATGATCCGCTCGATCTGGTCTGCGGTCAGCTCCACCGGGGTCTCGCGGCCGAAGATGGACACGAGCGCCTGGATCTTGCCGGTCTCCTCGTCGATCTCCGAAATGGTCGCGGAGACAGAGGCGAAGGCACCAGACAGGATGGTGACGGCCTCGCCGACCTTGTAGTCGTGCGAGATCTTCGGCGTGCTCTCCTCCTGCGGCAGGTCCACAACGGTCTCGCCCTCGGCGTTGGCCTTCGCCGCCTGGCCCTCGACCGGGGCGGCCTTGGGCATCAGGAACTTAGCGACGTCACGGTGCTTGACCGGAGTCGCGTTGCCCTCGTTGCCCACGAAGCTGGTCACACCCGGAGTCTCGCGAACCACGGACCACGCCGCGTCGTTCATCTCCATGCGCACGAGCACGTAGCCCGGCAGCAGCTTGCGCTTAACCAGCTTGCGCTTGTCGTCCTTCTTTTCCATGACCTGCTCGATGGGCACGACCACGTCGTAGATGGAGTCCTCCACCTCGAGGGTCTGGATACGCATCTCCAGGTTGGTCTTCACCTTGTTCTCGTAGCCCGAGTAGGACTGGATGATGTACCAATCGCCCGGCAGCTTCTTCAGCTCGCGCACGTAGGCGCGCAGGCGGCGCTTGTACTCGGCGTCCGCCTCGACTGCCTCGTCGTCGCCCAGCGCAGAAGCCGCAGCGTTGACGTCGCCCTGCGCGATCTCACCCTCGGCTGCAGTCTCAGCCGCTGGCTCGGTCTCGGGATCAGTCTCCGGCGCAACCGGGGCACCCTCCTCGACCATGTCGAGCTCTGCCTCGCGCTCGGCCTCAGCTGCCTCTGCGTCAGGCTCCTGCGTGGCGTCGTCCGCGTTGGTTTCCGGGTTGGTTTCCGGATCGGTCTGCGCCTCCACGGGCGCGCCCTCCCCGATCATCTCCAGCTCGTTATCCTCTGCCATGGTCAGTCTCCTTCGATCCTTTACACGTCCCACCCAAGCGTACCCACCTTGGCAGGTACGAGTGCGGGCCAAAAACTTATCCCGCCCCTCGAGTCTTTCCGAGGCGGCGGGATATTAAATAACCTTCAAGCATTATAGCTAACGGATGAAGATCCATTCAACCAGCATTGCGGCCAGGCGATCAGTGCCCCACACCATGATGGTCAGCACGATGAGGAAGGCGAACACGATCAGCGTGTAGTTCAGCATTTCCTTGCCGGTCGGCCAGATGACCTTGCGCATCTCCTCGACGACTTCGCCGGGGAACGCGGCGACGCTGCTCTTCTTCGAGTCCTCGTCGGTGTCGGACTGCGCGGGCGTGCGCTTCTGCTCGTAAGCGTCCGTGGAAACAGGAGAAACCCCGCGCAGCTGACGCTTGCCGGTCGGCTGTGCTGGGTTCTGACCGTTGGGGTTAGTCAAGAAAACTCCTCCACGTTGATGTTTTGGCAGGGGCGACAGGACTCGAACCTGCAACCTACGGTTTTGGAGACCGTT